>Ga0208789_1000532_pt1 | contig 34285 bp, 34 predicted proteins | sample Methanotroph_Enr_FD_187368 | JGI IMG/M metagenome (GOLD analysis project Ga0208789, IMG submission 187368) | Enriched soil microbial communities from Old Woman Creek wetland in Ohio, USA - Methanotroph_Enrichment_5 (SPAdes) (version 2) | ecosystem: Environmental > Terrestrial > Soil > Wetlands...
CCCGAGCGCGTCTCCATGCCCGACGTGGACATCGACTTCTGCCGCGACGGCCGCCAGAAGGTCATCGACTACGTCACCGAGAAGTACGGCCAGGACCGCGTCAGCAACATCGTCACCATCAACCAGCTCAAGACCAAGGCCGTGATCAAGGACGTGGCGCGGGTCTTCGAGAAGGACTTCGCCTTCGCCAACAACCTCACCAAGCTCGTTCCCCAGGAGCCGGGCAAGCCCATCACCGTGGGCGAGGCCCTGGAGAAGAGCGACAAGCTGCGGGAACTGTACGAGACCGATCCCGAGGTGAAGAACATCCTCGACATCTCCGCGCGGCTGGAGGGCCTGGCCCGCAACACCGGGGTCCATGCGGCCGGCGTCATCATTGCACCGGACGACCTCACCCAGTTCGCGCCCCTCTCGAAGGACAAGGACAACACGGTGATGGTGCAGTACACCATGATCGAGGCCGAGCGCGCGGGCCTGCTGAAGATGGACTTCCTGGGCCTGGAGACCCTCACCCAGATCGCCAAGATCCAAGGCGTCATCGCCCAGCGCCAGGGCGCCCCGGCGGACATGGCCGCCATCCGCACCTTCGACGACAAGAAGACCTTCGACCTCTTCTCCGCCGGCGACACGGACGGGGTGTTCCAGTTCGAGTCAGGCGGCATGAAGCAGCTGCTCCGCCAGTTGGGGCCGGACCGCTTCGATGACCTCATCGCCCTGAACGCGCTCTTCCGGCCGGGCCCCCTGGGCGCAGGCATGGGCACCACGTACGTGGAGCGCCGCCACGGCCGCGAGCCCGTGACCTACCTCTTCCCCCAGCTGGAGCCCATCCTGGCCCCCACCTACGGCGTCATCCTCTACCAGGAGCAGGTGATGCAGATCGCCAGCCTGGTGGCCGGCTACTCCCTGGGCGAGGCTGACATGCTGCGCCGCGCCATGGGCAAGAAGGACAAGGCCAAGATGGCCAAGGAGAAGGACCATTTCATCGAGCGCGGTGTCTCCCGCGGCTACGAGAAGGCCAAGGTCTCCGAGCTGTTCGACCTCATCGAGTACTTCGCGGGCTACGGCTTCAACAAGAGCCACAGCGCCGCCTACGCCCTGGTGGCCTTCGAGACGGCCTACCTCAAGGCGAACTACCCCGTGGAGTTCATGGCGGGCCTGCTCTCCACCAAGTCCGGCCGCACGGACGACGTGGCCAAGTACGTCCAGAACTGCCGCGACCGGGGCATCGAGGTGCTGGGCCCCGACATCAACGACTCGGGCCTGGACTTCACCGTCACCGGTGACCGCCAGATCCGCTTCGGCTTCGCGGCCGTGAAAGGGCTGGGCGACGCGGCCCTGGAGGCCATCCTCGAGGCCCGCCGCACGGAGGGCCGCTTCAAGGACCTCTTCCACGCCATGAAGAGCACCGATCTGCAGAAGGCCAACCGGAAGGTCTGGGAATGCCTCATCAAGGCCGGGGCCTTCGACAGCCTGGAGCCCAACCGACGCGCCCTGCTGGAGGGCCTGCCCGACGCGCTTTCCGCCGCCTCCCGCGGGGGCGGCGCCGACCTGGGGCTGACCAGCCTCTTCGACGACGCGGAGATGGCCAGCCTCAGCGAGGATTGGCGCGTACCCGAGGACATCGAGCCCTGGGACCGCAAGGAACGCCTCAAGGCCGAGCGGGAGGTGCTGGGCCTCTTCGTCAGCGGCCATCCCCTGGAGGAGTTCGCCGATGCCCTGCAGGTGCACACCCATGGCTCCATCGCCAGGATCATGGAAGACGCCACCGCCGGCCGCCTGCGGGACCGCGACGAGGTGTCCGTGGGCATCATGGTCAGCAGCGTGGCCTTCAAGACCAACCAGAAGGGCGAGCCCTGGGCCATCCTCCAGGCGGAGGACCTGACCGGTAAGATCGAGATCCTGCTCATGGCCAGCAAGTGGGACCCCATGAACAAGAAGGCGAAGCTGCGCCCCTTCGAGCAGTACGGCCACCTGGCCCTCCCCGAGTCCATGCTGCGCATCACCGGCGAACTGCGGGTGGAGACGATCACCGCAAACGGGGGCGGCAACGGCAACCCCGACGCCGAGGAGGAGGACGAGCAGCTGGTGGTGAAGCTCTTCGCCACCCAGCTCGAGCCCCTGGAGGGCTACCAGGGCCGCGGCTTCACGGGCGCCCTGGTGCGCCTGCCCGTGGGGGAATGCCCGCCCCGCATGGCCGCCCTCCTGCGAGACCATGTCGGCGAGCTGCCCGTCACGTTCGAATATCGGTCCAAGGAAGGCCTCGTCGCCCGAGTCCGGGCCGGCCGGGACCTGCGACTGAAGCACGATCCCAATCTGGCGGAGAAACTGGCCAAGGAGGCCGGCTGCACCCTGAGCTGGACCTACTAGAATTCCTGCGACTTGAACAGCGGAACCCCTGTCGATATCTCAAGTCGGTCCGTAGGTTTTTGCCAGGCCTGCATTGTCTGGCGGAGGAGTATCCTCTGTCCCATGCCGAAGGAACCGTCTAATCCCCCCGACCTCCACGCCGTCGTGGCGGCCCTGGCCGAAGCCTCCACCGCTCTCACGGAAATGCCTCTCGGGCGGCGCGAGTTCCCCTCCCGCACGGCCCTGGCGGCGCTCGTCGAGGAGCTGCGCGCCCTGCTCTTCCCGGGCTACTTCGGCGCCTCCGAGCTCAAGGCCGATACCCTCCGCTACCACCTGGGCGCCCGCCTGGACCGGGTGCTGCACGGCCTGGCCGAGCAGATCGAGCGCGGCCTCATGGCCTCGGATCCCGCCTGCGGTGCCTGCGCTGACCGGGCCCTGGATCTGGCCGGCGCCTTCCTGGCCCGGCTGCCGGAGGTGCGGCGCCTGCTGGCCACGGACATCCAGGCCGGCTTCGAGGGCGATCCAGCGGCCACCAGCCCCGACGAGGTGCTCTTCAGCTACCCCGGCCTCCTGGCCATCACCAGCCAGCGTCTGGCCCATGAGCTGCTGAAGCTGGGCGTGCCCCTGCTGCCCCGCATGATCACCGAGCACGCCCACAGCCTCACGGGCATCGACATCCACCCGGGCGCACAGATCGGCGAGCGGTTCTTCATCGACCACGGTACTGGCGTCGTCATCGGCGAGACCTGCGTCATCGGCCGCAACGTTCGGCTCTACCAGGGGGTGACCCTGGGCGCCAAGAGCTTCCCCCTCGATGCGGAAGGCCACCCCGTCAAGGGCATCCCCCGCCACCCCGTGGTGGAAGACGACGTCATCGTCTACTCCAACGCCACGGTCCTGGGCCGCATCACCCTCGGCAAGGGCTCCGCCATCGGGGGCAACGTCTGGCTCACCCGCAGCGTCCCCCCGGGCAGCGTCATCACCCAGGCCAACGAGAAGGACGGGATGCCCTGACATGATCAAGACCCTGCTCCGCTTCCTCTTCTCCGCCTTGGGTCTGCTGGTGGCCTCGGCCCTCGTTCCGGGCCTCGGCCATGGCGCCTTCATGGACCTCCTCGCCGTGGCCATGATCCTGGGCCTGCTGAACGCCACGGTGGGGGCCCTGCTCCGCTTCGTGGCCCTGGTGCCCATGGTCTGCTCTTTCGGCTGCTTCAGCCTCGTCATCAACGGGCTGGTGTTCTGGCTGGCGGGCACGCTCTCCGTGCGGCTGGGCCTGCAGTTCAGCGTCTCGGGCTTCTGGGCCGGCTTCTTCGGCGCCCTGGTGACCAGCGTCGTCGCCTCGATCCTGGGCGCCATCTTCATCCCCAAGGAGCGCGAGCGCCCCCAGGCGCCGCCCCCGTCGATCAAGATCATCAACTGAAACGGAGACCCTCGCCCTTTTCCAGCATCCCCCGTAATGCCGCTTCGGCGGCCACCCGCAACGCCTCGGCGTCGGGGAAGGCGGCGGATTCCAGGGGAGCGCCCACAGTCATGCGGTAGGTCCCTGGCCGCACGCGCCAGGTGCCCCGGGGCAGGATCTCCCGGCCGCCGTGGATGGCCAGGGGCACCACGGGGACACCGGCCTCGAAGGCCAGGGCGAACACGCCCTTCTTGAAGGGCAGCAGCTCACCGGTCCTGCTTCGGGTGCCCTCGGGGAAGGCGGCGAGGCTCTGCCCCCCGCGGATGCGCACGGCGGCGTCCGCGAGGCTGCGGAGGGCGGACTCGCGCTGGGCGCGGTCGATGAAGATGAAGTCCGCCAGCCAGATCACCCAGCCCAGGAAGGGCACCCGGGCCAGCTCCCTCTTCGCCACGAAGACCGGACGGCTGGGCAGGGTGGAGATGAGCAGGGGCGGATCGAACTGGGAGGTGTGATTGCCGATGAACACGGCGGGGCGGGCGCCGCTGCGGAGGTCCTCCGGCAGGCTGTCCCAGCCCTCCAGCCGCCGCCGGACGCCGAAGGCCGCAGCCGTGCCCCGGATGTAGCGGGGAGCCACCGCCCAGAAGGCCCCCGGGCCACCCAGGAAGGGGGCCAGCACGAAGCAGAGCAGCACGGCCAGGGCCAGGGCCAGGGCGCCGAGGATCCAGACCAGCAGCGGCCTGAGGAAGGGACGTGGAGGCCTCACCTACTGCGGCGGCAGCAGGACGGCGTCCTTGATGCGCACGGGAAACTGCGGCACACCCGACTGCCCCTTGCGCCACTCGGTATGCACCTTCTCGATGTGATCCACCACGTCCATGCCGGACACCACATGGCCGAAGACGCAGTAGCCGTAGCCCTCGTTGGACAGATCCCGAGGGTCCAGCGCGGGATTGTCCACGGTGTTGATGTAGAACTGGGAGGAGGCGCTCTGGGGATTCTCCGTGCGGGCCATGGCGATGGTGCCGCGGGTGTTCTTCAGCCCCGCCTTGAAGGCCGCGGGAGCCTCGTTGACGACAGGGGGCCGGGCGGGCTTCTCGTCCATGGACTCCGTCAACCCGCCGCCCTGGATCATGAAGCCCTGGATGACGCGGTGGAAGATGGTGCCCTTGTAGAAGCCGTCCTTCACGTACTGGAGGAAGTTCGCCACGGTAGCCGGGGTGACTTCGGGGTCCAGTTCCACCACGATCGACCCATAGCTGGTGTCGATCCGGACGCGGGGCTTGGCCTTGGGGGCCGGCGCCGGTGCCTGGGGCGCGACCTGGGCCTCCGCCGGGGCGGGCGCCGGAGGCTGCTGGACCGACAGGGCACCCAGGCCCAGGGCCGGGCCGAGGGTGGTGCAGAGGATCAGGCTTCGGAACACGGGGCCTCCAGGGCGTCACCTCCATTCTGCCGCGAAAGGGCCAGAAGCTCCCGGTATCGTGGACCCATGCCCTTCCTGGACCTGCCCCCCTGGATCCTCAGCCTCTTCCTGGCCCCCTTCGGGCTGGTGGTGGGGTCTTTCTGCAACGTGCTGATCCACCGGCTTCCCCAGGAGGATCCGGCCGAACGCAACGTCGTCACCCGGTCCAGCCACTGCCCTTCCTGCAAAGCCCAGATCAAGCCCTGGCACAACGTGCCCCTCTTCGGCTGGCTGTGGCTTCGGGGGAAGTGCGCCGCCTGCGGCTGGCGGATCCCCGTCCGATATCCCCTGGTGGAGCTGTTGGGCGGCCTGATCCTGGGCGGAGCCCACTGGATCCTCCCCTTCGGCACCCTGATCTGGCTGAAGGGCGTGCTTTGCGCCTTCGCCCTCCTGGTGCTCTTCTTCACGGACTTCACCGAGTTCATCCTGCCCGACGCCCTCCAGTTCCCGCTGATGGCCCTGGGCCTCCTGTTCACCCTGCCCCAGGCCTTCCTGGCGGATCGCTCGGTGGTGGTCATGGGACCCCACGGCCTCACGGACCTCATCTCCGCGAGTCTCTGGCACAACGGCCTGCAGCCCGCCCCCGCCTGGCCCGGCCTGGACGCCGCCCTGACGTGGCCATCCAGCCTGCTGGGGCTGGCCCTCGGCTACGGGGGCCCGGCCCTGCTGAACCTCGTCTACAAGTGGATCCGCAAGACCGATGGCCTGGGCATGGGCGACTTCAAGATGCTGGCCTGGCTTGGCGCCTTCTGGGGCTGGGGCCCCATGCTGGGGATCCTCTTCCTGGGCGCGGCTCTGGGCGTCGCCGTGGGCCTGCCCCTCATGCTCATCCGCCGTTCCGGTTCCCAGACCATGCTCCCCTTCGGCTGCTTCCTGGCCCTGGCCACGCCGGCCATCGTGCTGTTCGGGAAGGCGATCTGGCTGGGGTACCTCGGGTGGGTGGGGTAGTTAAGGATGTGGGCTGCGGGAAAGGATCCCTGCCGCACCGCACGCGGCGGGACCTTGATTCAGTTCCGCGCCGACCCATTGGAACGGCCCGGCGGCCCGGCACCGGCCCGCCCGTTCTCGGACCTTCGAGGCGCGGTCGGGTGGGTGGATCCCACGGTGACGATCCTTCCGGCCCACCGAACCATTCCGTGAAGTCGTGCGTTTATGTTCCTTAGGCACCCTCGCCCCGGAGCGTCGAACCCCGAATGGAACTCGCCCACCTGCTGGATCTGGTCCGAGACGGCGACGAGCTGGCCTGGGAGGCCTTCGTCCGCGCCTACCAGGGGCGCGTCTTCGGGCTGGCCTACCACTACACGGCGCAGGCCGAGGACGCCCGGGACCTCGCCCAGGAGGTCTTCCTCCGGATCTACCAGAACCTGGCCCTGGTCCCGGATGAAGGCGGCTGCCTGCCCTGGATCCTCCGCATCGCCCGCAACGCCTGCATCGATCACCTGAGGCGGAGGAAGGCCCGGCCGCCCCTCTGGGACCTCTCCGCGGACGAGCTGTTCGACCTCCGGTCTTCGGACCAGAGTCCTGAAGAGGCCCACCTGGAGGCAGTCCGGAAGACGATGGTGCACCGCGCCCTGCAGGAACTCACGGACCTCAACCGGGAGATCATCCTGCTCAAGGAGATCCAGGGCCTGGGGCTGGACGAGATCGCCGCCATCCTGGACGTGCCGGTGGGAACGGTGAAATCGCGCTCCAGCCGCGCCCGCCTGGAGCTGGCTCAGAAGCTCGCCGCCGCGGGCATGGGAGGCTGAGGTGGATGAGCGATCCATGGATCCCGAAGCCCTGACCCAGGCCATCCTGGCGCGCACCTCGGGTGCGCCCTGCCGGCGCGTCCACACCCTGGCCTGCGACTTCGTGGATGGCGGACTGGACGGCGTACAGGCAGACCTGCTGCGCGGGCACCTGGCGGGATGCGCCGAGTGCTCGGCGCTGGTGCGCGCCCTGGCGGAGAGCGGGAGGCTCCTGCCCGCCCTGGCCGAGGCGGATCCAGGCCCCTGGTTCACCCAGCGGGTCCTGGGGAGCACGTCGAGACGGCCCGTCGCGCGCGGGCCCGATGCGCGCGCGGCCTGGCGGAGGCTCCTGCACCGCCCGCGCATCGCGCTGGAGGCGGCCTACCTGGGCGCGGCGGCCGGGGTGATGGGCCTGTACGCCCCGGTGCCCTGGCACAGCCTGGTGCCAGCCGCCCAGGTCTGGACGGTGCCCCTCCATGGTCCCGCGCAGCGTCTGACGGGGGCGGTGGTCCGGGCGGAGCAGCACACCGCCGCCTCGCTGCGCCGGACCTTCCTGCCCCTCAGGGAAACCTCTCCGGCCGGCCTCTGGCGACGCGCTGTCGCCAAGGTGCGCGGCTGGCTGGAACGGCTCGAGATGGCTCTGAAACCCGCGAACCCATGAACGCCCAGCTGCGTCTTTCCCTCAGGCACGTGAATCCACGAACCCACCCTCTGAACTGGAGCAAGACATGACCTCCCCCCACGATTTCGAACAGGCCCCGCAAGGATCCCCGAGCCCCGCGCCCTACCTCCCCACCCCGGGCGCCCGGCCCGACTACTACCGGGATCCCCGCTACAAATCGCCGCTGGTGGCGACCGTCCTCTCCCTCATGCCGGGCGTGGGGCAGGTCTACCTGGGGTACACCCAGCTGGGGTTCATCCACGGGACGACGGCCGCGGCGCTGGTCTGCCTCATGTCCACCAACCAGCTGGGCCAGCTCGAACCGATGGTGGGCATCTTCATGGCGTTCTTCTGGCTCTACAACCTGGTGGACGCCCACCGCCGCGCCGTCCTGCTGAACGAAGCCGCCGCCCGCCTGGAACGCCCCCCCCTGCCGGAGGGCCTCCAAGGGCTGTCGTCCGGAAGCCGCCTGGCCGCGGGCGGGCTCCTCATCGCCGCCGGAATGCTCAGCCTTCTCCATCTGCGCTTCGGCGTCTCCATGGCCTGGATCGGCCGCTGGTGGCCCGCCGGGCTCGTCCTGCTGGGCCTCTACCTGGTGATCCGCGCCCTCAGGGACCGGACCGCGCAGGTGGACGCCGCCCACTGACCTGCCGCCGGGAACGGATTCCCACCAGCTGGTCCCCGGGGACGAGCCGTCCCGCCTTCCCTCCCCGCCCTTTCCGCGGCCCACCGGCCCGCGGCATCCATCCCGTCACGAAGACCAACTGGGAGCAGGTGGGCGTGAAGCCCGGCCTGGCCGTGCCCGCCGCCGACGCGCTGAAGACGGCCTACGCCGCTGCCCTCAAGGGCATCCTCAGGAATGGGAAGGATCCTGATGAACGGCAGGGGTTGGAAGCCATCCCGGCGCGGGTGGAAAAGGGAGCGCCGGGGAAGCCCAGCTTTGCCCCGGGCCGATAAGGGCGCTTGAACCCTGATTCGCCCCCGCCGGGCATTGTCGGGCGCTCTAGGCCCCTCCCCAATAGTGTGAATACACCGCGAGAACGGCGGTTTTCACGACATCGGCGCCGGTATTCGCATCCTGGATGATGACGGCGTACTCGTCCGGACTGGGCGTGTTCTGCCGCCACTGCCATCCGGTGTAGCCAATGCCTGCGGCATTCATGCGGCTCAGTCCGGCGTCCAGATAGAACTCGCCGGGATCATCTGCCGTTCGGACACCGAATTGCTGGATGAACACGGGAACGCCCCGGGTGCTCTTCATGGACGACAGCGCGCCGAGCCGGGCGTCGATGCTGGCCAGGTTCTGCGCCTGGGTCCCGTTCGGATGGATGAAAAGATTGCCCGTGTAGACCACCCTGTTCGTCCATCGGGGCGCCGGGATGTAGGCCTCATCGCACAGATTGATGTTGTAGGCGTCGCGAGGGCCGACCAGGAACGGCGTGCGCGTGTCCCCCGCAAGGTCTTCGATTGCGGCCATCAGCTCCTGATAGAACGCGGAGACATCATCGCCATAGGACGAATCCCTGCCTTCCAGCGGCTCCGGCAGCAGCTCATAGAACGCGATGTTGGGGATGCCCTTGAGGATGCCGGCCAGGTAGACCCACGCCCCCTTGAACAGCTGGCGTTGCGTGAGATCCGTCCAGAAGTTGCGGCCCCCGGGGTAGGTTCCGCTCGGATCGCAGTAGCTGGCCATGGCCGTGCTCTGCAGGCCATTCTGGCCACAGTTTGAATCGATGACGGGGATCACCCAGAGTCCCGCATCGATGCACCACTGGATCTCCTGAAGGAATTGCGCCAGATGCGCCGGGTCGAAATGCCCAGGCGAAGCATCCACCCGGCTTTCGACATCCACGCCGCCGTAGAGCCCCCACCAGCGGATGAGGACTCGAACCACCTTGCCGCCCTGTGCGGCGATGGCGGTCGCGTCGTAGCTCCGCATCTCACCCCAGGTGCCTTCATTCATGCCGCGGAGGGTGACCGGTGTGCCATCCGGGGCGAGCATCTGCGAACCGCTCAGGCGGAGCCTGGCGGGCGCGGGTGGCGGGGGCTGGGGCGGGGGCGGCGTGGTTGACGGCGACGGAGCCCCGCCGCCACCGCAGGCTGCAGCGACGAGTGCGCTCGCCAGCGCGACGAGGGCTGTCCTGCGGCTCAGGGGCGTGCCAGCAGTCTGGGGTTCGGGGGGCTTGGTCATGGTCGTGGAAGCCTCATATCCCTGGATGGGTGGGGGCCTTGGGCCCAGCTGAGGGGTGGGGAAGCGGATTCACTCATAGACCCTGGGCCCCCGGAAAGGGTTGATGGCGGATAGGTGGAGGTCATCGCCGCCGGCGGGCACCTCGCCGCTGGAGCAACTTCCGTCCTCGCCAGGGCGGATCGACGACCAGGAATTCCACCGTTTTGCACGGCTCCTGCATGCTCGAACTCGTCACGGAAGGCTCGCCAGGACAGCCGGTTCTACGGCCCAAGAGTGCCGAGCAAAACCCCCACGGGGCCGCGCGAGGGTCGCCGTGCGGTCGGGGTTTTGCCAGGCACACTTAAGGCTGCAGCCCATCGCCCTGTTGGCTCAGCTCCATCAACACGCCGCCCGTCTCCGCCGGGTGGATGAAGGCCACGCGGCAGCCGTGGGCGCCAGGCCTAGGCTTGGCGTCGATCATGCGCACGCCCTGGGCCAGGAGGTGGGCCACCATGGCGTCGATGTCGTCCACCTCGAAGCAGACGTGGTGGATGCCGGGGCCGCGCTTCGCCAGGAACTTCCCGATGGGGCCCTCCGGATCCGTGCTCTCCAGGAATTCCAGGGTGCTCTCGCCCACGGGGAAGAAGGCCGTCTTCACCTTCTGGTCGGCCACTTCCTCCATGTGGTCGGGGACCGTCCCGAAGAGCCGCGCCATGCGCGCCAGGGCCTCGTCCAGGCCCGGCGTCGCGATGCCCAGATGGTTGATGCGCTGCAGCCGCATGGAGCCTCCCGATGAGGGCATTGTAGGCGGATGGACGGAGGCTAGAGGACGTTGTGCCTTCCGGAGGCCCGGGGGAAGACCTCCTTCGCGCAGTCCGGGCAGATGCCATGGGTGAACTCTGCGTCCGTGTGCTCGTTCAGGTAGGCCTCGATCTGGTTCCAGTAGCCCTTGTCGTCGCGGATCTTTTTGCAGTGGCTGCAGATGGGCAGCATGCCCCCCAAAGTCTTCACTTCGGCGAACAGCGCCTCCAGGCGTGCCTGGGCAGCCTGCTGCCGGGTCCACGCGCGGTGGAGCAGCCAGGAGGCGGCCAGGGTCAGACAGGCGAAGAGGATCACCTCGACGGCTTCCTGGGCCACGTCCCGCCACCAGTCCGCCAGGAAGTCCTGATCGGCCAGGCCCACCAGGATGTAGAAGGGCTGCCCCGAGATCCGGCGGACGGCGAAGGTGCGCTGGATGTGATCGAAGGGCGTGCGGGCGCGGTAGGTGCCGCTGCTGCGCCCGGACCCCACGAAGGCCGCGAACTCCGGGGAGACGACCTTCTGGCCGACGGCCGTCCCTGCGGCGACGGGCTCGGGATGGCGGGCGATCAGCTCCAGGTCCAGGTCCCGGAGGGCCACCGAGCCGTGGGGCCCCACGTCCAGGGCCGAGAAGGCCTTGGCGAACCGGTCCAGGGAGATGACCGCCAGGGCCATGCCGGCGAAGCCGTGATCGGGCCGCTCGATGCGCCGGGCCACGACGATCACCCAGGTCCCGGTGAGCTTCCCCAGCAGGGGCTTCGAGATCACCAGCCCGGTCTCGGGAACATCCCGGAGGCGGATGAAGTGCGCACGGTCCGACAGGTCCACGGCGGTGGCCGCCCCCGCGCCGCTCCCATGCTCCACCCGCCCCCGGGCGTCGGTGGTCCGGAGAGCCAGCAGTTCCGGCGTCCGCGCCAGCTGCCGGCGGATGAAGTCGTCCAGATCCGGCTCGCCCGGGGTGGGATGGGCGATGCCCCGCTCGGCTTCGTCCTTCACCGCCTGCACGGCGAGGTCGGCCGTATTGAAGGTGTCCCCCACGTGGGCATCGAGCACCCGGGCCAGGTTCTGGGACACGGTGGCGGCCTGGGTCCGGTGGGTCTGCAGGCTCTTGCGGAGGGAGGTCCACGCCATCAGGAGTACAAACAGGTTGAGGATGAGGACCCCCGCCCCCAACAAGAGCAGGAAACGCTTGGGCACGAAGGCCCGGCTGGGGGCGTCCTGGAGGGCTTCCATGGGCTCCGCGGGAAAGGCTGCCTGGAGATCCTAGCAACACCGCGCCAGCACGGTGCGTCCTGTCTCCCGCCTGCTTTTCAGGGTGTTCGATGGGTCAGTGCTGGCAGGCGGGCGCATTCCCCAGCCGCACCTGGCCGTCGGTCAGGTCGAGCTTCCCCTTGCGGGCCAGGAAGCCCAGCACGCCTTCCAGGTCGAAGGTGTCGCCGTGGCAGTTGCAGAAGGTGGCCTCGGAACCGTAGGCGCCCACGGCATCCGCCCGCAGCTGCTCCAGGCTGCAGGCCCCGCCGCGCTCGATCACCAGCCTCAGCAGGTCATGGCCATAGAGGGGTTCGGACATGGCGGCCTCCCATTGAGGAGTCACGGCTCCTGAACCCAGTCTAGGCTCCGCCCCCGTGATGGGGGTCACGACAGCCGATTCAGGCCGCCCGCAGGGCCAGGGCCACTTCCCGAAGCAGGGGCTCGGCGTTGAGGTTCCGGGGCAGGTGGCGGAGGGCCTCCAGGGCCGCCTCCTGGCCGGACCGGAAATCCGTGGCCCCGGCGGCCAGGGCCGCCAGGCGCCCGGCCCAGGGGGCCAGGACCGGCGGAGCGCCCGCGCGGATCCGCGCCAGGTCGGCCAGCAGGCGCAGGAGCAGTTCCAGGGGGAGGCGGAGCTGCTCGCTCTGGGCCTGGGTCGCGTCCTTCTCGGGCAGCAGGGGCCCCGAGACCTCGGAGAACGCCGCCCCGCCCAGCAGGGCCAGCCAGGCCTCCACCTGGGCCTCGGCCCGGCGGAAGGCGTCCTCCTCCAGGTGGCGCAGGCTGCCCTCCCCCAGGGCGGACCAGCGCGCGCGGTCGGCCTCGGCCCAGCCCCGGGCGCGGGCCACCTCCCAGGCCTCCGCCTCCGACAGGGGCGCGAAGGGGATGCGCTCGCAGCGGCTGCGGATGGTCTGCAGCACGGCCTCGGGCCGGTGGGTCACCAGGATGAAGTGGGTCCCCTCCGGCGGCTCCTCCAGGGTCTTGAGCAGGATGTTGGCGCTGGATTCGTTCAGCCGGTGCGCCTCTTCCACCAGGATCCAGCGGTGGCAGCGGGGTGGCGGGGCCAGGGAGGCCCACTCGATGACCCCGCGGCTGAAGCGGGGCTGGTTGGCCGAATCCAGGCCTTCCCGGATCTGGTCGATGCGGATGACTCCCGCCTTGCCCTCGGGTGTGATCCTCAGCAGGTTGGGCAGCTCGAAGGGCAGGTCGTCCCCCTCGAACATGCGGCAGCCCTCGCACTGGCCGCAGGCCGAACGGCGGAAGCAGATCTCGCGCTGGGCCAGCTCCAGGGCCACACGCCGCTTGCCGATGCCCTCGGGCCCCGCGAAGAGCAGCGAGCCTCGGATGCGCCCGGCCTCGAGCCGCTCCAGGAGGCGCTGGCGGATGGGCCGGTGGCCGGAGATGCCGGGCGCGAACATCAGTCCACCCCGAAGCCCGCGCCGCGGAGCAGCGCGGATACGCGGGTCCAGATGACGGACGCCACCTGGTCCACCGGATCCCGGGCGGGGATGAGGGCCACGCGGTTGGGCTCGGCCTGGGCGATGGCCAGGAACCGGTTCCGTACCCGACGGTGGAAGTCCAGGGCGGCCTGGTCGAAGCGGGTCTCCGCGAACTCCGCGCCGTAGGCCAGGTTCCGCACCTCCACGCGCTGGAGGCTCGCCTCGGGATCCATGTCCAGCAGCACGGTCAGGTGGGGCTTGAGCCGGCGCAGCACAAGCTCGCTCAGGCGGTCGAGGGCCGCCTCGGACACGCCGCTGGCCCCCTGGTAGGCGCGGGTGGAGTCCTCGAAGCGGTCCACCAGAACCACCTTCCCCGCCTCCAGGGCCGGCCGGATCACCGTCTGCAGGTGCTGGGCCCGGTCGGCGTAGAAGAGGAGCAGCTCGGCGTCCGCGCACCAGGTCTCGCCGCTGGGGTGGGGCTCCAGCAGCAGCCGGCGCAGCTCGCGGCCCAGGGAGGTGCCGCCCGGCTCCTTGGTCACCACCAGCGGCACCTCCAGGTGCCGCAGGCGTTCGGAGAGTCGCAGCAGCTGGGTGGACTTCCCCGAACCCTCCACGCCCTCGATGGTGATCAACACGCCCGGCACCGGACCTCCCGCCCTCCGAGCATACCTTGGCGGTATCCGGTGCTATCCTTCGGGAAACTCCAGGAGTTCCAGGTGGCCGAAGCGATCCACTGCCCGAGCTGCTCCACCCGATACCGCCTGCGGCCCGAGCGCCTCACGGCGTCCATCCGTCGGGCCCAGTGTTTCACCTGCCAGGGCGTGTTCCCTGTGGGCGACGTGGTGCGCCGGATCTTCACGGCGGGCCCCGAACCCTCCGCCACGGCCGCCTTCAGGGCGGACGAGGTGGCCGCCGCCCAGGTCCTCGAGGTCATGAACCCGCCCTCCCTCACCCTGGGCGACCTGGAAGGCACGGAGGCCGAGATCCTGGAAAAGACCCTCGTGGAGGTCCCCTCCCCGACCGCCACGTTGCCCGAGGCGAAGCCCGAGCCCGTACGACCTCCGGCCCCGCCCCCCTTCCCTCCCGAAATCACGGAATCGACCCTCTCGGGCTACACTTCCGCCCGCGACGCCATCGAGAAGCTGTTCGGCGATAGCCCCGCCCTCCTCGGGGAGACCAAGGGGCCGAAGGAGCGTTCCGCCATGGACGTGGAGGCCACCCTCTCCGCCCTGGAGGAGACCCTGGGCGGCACCCATCCGACGCCTCCCTCCGCCTTTCCCGAAGTGGATCTGGGAGAAGCCACCGCCTCGGGGACCGCGGCCCCGTCCAGCCTGTCGGCGCCTCCCTCCACGTCCACTGTGCGTTTCACCCGGGACGAGGTGATGGCCGCGATGGCCGATGGGGGGCCCTCCACCCCCGCCCCCCAGGCCCCGGTGGCCTCCGCCGCGGAACCCACGGTGGCCCTGCGGGCCAGCGACCTGCTGGCCGCGCCCTCCCCCCATGACCAGACCCAGGCCCTGGCGGCAGCCAAGACCCTGATGACGGGCCCCCTGCCCATTCCTGCTGCCGCGGCTCCCGCTGCGCCGGAGGCGGAGTTGCTCCGGTTGAAGATCGGCGAGGAGATCTACCCCGGGCTCACCATGCCCCAGCTCACCCAGTGGGTGGAGGAGGGGCGGATTCTCGAGGGCCACCAGGTGGCCCGGCAGTTCAGCGAGCACTGGATCGAAGCCTACAAGGTGCCCGGCCTGCGCCCTGTCTTCGATCGCCTGCGCCGGGAACGTGCGGCCACCCAGGGCGCATCCCTGGGGGAGGAACTCCAGATGTCCCCGGATTCCGGTCCCACGAAGAAGAGCCTCTTCGGCGGCCTCTTTGGAGGAAAGAACTGACATGCAGCCTCTCCTGCTCGCCGCACTCCTGGGTCTCCAGCAGGCGCCTCCCCCGGCTCCCGTGCCCCCTCCGGCCCCGTCGGCCCAGGCCCAGGCCCTCTCGTTCTACAGCGAGAGCTTCCCCTACGTCTGGGACCGCACGATCCCGATGTCCGTCGATCTGGATGGCCTGAAGGTCACGAGCATCTTCTTCAACCAGCGGAAGGTGGAGCCCGGCTTCTTCAACCTCCTCAAGGGGGCGGAGTTCGGCACCCGCGCCCAGCTGGAGGTGACCAACACCGGCAAGTATTCCAAGGTTCCCGGCTTCGCCGTGGCCGTGCTGGACAAGGACGGCAAACTGCTGGGCGTGGCCTCCGGGGGCACCAAGCTCGGCACCCTGAAGCCCGGCGACACCGAGACCTTCGACCTGAACTTCACCCAGGTCAAGGCGCGCCTCGCCAAGGGCGACCGGTTCCTGCTGTCCATTGAGCTGAGGGACTGAAGTCCCGCCCCAGGCGATGGGGAAAGGAACCGGCGGCCCGGGACCGACCCCACCGGTGATCCCCCATTTCCCGTGCGTTGCGCGAGGAGGGCCGTGGCCATGGATTCCCCCCGCTCGGACCGCCTGGAACCCGCCCGGGCCCTGGTGGCCCTTCGCCGGGGGTGGATCTCGCCTGAGCAGTTCAGGGAGCTCCTCCGCTGCGACCCCGCCGACGGATCCCAGCTGGAGCGCCTGCAACGGGAGGGGGCGATCCCGGCGGAACGCCTGGCGGAGGTGTACGGTTCCACCGTGCTGCTGGCCCCGAAAGCCACCATCGAGCGGCTGGGGGAGGCCTGCATCGAAGAGGCCGCCTCTGGGGAGATCCTGAGGAAGGGTGACTGGATCGCCGCGCGGTACCACATCCTCGACATCCTCAACGGCGGCTTCGGCCGGGTCTACATCTGCGAGGCGAGGACGGGGGAAACCTACCTGCGGGGGGACAGCCGGGTGGCCCTCAAGACCCCGCTGCGGCGGCACCTGACGGGCCCCGGAGCCCTGGATGCCTTCCATACCGAGGCCGCCCAGTGGATCGCCCTCGGCGCCCACCCGAACATCGTCCTCGCCTATGGCGTGGAGGAGCACCTCCGGCTCCCCTTCCTGGTGATGGAGTACGTCGGAGGGGCCCGAAGCCTGCACCACGAGATCCAGGCCGGACGGATGAATTGGCTGCGGGCCCTGTGGATCGCCGTGGACGTGGCGCGGGGCCTGGCATACGCGGAGCGGCGCCTAGGGCTGGTCCACGGGGACCTCAAGCCCCTCAACCTCCTGCTTACCCCATCCGGTTCCGTGAAGATCACGGACTTCGGCCTGTCCCTCTCCGGGGCCCTGGCCGCGGAGCAGGAGGAGGGGACCCTGGCTGGCACACCGGGCTACCTCGCCCCGGAGATGTATTTCGAAGCGCCCCAGCGGACCGCGCGGACGGACGTCTACGCCTTCGGCGTCACCCTGTTCGAGGCCGTCACAGGCCGGCAGCCCTTCCCGAACGACCAGCCTGCGCTCAACCGGATGCTGCCCCCGCCGGACCCGCGGCGGGCGGATCCCGGCCTGCCGGCGCCCTTCGCCGACCTCATCCTCGCCTGCCTCGCCCGCGATCCGGAGGCGCGGCCGGCCGGCTTCCAGGAGCTGGTACCGGCCTTGGAGGCGCTGCACCTGCGGTTGCAGGGCACGCCACCGCCCCCGTCCGCGGAACCCGATGCCCCTGCCCAGGCCGATGCCCTGGCCAACCTCGCCGGCTCATGGATGAACCTGGACCGGCTGGAGCAGGCGGAGGACGCCGCCAGGCAGGCCCTGCGCCTGGAACCGGGCCACTGGAAGGCCCAGTGCGCCCTGGGGAACGTGCGGATGCGGCGGGGCGACGCCCCGGGGGCCCTGGCCAGCTTCGAGTCCGCCCATCGCAGCGCCCCGGAGGAGATGGTCCCGCTCCTGAACGCGGCCCTGGCCGCCCGGGAGGCCGGGGATGAACGTCGTGCCACTGCATGGCTGGAGCGGGCCGTCCGCCGGTGCCGCGAGCGGGGACGCTATGCGGAGCTGGACGCCGCCTCCCTCCTCCTGGTCGAGCGGAGGCCTGCGGACGAGGCCCTTGACCTGCTCGACCGCATCCTGGCCGAGGACCCCGCGGCAGCGATGACCTTGAACAACCGGGCCATCCTCCTGCGCCGCCAGGGCCGTCCCGGCGAGGCCCTGGCGAGCGCCGAGAAGGCCCTCGCCATCAATCCCATCTACGCCAAGGCCTGGAGCAACCGGGCCACGGCCCTGGTGGAACTGGGCCGCTTCCCCGAGGCCATCGAGTCCGCCGGGCGGGCCCTGGAGCTCGATCCCAGGCTGGCCGGCGCCTACGCCGCCAGGGCCACGGCCCTGGCCCAGCTCGGCCGGCTGGCGGATGCCCGCGCCTGCATCCGGAACGGCCTCCAGATCCTGCCCGGCAACCCTCTCCTCCTCCGGGCCGAATCCATGTTCAGCGGGCGTTAATCCATGCCCTCCCCCGGCCCGTCGAGGGCCGTGCGGAACCGGTCCGTGGCGTGGCCACAGGCGATGCAGCGGCCGGAAGGGCCGAGGTCCTCCCGGACCGGGTGGTTCATCGCAGGGGCTGGGAGGCCTGTTCCAGCCTCACCCGCCCCCTGGGCCTGGGGAAGGCCTTCACCTTCCAGGGCTGGGCGAAGGCCTGGGTGACGAATGCGTCAGGGGCGGGCGGTCGCACCCGCCATCGGACGAGGAGGTCATCGCCCTGGGGCACAGAGTCGAGGAACTCGAGGGTGAAACCGCCCGTGGGGCGCTGCCCTGCGAAGGCAACCACGGCGCAGTAGCGGGTGAGATCCAGGACGGGGGCCGACTGATCCAGCCGGCGCCAGAGCCGGCTCCACTGCGCGACATTGGTCACCACCTCGGCACCGGTCTCGGAGTCGCCGTGGTACTGCCCCCGCCACTCCAGGCTCTCCGTTCCCTGGGCCGGGGCCGCAGACAGGGGAACCGACGAGGCGCCCAGCAGAAGACCGAGGAACAGGACCAGCGGCTGCGCATTCATGGGCGGCTCCGGGAGGGATCACGGGTGTCCCCCCGGGGCTTGGTGGCGATGCGGCCCATGAGCGCCAGGATGAGGAACAGGATCAAGGGAAGCAGGATCCCGGCGTCGACGCCCCAGGGGTCGGGGCCCAGGATCCCGAGGATGCCGCCGAGGAAGGACCCCAGCAGCGCCAAGGCGAACACTCCGAAACCCGGCCAGAACCGCGCCTTCCCGAGGTGAAGGTAGAGGGCCGTGCCGAGAAGGCCGGCCGCCACGCCGGCCACCGTCGCGGCGAGATTCTCCCCGCGCGCCCCCACGCGGTGGTTGGCGGCCAGGGCCGAGGCGATGCTCGCGCCGATGAAGCCGAACAGGACGAAGCGCAGCAGGTGGCCCATGGCGCGTGCCGCCCGGTCCACCCGCCCCCGCGCGGGATGGGAGGTGGCCTGCTGGAGCCAGTCCATCGCCAGCAGGAGCCCGATTCCGGCCATGACCGCGCCCGCGAGGATCAGGAGGCCGAACAGGGCCCCCTTCCACTGGCCGTAGATGAGCCGGGGCACGGCGATCGCCAGGGCCAGGAGCAGCAGGGCCGCCAGGATGAACAGGTCATGGCGCACGAAGCCGGCCGCCCGGGCGGGACGGGAGGGACAGAAGGCTCGCGGCTTCAGGGGCATGGGTTTCGGCTCGAGGATCAGCGGCCCCAGGATCGCAGTCCGCCTCCCCCCGTCAAGGGCCCAGGATCCGGTATGTGACTTGAATCTCAGTCCAGGGGATGGATACTGCCCTCCGAATCCCATCCAAGCGAGGCCCCATGACCCGGAACTGGACGCGCATCGTCATGAAGGGGACCGCCCAGGTGATCCCCCTGGTCTGCCCCAACTGCCTGAGCCCGGCGGACACGAAGATCCGCTACGGCTACAAGGGCCTTGAGGGCTGGCTGACCCGCACCACCTACTACCAGACCTTCACCTACTGCGGGAGCTGCCATCCCCAGGTCGCCTCGGCAGTGGGCCTGCGGCGCTGGGGGTACCTCGGAGTCGTCCTGGGCATCCTCACCACCATCGTGGGCGCGGTCGTCCTCGCCGATGCCCTGCGGGACCCGGTAACGGGCGTGTGCACCAACCGCATGGCCAACCTCGCCATCGCCGGAAGCGCGATGGCGGGCCTGGCGATCGGCGTCCTGACCTACCTGGCGGCCCGATTCGTGAAGCGGCGCCGCCACCCCCTCCGCCCGGAGCAGGCCGTGTGGGGGCGCGCGGCGTTCTACACCGGCAGCGCCCGCTGGGGCCTCGACAAGGACACTTCCGTCTACCTCGCGGCCCGGCCGGAGTGGATCGCCGCCCTCGCCCACGCCAATCCCCAGCAGGTGGACGAGGCGACCTTCCAGGGGCTGACCGGGGCAGCCCGGCCCACCGCGGCGCCCGAGCGCCCGTTCGGGCCCGCCTGATGCGGGTCCGGCTGGAGGAACTGCCGCCCGACCGGGCGGACCGGCTCCGGCGGATCGTCCAGGCCCGGGGCCTGGGCGAAGGCACCCTCTTCCAGCCCGGCCCCCGGCGGTGGCTGGCCGTCCTGGGCCTCCTCGCTCTCGGCGCCGGCCTCGTCTCCGCCCGGATCCTCCTGTCCGGATTCTCCGACTGGCCGCGTCCGGCGGACGCCTTCGTGCCCTGGATCGGCCTGCTGGGCCTGGTCTACGGTCCTCTCGCCCTGGCGGATTACGTCCGGAGCCTGCGCGCTGAACTCCCGCCCTTCTTCCTGCTCACCCCCTACAACCTCGTGAAGGGCCGGGGCAGCCACCGTCCCCTCGATGTCTACCGGCTCCCGGAGGCCCACGCCTTCCAGCGGGTGGAGCAATACTCAGGGACGAAATGGACTGGCCAGGCCTTCGTGTTCGACTTCGACGGCAAGGACCGGTTCCGTTTCGTCCTCCAGCGGAAGGAGGACATCGCGACCGCCGACCGCGCCCTGGCCCTGGCCCAGGCCGCGGGACAGGGTGAGCCGCTGCCCGACCTGCCGGCCTGCCGCCTCGGCGATCTCGGGCCCGGCTATTCCGCCCCCACCCCGAAGCCCGGCAGCCTCGAGAAGCTCCTCGATCCCGCCTCGGAGACCTGGCTGCTCCTTCTCGGCGTCCTCTGCCTCGCGTTCATCCCCTACGCCATCTTCCGGTGACCCCGCGAAAGAGCCGTGCCAAGTGATCCCCGTACCTGATTGGAACCGCCTCCGTCCCCGCACCCTGCCGCCGTCCACCCTGCGGGGCGGGGGAGGATGCAGCGACTTCTCCGGCTGCCTGCTGGGCTGCGGCGGAACCCTGGCGGTGGTCATCCTCGCGCTGAACATCGCGAAGGCGTACGGCCTCTGGGCTGGCCTGGGGGCCCTCATCGTCCTGATCGTCCTCGCCGAACTCCTGGCCAAGGCCCCCAGGATCATCCCGGGGCTGCTGCTCGGCGCCCTCGCGGCGGCTGGGGTTTGGCTGTTCATGAAACGGGACTCCTTCAATCAGCCCGGTTGGATGGCCACCGGCGCCCTGCTCGCCTTCCTCTTGTTCAGCGCCGCCGGCTACTGGGATCAGAAGCGCCGGGCGTGAGCGCCAGGGTCCGTTTTCAAAGGGGATGTGAACCGCGACGGCGGCCTGCCGGGTTCCGGGCAAGGGGCGGCGCCCGGCGCGATCGTGCGTCAGGCTCCCCGGCCGCTTGAGGCGATCAGTTCGCTTCCTGCTCGTGATAGTGGGCGAGGATCTCGTCGGGCGTCGCCGTGGCAGTGCCCACCTTGGCCACCACGACACCGGCCGCGGCGTTGGCCAGCATGGCGGCCTCGCGCCAGTCGGCCCCGGCGGCCACGGCCGCGCTGAAGGCGGCGATGACGGTGTCGCCCGCGCCGCTCACGTCGAAGACCTCACGGGCCTCCGTGGGGATCAGCCAGGGGGCGGCATGGTCCCCATCCGGCGCGAAGAGGGCCATGCCCCGCTCGCTGCGGGTCACCAGCAGGCCCTTCAGCCCCAGTTCAGCCAGGATGGCGCGGCCCGCCTCCGTGGCCTCCGCGTCGCTCTTCGCCGGGCGCTGGGCCAGCTCCGAGGCCTCCTTGGTGTTGGGCGTCATGAGGGTGGCGCCGCGGTAGAGCGCCTTGTGGGCGGGCTTTGGATCCACGATCCAGGGGATGCCCTTGGCCTCGCAGAGGGCACGAACGGTCTCCATCACCGGGGCGCAGACCACACCCTTGGCGTAGTCGGACACGATGAGGGCGGCGGCCTCGTCCACGGCCCGCGCCAGCCGGTCCTTCAGGCCGAGAAGCACTGCGGCCTCAGGCGGTCCGGATTCCTCCCGGTCGATGCGCAGCATCTGCTGCTGCTGGCCGACGACGCGGGTCTTGATGATGGTGGGACGGGAGGCATCCAGCACCAGGCCGGAGAGGGAGATGCCCAGGCGCCCCAGCAGGCCGAGCAGGCGGTCGCCGGCGGCGTCCTTCTGGAGGGTGCCCATGAGCATGGGCTCGGCCCCCAGGGCCTTCAGGTTGGCCGCCACGTTCGCCGCCCCGCCCAGCACCGCTTGTTCCCGCACCACGCGCACGATGGGCACAGGGGCCTCGGGAGAGATGCGGCTCACCTCGCCGAAGAGGTACTCGTCCAGCATGACGTCGCCCAGCACGGCCACCTTGCAGCCCGCCATGCGCTGGAGCAGCGATTCGGCCTGGGCCCGGTCGAGTCTCACTGGCCCACCTTCCTCGCGTGGTCCACCAGCAGCACGGGGATGCCGTCCTCGATGGGATAGACCAGCCCGCAGCCCTGGCAGTGCAGCCCGTCCGCCCGCTCCACGAGGTCGCCGTGGCAGGCGGGGCAGCAGAGGATCTCCAGGAGGCGCGGATCGAGCGGCATGGGGACAAGCTATCAGCTGTCGGCCGTCGGCTGGCAGCGAAAAACCACCTCAGTGGTGCCGCATGGGCTCCGGCGTGAGGGCCTCGATGTCCTGCTCCCCGGTGCGGATGCGGATGACCCGCTCCAGGGGCCGGACGAAGATCTTGCCGTCCCCCACCTCCCCGGTGCGCGCCGCCTGCAGGATGGCATTGATGGTGACCTCCACGAAGGGCTCCGACACGGCGATGTCGAACTGGATCTTCTCGTGGAATTCGTAGACGAGGGGGGCGCCGCGGTAGCTCTCCAGGGCCACCTTCTCGCCGCCGTGGCCCGCGACCTTGAGGATGGTCAGCCCCGTCACCTCCACGGCGAACAGGGCCGCCTTCACTTCTTCCAGCTTCTCCGGTCGGACGATGGCGGTGATGAGCTTCATGACTCGGCTCCGAGGACGGCAGGCGTGGCAGGGGCAATCGGGGTTCCAGTCGCGGGCGGCGGCAGGGTCACGGGGCGGGTGAGGATCATCACGGGCGTGTTCACGGTGGACCCGTCGCCGGGATAGGCCGGGGCCGAGACCTCATGGAAGTCCAGGCCTTGCATCTCCACCTCCGGGGCGACCCGGAGGCCCACGGTGAGGTCCAGGATCTTGAAGAGCGCATAGGCAGTGGCCCCCACCCAGAGGAGGTTCGCGGCGATGCCGCCGACCTGGGCGAACAGCTGGCCGGGATCGCCGTAGAAGAGGCCACGGACGCCGCCGGCAGGCCCGTTGTTGAGCCCCTGGCCGTAGGTTCCGTCGGCGAAGAGCCCCACCGCCAGCACGCCCCAGATGCCGTTGAAGCCATGGACCGCGATGGCGCCCACCGGATCGTCGATCTTCAGCCGGTTCTCCACGAAGAGCGCGCCGTAGACCACGAGCACGCCCGCCACGGCCCCGATGAGGGCCGCGGCCGGGGCCCCGACGAAGGCGCAGGGGGCGGTCACGGCCACCAGGCCCGCCAGCAGGCCGTTGGCGCTCATGGAGGGATCCGGCCGGCCGTACATCCGCCAGGTGACGAGGTAGGCCGCCACCGCGCCCGCGGCGGAAGCCAGCATGGTGTTCGTGGCCACCACGGCGATGCGCAGGTCCGTGCCGGCGAGGGTGGAGCCGGCATTGAACCCGAACCAGCCGAAGGCGAGGATGAAGCAGCCGAGGAAGGCCATGGAGAGGTCGTGGCCGGGGATGGCCCGGGCCTTCCCGTTCACGAACTTCCCGATGCGCGGCCCCAGGAGCTTCGCCCCCACGAAGGCCATGACGCCGCCGGTGAGGTGCACCACGCCCGATCCGGCGAAGTCCACGTAGCCGTGCCCCCAGCCCAGGTTCCGCCCCAGCTGGGACAGCCAGCCCCCGCCCCAGGCCCAGCAGGCGTAGACGGGGTAGATGAGCATGGAGGCCGCCAGTCCGTAGAGGAAGAAGGAGGACAGCTTCCAGCGCTCCGCCATGGCGCCGGTGGGGATGGTCAGGGCCGTATCCATGAAGACCATCTGGAAGAGGAAGATGGCGAAGGCCGACACGTCGTACGAGGCCCCCGTGAGAAGGAAGCCTCGCGCGCCGAAGAGACCCCAGACGTGACCGTGGATCGTGGGCCCCACCAGCCTCGACATGCCCTCGGGGGCGGTCAGGACTGCGCCCATGGCCGCGCCGGATCCCCCCATCTGGAGGGCATAGCCACAGAGCCAGAAGCCGAGGACCCCAAGGCCGTAGATCATCAGGTTCATCATCATGGTGTGGGCGGCGTTCTTGGCCCGGGTGAAGCCCGTCTCCGCCAGGGCGAAGCCGGCCTGCATGAACATGACCAGGAAGGCCGTGAGCAGGGTCCAGACGAAGTTGATGGAGACCCGGGCCTGGCCGAGGGCGGCCCCCAACTCCTGCAGGGTGGGGGTTCCCGGATTCTGGGCGGGCACGTTCTGGATGCCGCCGGTGGCGCCCCCGCCGGGATCCCCGGCGAAGGCCAGGGGCACCACCGCGGCCAGGAGCAGGGCGATCGCCAAACGGCGCTTCCATCGTCGATCCATGCGGAACCTCCTGCACCCCGCCCCCGAGGGAACCTCGAGCCGGGGTCGGGGGATTCATTGCACGGGGTGTGCCGCCGGTCAGCGAACTCGGCGCCATCGATGATTATTCAAGAAATGGTTTAACCTGGATTCACAATCGTGTAGGAGTCGGGGCTCAAATGGGTCAACAATTTTGTAATATCATTTAAATAAATAAACAAAAATGTCAGATCAACTCCCCGTCCGAAAACGATCCGGGTCCAGGCCGTACTTCCGCACCTTGTAGTTCAGGATGCGCTCGGTGGTCCGGAGCAGGCGCGCGGCGCGGGAGCGGTTGCCGCGGGCCGACTTGAGGGCGTCCTGCAGCAGGTCCTTCTCGAAGGCGGCCACGGCGTCCGCCAGGGCGGACGAGGGCAGCGTGTCCGAGACCTCCGCCGTCTGCAGGCTGGGCGGCAGGTGGTGGGCGTGGATGACGCCCCCCTCGCAGACGAGGATGGCCCGCTCGATGGCGTTCTCCAGCTCCCGCACGTTGCCCGGCCAGTGGTAGGCCCGGAGCATGTCGATGGCCGAAGTGGAGATGCGACGCACGTCCTTGCCCTGGGCCGCGGCGATCTTCTCCACGAAGTGATCGGCCAGCAGCAGGATGTCCGCCTGGCGCTCCCGCAGGGGCGGCAGGAAGAGCTCGAAGACGTGCAGGCGGTAGTAGAGATCCTCCCGGAAGGTGCCGGCCTTCACGGCGGCCTCCAGGTCCCGGTGGGTGGCGGCGATGAGGCGCACGTCCACCTTCACGGGCCGCACCCCGCCGAGGCGCTCGAACTCCCGCTCCTGGAGGACCCGCAGCAGCTTCACCTGGGTGGCCGGGGACAGTTCCCCCACCTCGTCCAGGAACAGCGTCCCGCCGTGGGCCAGCTCGAAGCGCCCCTTCTTCTGCTGCCGGGCGTCCGTGAACGCGCCGGGCTCGTAGCCGAAGAGCTCGGACTCGATGAGGGTCTCGGGCAGGGCCCCGCAGCTCACCTTCACGAAGGGCTTGTCCGCCCGGGGGGAGTTGTAGTGGAGGGCGTGGGCCACCAGCTCCTTGCCGGTGCCGGATTCGCCCCGGATGAGCACCGTGGTGCTGCTGGGCGCGGCCTGGGCCACCGCCTCGTAGACCCGCTGCATGGCATGGCTGTGCCCGACGAGGTGGTGCAGGTCGTAGCGTTCCCGCAGCTCCCGGCGCAGCTGCTGGTTCTCCTCCACCAGCCGCTGCTGGTCCGCGGCCACGAGCCGGGCCACCTTCAGGGCCTGCCCCACCATGGTCGCGGCGATCTGGAGCAGCTTGGCGTCCCGGTCGAAATCGCGGCGGGCGTCGTAGGGCACGGTCAGGCAGAGGGTCCCCGCCACCCGCCGGTCCAGGAAGAGCGGTACGCAGAAGAAGGACAGCTCTGCCTGCTTCCGCTTCTGCTCCCGGACCACGCCGGTTCGATCCAGGAACAGCGGCTCCTGGCTGGCCTGGGGCACCACGATGGCCTTCCCGCTGGCCAGCACCCGGCCGTTGATGCCCTCGCCGGAGCGGTAGCGGGCCCGCTCCACCGCCGGGCGCGACAGGCCCCGGGCGACCTCGATCCGGAGCCCCGTCCCCTCCTCGTCCGCCAGCAGGACGGCGCCGTTCAGCGCGCCGAAGGCCTCCGCCAGGATCTCCAGCGTCCGGGCCAGGGCCGCCCGGAGGTCCGGGGAGGCCAGGACCGGGCCCAGCTCCAGCAGGGGCGAGAGGCGGAGGGCGTCTTCCGAGGCGGCCATGGGCTCCTCCTTCTTGATTCTACAATTTTGTATCATCTTTTATATATTTTGACAATTTTGTACAAACACGCCCAGCCGGGTCGATTCCAGGCTGCGGGACGCCCCGCCCGGCCCTACCCTGGTCGGACCCTCCGGGATCCCCATGACCTGCCGCCCCCTCTTCCTCGCCCTGCTCTGCGCCCTCGCGGCCCAGGCCGCCAGCCCCCTGGGCCGGTGGAAGACCTACGACGACCACACCGGCGCCCTGCACGGCCTGGTGGAGATCACGGAGGTGCGCGGCGAACTCCAGGGCCGGATCCTCAAGTCCTACGATCCCCAGAAGCCCAACCCGACCTGCGATCACTGCGAGGGCGAACGCCGGGGCCAGCCGGTCCTGGGCATGGTGTTCCTCTGGGGCCTCACCCCCCAGGACGGGGAGTACAAGGGCGGCTATATCCTCGATCCCGACAACGGCAAGGTGTACAAAGCCAAGCTCCGCCTCGACGAGGGCGGCCGGAAGCTGCGGGTCCGCGGGTTCATCGGCTTCAGCCTCCTGGGCCGTACCCAGACCTGGGTCCGGGATGAAGCCCCCACGCCCTGACGGTGATCCGCGTCCCCGGCGCGGGCTCAGGGGTTCCGGTCCACCAGCGCACGCAATTCCGTCAGGGCCCGGTCCAGCTGGACGGGGAAGTCGCCCCGGGCCTTCGCCTCGTTCGCACGTTCCAGGAAAAGCACGGCGTACTTCCGGGAGACGGCCAGCGCCCTGGCGAACCGGGGGTCGGACCGGACCTTCTGCATATCAGGGTCCACGAGGAGGAAGTCGTAGGCGGGAGGGAAGGCCGTGGCGGCGCTCTTGTCCAGCACCCAGAGCGCCTCCTCCTTCATGCCCAGGCGGATCAGCAGGGGAGCGTGGAACGAGGCCAGGTTCACCCACCCCATGGAGCCCATTTCGGCCTTGCGCCACTCCGCGACGAGCTTCCGGGCCAGCCTTCTCCCACCTTCCAGGTCCTCCGCCATGAGGAAGCGCATCAGCTGCGAGACCTCGGCCCATTGGACCTCCGTGTAGGCCTGCCTGGCCTCCCCGAAGCGTCCCGCATGGAAGAGACAGAAGAACTTCAGCCAGGTGTGGAACCCCGGCCTGGGCTCCACCCGGATCGCCCGCTCGAGAAGGGGCAGCCCTTCCTCGGGGTGCCCGGAAGTCGCCAGGCACATCGCGGCCCAGGAATACCCCGTGGGGTCCAGCGGGTTCAGTTCCATGGCCCGGAATCCAGTGGCGGCCTGGAAACCTGCGGTGGGCGCGATCGCCCCGAGGACGATGTGGATCCTGGCGTCGTCCGGGGCGTAGCGCGCGGCCTTCAACGCGAAATCGACGACGGTCGCCGGATCCGATCTTGGGCGGCTGGTCTCGATCATGCACCGCGTCGCCCAGGCCCGTCCGCAGCGGGGATCGAGCGCCAGGGAGCGCGCCGCCCACTGCTCGGCCTCGGAAAGGCTCTTCGGGGACCGGGTGCCAAAGTACTCTTCCTGGAAGACCCCCGCGATCGCGGCCGCCAGAAGGGCACTCGACGGGGCCATGGACTGGGCCTTCCGAAAGGCCGCAAGAGCCAGATCGAAGTCCCTGTCGTCCCTGCTTCTGGCATAGCGTTGCTGGAAGTATTTCCCCTCCCGGAGCGCCAATTCGACCTCGGAACTGAAGGCCATCTGGCCGACGGCCCCCGCGCCTGAGGGCTTCAGGGCCCGCGCCAGGCCCTGGGCGGCATCGTGGAGCAGGCTGGCGTAGGCCTCCCGGGTGCCCTCGAACTGGCCCGCCCAGCGCACCTTCTGCGTGGCCCCTTCGGCGAGCTTCACGTTCAGGTGGAGGCGATCACCCTCCGCCGTCACGGAAGTGAAGACGAGGAATTCGGCCCGATAGGCCTCCGCGATCCGCGTGACGTCCCCCTGCACCTTTTCAACCTGAGCACTGCTGGGCGGCACCCGGGTGTCCAGGCCCTCGACGCCCGCGAGCAGCGTCGAGAGGGTGTCGGGGATCGCATCGGTGAGGAAGGCGGACTCCTGGCCCCCGAACACCTTGGCGGGAAGGGTGACCACACTGGGGACAGACCCGGCCGCGATGCCTCCCGGGGCAGGACGCCAGAGGACCAGCGCCGCGCCGAAAACCCCCAGGACCAGGACGACAAGGCCGAGGACGCGGGGGCCGAGCCGGGGACCCGTGAGCCAGGGGATCCGCAGGGCCAGTCCCGGCGCCAAGGTCAGCTCCCCGAGGATCGCGTCCAGCCCATACTCGAGATCCTGGGCGCTCTGGGAGCGTCGGCCGGGGTCCTTCTCCAGGCAGTGGGCCACGAGACGCCGAAGGGAAAGAGGGATGGGGCCGAACGGGGATTCCAGCCCGGGGGGCTCCTCCTTGAGCGTGGCGCTCAGCGTCTCGATGGCGCTGCTCCGCTCGAAGGCGCGGCGACCGCTGAGCGCCTCGTAGAGGACCACGCCCACGGCGAAGAGGTCACTCCGGGCGTCGGCCGGTCGGCCCATCACCTGCTCGGGGCTCATGTAGCCCGAGGTGCCGAGGATCAATCCCTCGGAAGTGCCTCCGGCGTCCTCCCTGGTCGGCACCTGGCTCTGCGGGTCCTGCGGCAGGGCGGTCTGCTTGGCCAGACCGAAATCGAGGATCTTCAAGTGGCCTTCCTCGGTGATGAACAGGTTCGCCGGCTTGAGATCCCGGTGGACGAGGCCCTTCGCGTGGGCGGCCGAGAGCCCCCGAGCGATCTGGAGGGCCAGTTCCACGGCCCGCCTGGCCGGAACGGGGCCGCTCGCCAGCAGATCGCGCAGGGTCTTGCCCTCCAGCAATTCCATGACCAGGTAGGGTGACCCGCCATGGGTGCCCACGTCGAAGACCGCGAGGACATTGGGATGACTGAGGGCGGCCAGGGTCCTTGCCTCCTGCTGGAAGCGCCGCAACCGCGCGGGATCCTCGGTGAACCCCGGGGGCAGCACCTTGATCGCCACGTCCCGTCCGAGCCGCGTATCGTGCGCCCGATAGACCTCCCCCATGCCCCCCGCACCGACCGGGGTTGTAATTTCGTACGGGCCGAGCCGGGTGCCAGGCGGAAGGGACACGGAACCTCCGCGTAGGGAGGAGAACCCTCAAATAATAGGTTTTAGTCGTGTATGGCGCCGGACCATCCCTGGAGTTCCCATCCGGCACCCGCCTTCCCGGCCAGAAGAAGGCCATTGCCTTGAATTCGTGAAGGGACGAACCTTGGTCCGCTCCCAGGACACCTATGGCGGGCCTCCACCTCCTGATCCCGGAACACGGCGATTTCGCGCTTGGTGAGGAGCATCCGATCCTCACCCTGGGCCGGGCCTCCTCCAACGACGTGGTGCTCTCCGATCCGAGCCTCAGCCGCCGGCATGCCCGCCTGCGCTGGGAGCGGGGGACGGGGCTGCTGGAGGACCTGGGCAGCCACAACGGCACCCTGCTGAACGGCCATCGGATCGAGGGCCGCAGCCCCGTCGCGCCCGGGGATGAGATCACCCTCGGGCGGCTGAGCCTCCGGGTGGAGGCGGAGGTTCCGCCTCCCATCCCGGCCTTCGAGGATCCGGACGTCGATTCGGGCTCCTCCCTCTCCCTGTCCCTGGAGGAACTGCGGGAGTTCCGGGGACCCGGTGACGATGCCCAGGAGGCCGCCCGCCTGCGTCAGGCCCTGCACATGATCCATGCCTTCAGCCTCGAGCTGATGCGCGAGGTCCCCTTGGAGTCCCTGCTGGAGCATCTGCTGGAGCGGATCTCCCGCCTGCTCCAGCCCAACCGGTCGGCCATCCTCCTCCGGGACGCCAAGGGCGACCTGATCCAGGCCGTGGCCCGCGGCCCCCAGGGGAAGGCCCCGGGCCCCATCGAACTGTCCCGGACGATGGTGACGACCGCCGTGGAGCGGCGGGAGGCCCTGCTCGTGAACGATCCCGGGCGGGACAGCCGGCTCGCGAAGGCCGATTCCCTGATCCGCAGCGGGGTGACCAGCCTCATGACGGTGCCCATGGAGCACGAAGGTCAGGTCGTGGGGCTCCTCTACCTGGATGCCGACTGCAGGCGGGCCCCCTTCACCGCCGAGGATCTCCAGGTGGTGGCCTCCCTGGGCCACCTGGCCGCGGCCCGGGTCCAGCAGGCCCGGGTCTCGGAGGCCCTCCGGCAGGCCCGGCTCCTGGAACACGAGCTGGCCCTGGCCCGCCAGATCCAGGAGCGCCTGCTGCCTGACCGCGCACCTTGCCTGGAGGGCTACGACCTGTTCGGCCACAACCAGCCTTGTCGCCAGGTCTCCGGAGACCTCTTTGGCTATTTCCCCCGGCGGGATGGCCGGTTGTGGGTGGTGCTGGCGGATGTCGCCGGCAAAGGGCTGGGCGCCGGGCTCCTCATGGCGGGCTTCCAGGCCTACCTGCGAGCCTGGGCCGAAGACACGGACGACCCCAGCGTCCTGGCCGCACGGATCTCGGCCGAGCTCGCCCGCCGGACGACGACCAACCGCTACATCACGGCCTTCTTCGTGCTGCTGGATCCCGCGGGGGGCCGCGCCCGGTGTACCAGCGCGGGGCACAATCCCGTGCCGGTCTATCACGCCCTCGGTCGCCAGGAGCTCCTGGAATCCATGGGGTTCCCCCTGGGGATGTTCCCGGGCACCCCCTATGGGAGCGTCGACGTGACCCTCGACCCGGGCGACCTGATGTTCCTCTACACGGACGGCATCAGCGAGGCGGAATCCCCGGAAGGTCGGGAATTCGGGCTGGAGGGCGCCGCGGCCATCCTGGGCGCAGCTCCAGGGGCTCCCCTGGTGGAACTGAACCGGAACCTGGAGGCCGCGCTGGAGAAGCACACCCATGGAGCCCCCCTGGCGGACGACCGCACCCTGGTCCTGTTGAGAAGGCAGGCCCTCACCCGGGGGCAGCCGGGCTTGTGACCCCCATCCCAATTCCCGGGCCCCTCCCGGCGAGGCCGGGGGCCTTGCGTTATGGTAGTCCTTCCCGGCCGGAGGTACGGCCGGGAAGGAGTGGCTCATGGATTTCAAGCGCACCCTCGTGGACCTGATGCCCGCACCGTTCGTGCGGTTCACGGCCTCCCCGTACATCGCCGGCAAGGGCCTGGACGTGGGCGTGGCGAAGGCCGACCAGCTCCAGAAGGAACTGGGCCTCCATGCCACCGTGGACCTACTGGGGGAGGAGGTCTTCAACCGCGAGGACGTCGAAGCCACGGTGGCCATCTACTTCCGCATGATCGAGGCCCTCAAGGATCGCCCCTATGCCTCCATCAGTCTGAAGCCCACCCAGCTGGGCATGAACGAGAGCGAGGACTACGCCCACGCCAACCTCCGTCGGGTGGTGGCCGCCGCCGCGCCCCACGGCCTGCACATCACGGTGGACATGGAGGATCACGGCTTCACGGACGCGACCCTGCGGATCTTCCGGAAGCTGCGCGACGAGTTCGACAACGTGGGCATCGTGCTACAGAGCCGCCTCTTCCGGACGACGGAAGACATCCAGAACCTGCACGCCAAGCCCTGCAAGGTCCGCATCTGCATCGGCATCTACAAGGAACCGGCCGCCATCGCGCTCACCGAGAAACCGGCCATGAAGGACAAGCTCTTCGAGCACGTGGGCCTGCTCCTGGACCATGGCCACTATCCCGAGATCGCCACCCACGACGAGCCCCTCGTGCGGCGCTGCCTGGCCTACCTGGAAAAGCGCGGCGTCCCCGCCGGCAAGTTCGAGTTCCAGATGCTCCTCGGCGTGCCCCGAACGGCCCTCCAGCAGGAGCTCGTGAAGAGGGGCCACGTCGTGCGCCTCTACGTGCCCTTCGCCGAGGAGTGGAAGTACGCCATCCACTACCTCAAGCGCCGCCTGGCCGCCAATCCGATGATGGCCATGTACGTCCTGAAGAACCTGTTCAGCCGGTAGGACGTTCACGGGAGGCGTCTGCGTGCCTTCGCCCAGCGGGAGCAGGCGGCAGGTCTCCTCGGGTACGGCGCGGGATCACAGGATCCGGGGGTGACCGGCTGTGGGATGCCAGCCGTCGGGCTCTCTCCACAGTCTCAAGTGCCGCCTTGCCGTCCATCCCATGAGGGTCATGGACATCCGGGAAGCCCTATTCGGCAGGGGGTCCCCAGGGATCAGCGAACCGGCTCCGCTGCTGGTGGCAGTGCCCGAAGGGGCCGCCACGGCAGGTGGGGTGACCTCTGTGAGCCCGGCGGCCGGGCCCAGCCTGGTCGCCCTGGCATCGCCTCTGGGGCGGCCGAGAAAGGCCCGGATCCGGCCGCCCGCGCGGATGCGATTCCTGGGCCTTCCGCCAGGAGAGCCATTCGGCGTAGCTCTCGTCGTAGGTCAGGATGTGGGAGAGAAACATGCTCCTGAACAGATGGATGTCCGAAAGCAGGTTGGGTCTGCCCTCGACCATGCCCTGGCGGATCCTGCCGAACTCGTTCTGCATGTAGGCATGCGCCAGCACATGGTCCCGCAGTCCGGGGTACCGGTGCCTCCGCATGGATGACTCTTCCAGCCTGAAGTGAGAGGAGGTGTAGCGAAGGAGCATCCGGATGATCTCCCGCCTCGCTTCGGGTTCATACGCCTGCCTGGAAACGATCAGGATCAGGCTCTCGAAACGCTTGATGATCAGGTCGTGATCCGAATCGATGCGGGGGTCATGGAACTGGTACATCATCGCCTCCCGACCCTGCGCAACGGCGTCGCAGGCCAATGTAGGGTCCGGTCCGATGATGATCAACTTTTTTTTACAATTCTATCACAGCATTCACAAGTGTTTTAAAATGAAAAAATTCTAACCGACCCCTGCAGCTGGCGCCATCGGCGGAGGGTGGTTCCCCTACTTCAGCGCCTTCGCCGCCAGCTCGAGGATGTCCGTGGTGGCGACGCCCTCGTGGCCAGTCTCGCCGGCCGCATTGTTCAGCATGACGTTGCAGAAGGGGCAGCCCACGGCGATGGTGTTCGCCTGGGTCTCCAGGGCCTGTTCGAAGCGCTCGTGGTTCACGCGCTTGCCCAGGTGCTCCTCCAGCCAGAAGCGGCCGCCGCCGGCGCCGCAGCACATGGTGGCCTCGCCGTGCTTCTCCATCTCCGTGAGCTTCACACCGGGGATGGCGTCCAGGATGGCGCGGGGGGCCTCCACCTGCCCGTTGATGCGGCTGAGGTAGCAGGGATCGTGGTAGGTGAGGTCCACGTCCACGGTCTGCTCCAACTTGATCTTCCCTTCCGACATGAGCTTCGCCACCAGCTCGGTGCCGTGCACCACCTCGAAGTCGCCCCCGAAGGCGGGGTACTCGTTCTTCAGGGTGTTGAGGCAGTGGGGGCAGTTGGTGACGACCTTCTTCACCTGGTGGCCCTTGAGGGTCTCGATGTTGGCCTCGGTGGCCGACTGGTAGAGGTACTCGTTGCCCAGGCGCCGGGCGGATTCGCAGGTGCAGGACTCCTCGGTGCCGAGGATGGCGAAGGAGACATTGGCCGCCTTCAGCAGCTTCACGAGAGACTTGGAGACCCGCTGGCCCGCGGCGTCATACGAACCCGCGCAGCCCACCCAGAACAGGTACTCGGCATCTGGCTTCTCCTCCACCGTGGGCACCTCGAGGCCCTCGGCCCACTTGGCGCGGTCGGCCTGGGGCAGGTTCCAGGGATTGCCCTGGCGCTCCATGCCCTTGAAGGCAGTCTGGGCCTCGGCGGGGAAGTCGCTCTCCTCCAGGGTGAGGTAGCGGCGCATGCCCACGAGCTTGTCCACGAAGCTGATCTGCAGGGGGCAGGCCCACTCGCAGTAGCCGCAGCTGGTGCAGGCCCAGATGGTGTCCTGGCTGATCCAGCCCTCCAGCTGCTCCTTGCTCCAGGGGGCGTGCTCCTCGTCGCGCTTCCACACGGAGCCCTCGGGCACGGGGCCGCCGATGAGCTTGCGGTCCTCGGGCACGGGCTTGTCCTGGCCCATCTGCTCCAGGGGCGTGGCCTTCAGGTAGTCGCGGAGGTCGGTGCCGAAGTCCTTGGGCCGGAGGGGCTTGCCGGTGAGCGTGGTGGGGCAGTTCTCCAGGCAGCGGCCGCACTCCACGCAGGTGTAAAAATCCAGCATCTGCTTCCAGGTGAAGTCCTGGATCCGGTTGATGCCGAAGTGCTCGGCCTCCAGGTCCATGGGCTTCAGGTTCTTCTGGGGGTCCAGCTCGCGGAAGTAGATGTTGAAGAGCGACGTGAAGACGTGGAAGTGCTTGGAGTAGGGCAGGAAGTTGCCGAAGCTGTAGAGGAGGCCCAGGTGCAGCCACCACATGGCCTTGAAGAGGGCCAGGTGCCCGAAGGGGCTCATGCCGCCCAGCCAGCCGGCCACGAGGGTGCCGGCCGGGGACCAGGCCGCCCAGGCCGGGTGGTTCAGGGCGATGAAGGCGCCGTCGGCGAGGAGGTCCGTGACCATGAGGCCGCCGATGAGGCTCAGGGTGAGCCAGGCGTCCGCGGAGTTCTCCAGGCGCCAGGGCTTCAGCACGAGGCGCCGGA
>Ga0208789_1000533_pt1 | contig 34230 bp, 19 predicted proteins | sample Methanotroph_Enr_FD_187368 | JGI IMG/M metagenome (GOLD analysis project Ga0208789, IMG submission 187368) | Enriched soil microbial communities from Old Woman Creek wetland in Ohio, USA - Methanotroph_Enrichment_5 (SPAdes) (version 2) | ecosystem: Environmental > Terrestrial > Soil > Wetlands...
GCAATTAGCTCAGCTGGTTCAGAGCACCTCGTTTACACCGAGGGGGTCGGGGGTTCGAACCCCTCATTGCCCACAAAAAACTCCATTAGAAATAATGGAGTTTTTTTAGTTTTATAGCTGTATCGTTTTTTCAGGAATAGACAATGATTTTAAAAATTAAAGCTAATTTTTAATTTTCTTCCTGATTTCTTTTATCCAGATTTCATATCCTTTTTTATTCATGTGCAAGCTGTCTTTCAAAAATAGGGAGGGATTTGGTTTTGTATTTCGCAACATTTGACTCCAAATACTAATATAATAAGTATTCTTCTGTTTTTTACAATATTTTTTAATTTGCCTGTTGGCATCAATCATCCTCTCCCTCATACTCCATCTTGATGGACTTGGTTTTATTGAAATATAATAGATATTAATCGTGGGAAACTTTTCTCTAATGTGCGAATGAAGTTCCTTAAATCTATTCAAAACTATTTTTCCTGTTACCGTATCCGAAGAGGCAATATCATTTTCGCCACAATAAATAATAATTTTTTCAGGATTGTATTTATCGATTATGTCCTTTCGATAGCGGATTACATCCAACAAAGTAGATCCTCCAAAAGCACGGTTTAGCGGAGCATATTCGGGTAAATCTTTGTCTAAAGTTTTCCAAATAGTAAAAGAAGAGCTTCCTATAAAAAGTGTTTTATATTGAGAAGGCAGTGTAATACTGTCCTGCTTTTTGAAAGTTTGAATATCATTCCAAAAAGGCAAGTTTTGGGCATTCCCATTTGTGTATAAAAACAATATCAGTATCCCAAGAATCGTTTTTAATATTTTTAGATTATATTTCATATTCGTCTTTTACTTATCAAAACTAAGCAATTATTCTGCTGCTTTCCATTTCTCATAAAAATCTTTTAAAACAAAAAATGCTTTCTTTTTATTGCCATCATTTGAAATCAATCCTTTTCGGTTGTATCCATCCTGAATACCGGGAAGCAATCTTCTTGGCGAACGAAAATCAACCAAAATCCAGGGGCTCAAACCACTAATGTTTGGAATTTTTTCAATCATCTTTAAATTTTGAACATACAAATACTCTTGGTATTCTTCTGTCCAGCGTTCCTCTTTTTCACCGTGTAAACCTTGTTTCGCACCTCCGCCAAATTCTGAAACCACAATCGGTTTATTGTATTTTGAAGACCATTTTATCTTTTCGGCATCGTCTAGATTTCCACCATACCAGCCCAAATATTCATTAAACGCAACAATATCAAGGTTTTCGGCAATCACATCGTCAACATAACTATTCAAATTTTCACTTTTGGTCAGTAAAGCGGCACTTATCAATCGGGTATCGTCTAAAGCTCTTGCTTTAGTAATCAAATTATTGATAAAAGTATTGCGCGCAACCGAAATCGGAGTTTCATTTGCCATAGACCAAATAATGGTGGAGCATCTGTTTTTATCACGGCTAATCATTTCAACCAATTGATTTTCTGCCTTTTTATAGGTTTCCGGACTTGTAAAATCAACTGTCCAATACACTGGAATTTCTTCCCAGACCATCAATCCAATTTTGTCTGCTAATCGCACCATATTTTCATTGTGCGGATAATGTGCCAATCGAACATAATTACAGCCCAATTCTTTCGCCCAAGTAAGCAACCGAATTGCGTCAGCTTCTGAGTTTGCTCTTCCGCCTTTGTCATTTTCTTCGTGAATGGAAATTCCACGCAGGAAAACCGGTTTACCATTCAAAACAATTTTGGCATTTTGTGTTTCGATAGTTCTAAAACCGATATTATCATTTAGGTTCTGATTTTTAAATCCAATTGAAACTTCATATAATTTTGGAGATTCGCGTGACCAATATTCAATTTTTTTATTGTTAATTTCAAAATTGACATTTCCATAAGCATCAATTTTTCCTCTAAAATTAATTTTCAATTCCGGGATTCGTATGCTTACAAATTGCTCTTTTTTGTCAAAATTATTAATCTTTACAAATCCTGAAATCGTGTTCTTATCACCCTTTTTAAGCTGAATAGCATAATCTTGGATGAATGATTTTGGCTCTTCAATCAACATGACATCGCGTGTAATTCCGCCATAATTAAACCAGTCGGTATTGATGGTTGGAACGGCTTCCTTTCGCCGGGTGTTATCCACTTTTACCACCAAAAAATTATCTTTTGCTTTGACGATAGAAGAAACTTCAAAATTAAATGGCGTAAAACCACCTTCATGCGTACCCAATTTTTTTCCGTTGAGATAAACCTCAGCTTTGTAGTTGACAGCTCCAAAATAGACGAAAAGGCGTTTATTTTGTTTTACATCATAATCGAAAGATTTCTTGAACCAAACATTTCCTTCATAATAAAAGAGGTTCTCTTTTTGTGAATTCCAATCGCCTGGAATCGTCATTGTTGGGGATTTATCAAAATCATATTCCACCAATTCCTGCTTGTTTTGAGCGTGATAATTATTAAAAAAAGCTGATTTTTGAAAATCTTTCTGTTGGTCGAAAGCATCCTGATGAAAACTATAATAACCCGTTTCATAAGAATCTACGATGTAATTCCATTCTCCGTTTAATGAAGTCGTTTCCCTATTTTGAACATTGGTTATCAGTTCTTGGGAAAACCCAAAAAGAGGGAAAAGTAATAGAAGGTGTTTGATTAATTTCATTATGTTGTTCTTTATTTATTACTATTTAATTGCCGTCAAGTTTCCCGCGATAAAATCAGCTTGCTTTTGCCTCACCTCATTATTATAATGCACATGATCTATATAACCCTCCGGAACAAATTTCTTGGTAAATGTATAGATATCAATAACTGGCACCTTCATTTCCTTCATTATTTTAGTTGATTCTTTATTATATTTAATTACATCCTCATTGTGCCTTATGAATCCAGCTTTAGAATTATGAATTGAATCGACAACAGGCGTGCTATTTATCCAAATTAATTTAGCTCCCGTTTCTTTACTAATTGAAATAATTTCTATAAGATTTTTAGAATATTGGCTTAAACTAACCTGAGGATTTGATTTTTTGGAGTTTCTTTTAATATCGTGTAACCCGCAATTAATTAGCAAATAATCTGTTTTGAAATTTGGATTTTTTTTCAATTCTTTTAAATAGGACACAACCATATCAGAATCTCCTCCGTTGGCTCCGTTTGGATTATCCAAACTGCTTTCATTCCCTCTTTTTCTATCATATATAAAAAACCCGGTCAGCGATTTTTCAAGGTATGGACCATAATGCATTGAAATACTATCACCGATAACAAATAATTTTGGAGGATTCTCTTTAAAACCAAAGAACAAAAAACATGAAATTATAATTGACGCTAAGCCTAATAGCTTTATTTTAAAAACTTTTCTTTTCATAGATTTTATCTCAGTTATCTAAATATTATTTCAAAATTTTTGTTTGCAAAAATCGTGATTTCCTTGCTTTTTAAAATATTATTATCTTCTTCTGTTAAATCGAATTTTGCTTTCTCACTAATTCCTTTTTTATAATTTATGTTGGAGTGAATTTTTATTTCCCATTTTCGCTGATCGGGCATTCCTTTATAATTGCCGTTTGACTTATTTATTTTTAATTTAAAGGATTTCTTATTAAGAGTTATCATCTTAATAATTGTTTCCACATAGATACCACTTAAATAATCATTTGAAGTGCCATCATCTTCCAGCAGTTTAAACATACCGTCTTCACCAGGAAAAATGTGTAAAATTATTTTGTTTTTTGTACCAACTTCTATTGAAGAAGCATAGGGTCTCATCGGAATAATACTGCCTTTTTTTACAAATAAAGGGATATTTTCTAAAGGTGCATCGACAATATGTTTTTTACCGCCAGGAATCTTTTGATTTGTCCAAAAATTTACCCAATTGCCTTGAGGAAAATAAACTTCTACGTTTGTTTTACCCTGTTTATAAACAGGTGCTACAAGGAATTGCTCTCCAAAATAAAATTGATATAAATAACCGTCAATTGGTCTAATTATATTCTTACCTTTTAAACGTGTGGCTAATGCATATGAATAAATATAGGGGAATAATTCCATTCTCAAATGGCTAAATTGCCTAAATACTTCGTCTGCTCTTACAGAATAATTAAATGCCAAATTTTTAGATGAGTTTTCGGGTTGAGAAAAAATTTCCATAATAGGATTAAATGTTGAAAACTGAACCCATCTAATGTAAAGTTCTTCATCTAAAGTATCGGTAATTCCCAGATCAAAACCACCAGTATCATTTGTTAAAAATGGAATTTTACTAGCTTTTTTTTGAGGATTGGTAAACATTTCAATATTTTCTTTGAAGGCAACATTAGGCACCCAGGTGTCGAATTTTTTTGTTGGGCTTTCTACATTCCAATCAGAACGAGTGTCATCAGTCCATTTTGCCGGATAACGCTTGTATTCTTCTGAATCGGTATCAAATGAATGAGATAACATAAACCCTCTGCCTTTGGTTTCTTTACCAAATTCTTGACTTATTTCAAAGATTGTCTTGATAGTTTCAATCTTCGCTGTCCTATCAAGCTTCATAAAGTCAGCTCCTTCATCAAAAAAATGCTTCATTTTACTTTTGAAAAAAGCAACTGCAGCAGGATTTTCGAAATCTATATTCCCGCACAAAGTTCCTTTCTTTTCATTTTCCTTTTGAAACATAGCGGTACTAGTACTGTTATTATGCCATGTGTTCGTTTCAAGATATTTCTTGGAAAAATATCCTAAACTATCAAATTCTTTAAAAGCAATTTCGTTTCCAGTTTCTAAAATACAGTCCCAAACCCAAAATCCTCCTTTAATATTATTTTTTTCCAAAAAACTCCACATCTTTTCCCGACTGGGATAGGATATAGTATCAGCAATAAAATCCAGATATTTTTTTGGTCCTTTTCCTTTTTCTTTATAGGACCAAAACCAAGAATCTATCCAATATGCATCAATTGGATAATCGTGTTCTTGTATTTTTTTTACAGTTTCAATTGTTTCATTCTGGTTTGTATATCCGCCATAAACCACTCCAAATGCCCATGCTGGTGGCAAAATAACATTTGGGTCAACCACTTCTTTTTTTTGTTTCGGACCTTTATTTTCCCCCGAAGGTGAGGCCGTTGTAGTTTGAGCAAGTGTACTTAATGAATGAAATAACAGTATGGATAAAATTATTTTTCTCATGGTGTTCTATTTTGGCTGGTATATTATTAATCCTTTAATGCACAAATTTTACTTTGAAAGGATAATCATCGCTAATCCTGCAATGTATAACAATAACATAATATTTAACAATGACTTGGTTCCTTTTGGAGCTTTATCGAATTCCTTCCAGATATAAATTCCCCAAATGGCCGCCACAACCGTTGCGCCTTGTCCTAATCCATAAGAAATAGCCGGACCGGCTTTTCCAGATGCAATGATGCTCAAGGACATTCCCACACACCAAATCGCACCACCCAAAATACCAATAAAATGGTCTTTAGTCGCTCCATTGAAATAATCAGAAAAAGAAACTGGTGCACCAATAAATGGACGTCTCATTTGAATCGTATTGAACACAAAACTGCTGACAACAACTCCAACTGCAAAAATCACCAAGGCTGTGTAAGGAGTCAATTTTCCTATTTCGGGCGTACTGAAATCAGCAACCATTGAACCTGCCACATATTTATAGAACAATCCCATCAAACAACCGCTTACCACGGATAAAATCAATCCTTTTTTGGAAATTTTTTCGACCATATTAGATTGTAATTTTTGATAGGCACTGGCATTTAGAATAATTGCCAAAGTTATCAAGGCAACTCCACCAAAAATCAACGCTGGATTTCCTTGGGTGGAATCATAATTTACAAGAACGCCAAGAACCAATGCAATCCCAATTGCAATTGGAAAAGCAACCGACATTCCTGCAATGGCAATGGCTGCTACGAGCAAAATATTGGCTAAATTAAAAACAACTCCTCCAATAAATGCAGAGGTCAAACTACTAGTTTCAGCTTGGTTAAAGTCTTCAAGGAAAGCTCTTCCATCGGTACCATTGCTTCCTAAAGTGAAAGCCAAAAGCAATGTGGTCAATAAAATTCCAAAACCATAATCCCAGTAAAAGAGTTCAAAGCGCCAGGTTTTGGTGGTGAGTTTTGTCGTATTGGCCCAAGAACCCCAACAAAACATAGTGATAACACAAAGCATAATTGCCAATCCGTAATTTTCTACAATAAACATAAGCTGATAATTTAAAGGTTAGTTAATTTAGTTAATAGTCAAAAGTTTTAAAACTGAAAGTCTTATTGCTTTTGTGTAATATTTATTTTTTAAGCTCATTCCTGTAGGGAACAGATGCCTGTGCCCCCAATCTTGTTACTGAAACAGATGCTGCCTGTATGGCAAAATTTATCGCGTGTGCCCAATCCATTTGTTCCGTAACTGCCACTGCGATTGCTCCGCTAAAGGTATCGCCAGCGGCAGTTGTGTCCAATGCTTTTACAATTGGAGCCGGTATTTTTAATTTTAATGTTGCATTTTCGAAATAGGCCCCTTCTTTTCCCAAAGTGATAATTACGTTTTCAACTCCTTTATCCAGAAAAACTTTGGCTGCTTGCGAAGCAGTTTCCTCATCAATTACGGTTATTCCGGTCAACAAAGTGGCTTCGGTTTCATTGGGTGTAACCAAGAATAAGCCGTTAAGTAAATCATCGCTTAATGATTGTGCCGGTGCCGGATTGATGATTACTTTTTGCTTATTTGCTTTTGCCTTTTTAGCCACAAATTCAATGGTTTCCAAAGGAATTTCCAACTGCATCAAGATGATTTCAGCATCGGAAATAGCAATAACAGTTTCGATATCCAAAGCTAACAAATTAGCATTGGAACCCGGAGCCACCACAATACAGTTTTCACCTTCCTGATTTAATATGATTAATGCCGTTCCTGATGGTGATTTTTCATCAACAAAAACAAAGTCGGTATTGATGTGATCTTTCTGCAATCCTTCAACAGTTTGTCTACCAAAGATATCGTTGCCCACTTTTGTTACCAAGGTAACATTGCCCCCCAATCGTGCCGCAGCAACCGCCTGATTGGCTCCTTTGCCACCAGCATTCATAAAGAATGCTCCTCCTAAAACTGTTTCTCCGGGTAAAGGAAGCTTTGCTGCTTTTACTACCATATCGGTATTGGCGCTGCCAATAACGATTATTTTATTTGCATTCATTTTGATTATTTTGTAGAAACAGTTAATGGCAACCACACTCTCATATCACCTTCCGTTTGACTGGCTTCGGCAAAAGGAATTAAATAAATTTTTTCATTTTTATTTAAAATATCCACCGAATAGGCTTGATTCCCAATCCAGTTTTTAGGCAAAATTTCCGATTCATTTGCAGTGTTTGGATTTTTAACTGCCAGTTTTTCTTTTGAATTTGCCAATAAATCAAATGCTTTTTCAGAATTTAAAGATTTGTCTAAAGCCAAAACTTGTGGACCTCGCTGAAAAGCAATTTTGTTCGGATACGATTTTCCCCCTGAGATTTCTTGAACAGGCATGTCAAAATTGACACTTATTTTTTCGCCTGATCTCCAGGTTTTAGAAATCGTTACAAACTCATTTGGTTTGCCTTTATAGATTGTGTTTCCTACTTTTGCCACGAAATTGGCACACCAGGCTGGCACTCGCAATGCCACTGGAAATTTAGAAGATTTTGACGTTTCAACCGTAATCGTCAGATTACCACTTTCCGGGAAATTCCCTTCAATTTTAAAAGTAGCATCAATCTTTTTATTATTTGAAGTGGTCACGCTTTCTTTATAAACAGCAGGTTCGTAAAAAAGTACCGTTGGCACGTTTTCAATATTCCCAAAGGTGAAATTTGGAACCAAAGCAATTCCTCTTGGAACACTGGATTGACAACAAGTTATGTAGCAAGTATAAGGTTTTTTGTTCATCAGCGGCGTATAATAACTTACGCATCCGGTTTCAGGATTTTCTGCACCCAATAATTGATTATAAACCGATTTTTCTAATTGATTCAGATATTTAACATCACCTGTAATGGCGAATAAATTTTGATTTAACTGAACCCAAGTAGTGGTCACGCAGCCTTCACCCATATTTGAAGTCGCTTCAGCAGGTAACACGCCGTCTTCTTGGAAATGCTCGTGATCGCTTGCTGTTCCGGTAATATACAAGCGGTTTTTCTCTATATCCTGCCAAGCCAATTCTACTGCTTTTAAGAATTTTGGATCTCCAGTTAGCTGATATAATTTTATCAAACCAACATAATTGGACAACATTTCGTAGGCTTTTCTGTTTCCAACATCGGTTACTTTTCCTGTTCTTAAAATCGCACTTATTACATGAGGGCCATTATCCTGTTCCCAAGCATCTAAAATATAATAACAAAAATCCAGGTATTTTTTATTGCCCGTATATCTGTACAAATCGACCATTGCATCCAAAACACTAGTTGCAGCCATTCCCACGTGTTCACCCGCAGTTAAAATATCTCTTTGTCCTGCATTTTTTCCAAAGGTCCGGCATAACAAATCGCCCATTTTTTTGGATGTTTCCAAAGCCGGTTTGTAACCTGTACTGGCATAATACGTCAACAATCCGTGTAAATTGTATTTATGTGACCACACATCCCAGCTTGTCCAATATTGATCCGGCGTATAAGTTCCCAAATAACCATCTTCTTTTTGTGTGTTTATCAGTTCGTACATCATTCTGTCCATTTGCTTTTTTAGAGCAGGATTTTTGGTCAGTTTCCAAACATTGGAAGCCGTTTCAAGATATTTTCCCACGTGTTCTCCTGCCCAAGGATGAATTCCAGGTCGCAATAAATAGGAACCAATCAATCCTTCTTCATCAACATTTAATAATCTTTGCTCTAAATTTTGAGTAAATCGTGTGCCTAAATAACCTGTATATTTTTGATTTTCGAAAGGAACAGAATTGAAATTAGAAGGGATTTTATCTTTAACTACAGGTTTTACTTCTCCCAAAACAGGAATGTCAACATTTCTGTCAGACAAATACAATTGTTCGTTTTTAATGGAAGCGAGCGTTTCATTTTCAATAATTTCATAGCCCACATTGAACATTTTATCTTTTGTCGGAATATAATTGGAAGAGATAAATTCAGCCGTTGAATTCTTTTTGGCATTTAAGTGAATGGATTTTGTTTCTGAAAAAAGCAATTCGTTTTTCTGGTTTTTAATCCAATATTTTATGGTTCCATCAAGAGGTAAATCTCCGTTGTTTCTAAAAATTAATTTGCGTTGAAAACCTTTGTTCTCGGTTTCTACAAAAGATTTTTCTATCGAAATAAAATTAGACCATTGTATCGGCGAAAGATTATATGGTCCTTCATACATTCCTGCACCGCCGACATTACTGTACATTCGCACTGAAATCACATTTTCTTTTCCCCATTTTACAACACCCAAAGGAATGGTATAACTTCTATTCTCTTGCCATTTTGTCACTATATTTGGTGGAAAACTACCGGTTTCTCCCACTAATTTTCCGTTGAAAAAAGTTTGGTCGACATCATCAATTTTCCCCAGATTCAGAAGAAGTCCATTTCGTTTAGTGGCTGCTTTTTTAAGACTTTCCGGAATGATAATTTTAATTCGATACCAGGCATATACATCGAGTTTTTGCCAACTTTTGCCCAGAAATTGTGTTCCCCAGTGCGAATCATCAAAATTTGGATGAGCCCATTCAGCATTGTCCCCCATATTGAATCGCACTTCTTTAGGCAAAGTAATTTCTTGCGCCTGAGAAACTGAAGCGCTAATTAGCACTAAAAAAAGCGCTATTTGTAATTTTGTTTTAAAAAAGTTCATCTTCATTTTATTTTAATTAGCTATTTTATATTTCACGTCTTTGGTAATTGTTTTCCATTCGTCCGTTCTAAAAGGAACGGCAGGAAAACCTTCTTTATTAAATAAATTACTTTCTGAGGCATCACCTATCCAGCTGAAATGAACTGCAATCGGGTTTGCTACTTCTTCACTTGAAAGAATTACTTTATTGTCTTTGATAAACCCTTTGGCATAATGAAAAACCTGGTCTTTTCCAGCAATTTCAAAACCTTTAATGTAACCATATTTATCCGGTGTTGACAATCCTGATCCAATATTATCAAAAGAAACGATGATTTTATTATCTTTTATTTCCATTGATTTATACATTGGACCACTGCAAACCATTGGAACGTTATAGGTATTATTTAAAGCCAAAGCCGCCAATCGTTTTCCCACATCCAGCTTGTTTCCCGGGTGAATATCGTGTGGATTTCCAATATCAGTAGTAACTGCCATTCCTGTATTTGGCACTTTCAAAGTTAATGTCTGAGCTTCTTGAAGTTCAGCCCAACTGCAACCTTCGTTGCTGTTTCCCGTCGTCGTATACGTTGCCAATTGTACAAAATAAAACGGAAAATTGGGCTTGTTCCATTTTTGCCTCCAGTCATTTATCAATAACGGAAAAGCTGTTCGATATTGGTACGCTCTTGGTGCATTCGATTCACCTTGATACCATAAAACGCCTTGGAATGCAAATGGAATCAATGGATTTATCATTGCATTGTAACATAGCGAAGGAAGTGAATTTTCGTTAGTTGACCTTTTGATTGATTCCACCTGAAATTTCCATTTTCCACTCAATGGAATGATTGTTTTTTCTAAAGTTAATCTCAAATCGGCTGCTTCTCCATAAATTCCGCCACCGCCGCCATTATCGGTAACTCGAACGGCAATTACGTTTGTCCCTTCTTTTAGAATTCCGGCAGGAATTTCATATTTTCTTTTGGAATCATAGCTGTTTGTGCTTCCTACTTTAACTACGTTGATATAAGTAATATCTTCATCATCTACTTTTGAAAGTTCCAAAATTGTTTCTTTTTTGCTGTCAGCCGCTGATAATGTAAAGGATTTTCGCAACCAAACCACGCCGTCAAATTCGCCTAAACTTTGTTGTTCCCACAATTGAGGAGCATTGAGTTCAGGCCATTTTGAATCATTAAATACCGTTTCTTTGAAAGCACTTGCAGCTGCAGTATTTATTTTTGCATTTTGTAAAGCTTCTATTTTTTTGTCAAATCCTTCTACTTTCAGTTTCGAAAGTGAATCCAAATTTACCTTTGGCATTCCGGCAATCATTTCTTTAAACTCACTACTGTTTTCAAAACCTTCACGGCTGATCCAGGTTTCGATGTTGGTTCCTCCCCAATTGGAACTAATGATTCCGACAGGTATGTTTAATTTCTCGTGAAGAATTTTGGCAAAAAAATAGCCGACAGCTGTAAATTCGCCCACTGTAGACGGGTCGCATATTTTCCACCCCACAGTTTTAAAATCAGTTTCCGGCAGGGAGCTTATTGCGTGCATAATTTTTATTTGCCGTATCATCGGATAATTTGCAGCAGCCGTTACTTCCTCGAAATTGCTTACGCCCCATTCTTTGGGCTTTCCTACCGGCATTTCCATATTGGATTGTCCGCTGCAGAGCCAAACTTCGCCAACCAAAACATTTTTTATTTCTATGGTGTTGCTTGCTTTTATAATCAAATTATAGGGTCCGCCAGCGGTTTCATTGGCCAGACGAATCATCCATTTACCGTTTTTGTCGGCTTTGGTTTTTTTGATTTGTTTATCAAAACTAACGGTTATTTTTTCATTGGCTTTAGCTGTTCCCCAAACAGGAATTGGCGTATTGCGCTGCAATACCATATTATCGGTAAAAATTTTGGCCACGTTAACTTGTGCATTGCCAGGAATACTGCTGATGAGTAAGACCAATAGGAATAAATAGTGCTTTTTCATTTTTATTATATTAATTGAGGTTAATGCTTTTTTATTATTTCGACTTGCAAAAAGTTTTATTATTTGGCTATTTTATACTTGGATTCTTTCATTATTGATTTCCATTCATCGGTTCTGAAAGGTCCGGCAGGAAATCCTTCCTTGTTATAGAGATTGTCGTCGCTTGCATCATCAGCCCAACCAAAATGAATGGCAACAGGATTTGGTACATTTTCATTATAAATGAGCACCTTATTATTGACAATTTGAGCTTTGGCATAATAAAATATTTGGTCACTTCCCGCAATTTCAAATCCTTTTATATAGCCATATTTATCTGAGGTTGATAATCCCGAACCCGTGTTCTCGAAAGAAGCGATTATCTGATTTCCTTGAATTTCCATTGATTTAAAAGATGGTCCGCTGCACACTATATTTTTGTTGTACGCATTTTTCAAAGCGATTGCTGCCAGTCTTTTCCCCACGTCTTGCTTGTTTGTGGGATGCACATCTTTCGGGTTGCCAATGTCGGTAGTTACACACATTCCGGTATTTGGCAAACTCAATGTCATTGTTTGCGCTTCGCGAAGTTCTGCCCACATACTTCCGTTATTGCTGTTGCCTTTCAGAATGTCATAACTTGATAGTTGCACAAAATAGAACGGGAAATCGTTGTTCCATTTTTTTCTCCAATCATTTATCAATAACGGAAATGCCTTTCTGTATTGATATGCTCTCCACGCATTTGATTCGCCTTGATACCACAAAACACCTTGAAATGCATAAGGGATTAATGGATTTATCATCGCGTTGTATAGCAGCGTAGGGTAACTGTCTTTTCCTATATTCGAAAATACTGCCTCTACCTGATATTTCCATTTTCCGCTTAACGGAATAACTGCATTTGCGGTATTGATTTTGAGATCTTCCTCTCTTCCATTCATACCGCCACTGCCACCGTTGTCAACAATTCTAATTGCAATTACATTTTTGCCTTCCTTTAAAATACCTTCAGGAATAGCATATTTCCGTGTTGCATTCCATCTGAGATCGCTGCCAATTTCTATACCGTTTAAATACGTAATATCTTCATCAAAAACTCTTGCCAATTCGATCGAAGCCGCTTTTCCGGCATCATTGGCAGCAACGTGAATCGTTTTACGAAGCCAAACAACACCATCTAATTCTCCCAATTCTTGTTTTTCCCATTCTCTGGGTTCATCGAATTCAGGCCAATCAGCATCATTGAATGAAGTTTCTTTATAAGTTATGGCTTTCGCCAAATTTATTTTTGAACCTTGCAAAACTTCTATTCTTTTTTCTTCATTTTTGATGTAAGCATTAGACATCGAATCAAGGCTCACTTTTGGCATTCCGGCAATCATTTCCTTAAACGCATCGCTGCTCTCAAATGCTTCCCGACTTGTCCAGGCCTCAGCATTAGTTCCTCCCCAACTAGCGTTAATTAATCCTATTGGGATTTTTAATTCATCGTATATTTTTTTGGCAAAGAAATATCCAACGGCAGTAAAATTACCAACTGTAGCTTTGGAACACGCTTCCCATTTCCCTTCTTTCACATCCTCATTTGGCAAAGAACTTATAGCATTTGCAACATCAAAATGGCGTATCATTGGATAATTGGCATCGTTCATTTCTTTCTCTGCATTGATTGCCTCCCTAACTGTAAATTCCATATTGGATTGGCCGCTGCAAATCCAGACTTCGCCAACGAGAACATTTTTTATTTCTATCGTGTTTCTTGCTTTTATAGTTAAATTATAAGGTCCTCCTGCAGATTCTTTGTCTAACCGAATTATCCATTTGCCATTTTTATCGGCTTTTGTTTTTTTGATTTGGTCATTAAATTTCACTTCTATTTTTTCATTGGCTGCAGCCCAACCCCAAACCGGGATTTGTGTATTACGCTGCAAAACCATATTATCAGCGAAGATTTTTGGCAACTTAACGTTTGCCGAAACCACGACACTAAAAAAACATAGCACAAGAAAGAATAAATGTTTTTTCATAATTTTCAAATACTTTACAGAATTAGTCCATCGTTCTTTTACGGGTATTAGTGTCGAGCGCGCCACCTTTTCCATTAATTACACTTTTGACCACAGTACTGGTTGGTTTATTCCAGCCTAACATCACAATTACTTTATGGTAAAAACCATTTTCCACTGTTGCCGGCGTTTCAATAGCCCGATCAATAATCATCGGAATATCGAAAAAACCGTATATGCCAATTCCCCAAGCTTGGTGGCTTTTTACATTATCACCCACTTTGTAAGATGCGTATCCATTGATCCCGTCATGTTTCCATGCTTCAAGGGATGGAACATCATAAGGCATTTCGCATTGATAAAAATATACCTGTCCTTTTTCGCCATTCCAAATTGTCTGATATTCCTGAAAATGTTCATTAAACAGTCCGTAAATGGTAACATTGTCTCCATTTACTATCAATCCATTGGCACTCTTGCTTTTGTCCCAGCCTATACCATTGCCATGGTCTGCTCTCCAAAACCAAGCATGATCAACAATAACATTATTGCTGTTAATTAACAAACCGTTTGAAGCAGATCCCTCGTGAGGACCGCCAACGCGAAAAAACATATCAAATAAAAAGGAGGGATTTGCTTTGTGACTCTTTTTAGATTTGGTTTTTCCAAGCTGCACTAGTGTTTTAGAAGGGATTAACGCTGCATCGATGATCAGACTGGCAATAGTTACACCATCAACATCCGAAACTTCAATTGCCTTATTCCCTTTTTCAGGAACGAGTGTTGCCATTCCCATTCCAATCACAATTGTTTCTGGGCGTTTGATTTTCAGACTTTCGTCTAAAGAATAAATTCCGGGAGAAAAAAGAATATGTTTTCCCTTTTTTAAAGCTTTATTAATCGATTTGGCATTGTCGCGATTTGGATTGGCAATATAAAAATCGTTAATTGAAACACTCTTTTCTCCATTGCATGACTTATCCCAGTCAACACCAATTGAATTTTTCTTTAATGCGGGTATTTTTAAAACATAGTTTCCCTCCGAATAAATCCAGTACGGTTTTTCACGAACTTCAGGTGTTTCTTTAATAGTTGTTACAGGTTTATCTGGCCAGTTTTCTTTAGGAGCATTGGTTACGCCGAGATACACCATGTTCCAAACCCCGCCATCCCATTTTTCAAAAACAGAATTTCTAGTTAACCATTGTTGTTGCGAACCTGAAAATACTGTTCCATCAATTTTGCAATCTGCCATAAAACCGCCACTTGAACCACCATCATGTAGCTTCAAATTTCCCTTTATATGAACACGACGCAAAGGAGCCGCTTGTGAAACGGCCCATGTGTTAGTTGAATCTACAGTTGGAACTATTGTTAAATTTTCGGCAGTACGCCAAAAATTGCACAACACATGCCCGGTAGTTGCAAAGGATCTAACAGCTCCTACAATCACAACCTCTTCGGGAGAATTGCCCAGACCCATTATGTGCATATAAAAGCCAACCTTAATATCTAATTCATAGGTTCCTGGTTTAAACAGCAGCGCATAACGGTTTTTGGAAAATTCATTATCGGGAAAGACTTGACCAGCATAAATTGTATCAATTAATGTTTGAATTTCTGCCATATCCATATCAGCATCAAAGACAAAGGTATTTTTGCCAAACAAAGTCTGGTTGTACTTAGCCGCAATAGACTTTACTTTTCCAGACAAAGCAACCGTATTATTTCGGTCATTGAAGTTTTGGGAAAAAGCAATTTGTATTCCGCAGAAGAGAAATACCAGATTGATTAAAGAAATTTTAGTTTTCATACGATATTTATATTTTTAGATCTTCTCATTGCCGTTAATTTACTTTTTCAATTTTATATATTTCATCCTTAGTAACTGTTTTCCATTCATCAGTTCTAAATGGAACTGCCGGAAAACCTTCTTTGTTGAATAAATTACTTTCTGACGCATCTCCTATCCAACTGAAATGGACTGCTACAGGATTTTCAACATTTTCATTATAAAGAATCACTTTGTTGTCTTTGATAAATGCTTTGGCATAATAAAATACCTGATCTTTTCCGGCAATTTCAAATCCTTTAATGTCGCCATATTTATCGGGAGTAAATAATCCCGTGCCAATATTATCGAACGAAAGAATGATTTCATTTTGTATTATTTGCATCGACTGATATATTGGACCACTACAAATCATTGGTATTCCGTACAAATTATTTAATGCAATTGCGGCCAATCGTTTGCCAACATCCTGCTTGTTTGCAGGGTGAATATCCAATGGATTTCCAATATCTGTAGTAACAACCATTCCTGTATTTGGCAGTGACAAAGTCATCGTTTGTGCTTCCCGAAGTTCTGCCCAGCTACAGCCCTCATTGCTGTTACCTCCTGTTTTTAGCGATGATAATTGCACATAATAAAAAGGCATATTTGGTTTGCCAAATTTATTTCGCCAATCATTTATCAATAATGGAAACATTTTTCTATACTGGAATGCTCTTTCTGCATTATTTTCACCCTGACACCACAACACTCCTTTTAATGCATAATTAGTGAGCGGATTTATCAACGCATTATAACAAAGAGTGGGCAATAAATTTCCGTTGAGTGGTTTTTTTACAGATTCGACCTGAAATTTCCAATTTCGATCTAAGGGTACAATTGTTTTTCCAATGCTTAATTTGAACTTTTTTACATCATCATAAATTCCACCACCACTCTTATAATCCACTACTCTAACTGCAATTACATTCGTTCCTTCTTTTAGTAAGCCGGCAGGAATATAATATTTTCGGGGAGTATCGGCTACATAAGTGTTTCCAACTTTAATTCCATTGATGTATGTTATGTCCTCATTGTTAGTTTCCTCCAATTCAAATATGGCTAGATTCTTTAAGTCATTGGCAGACAATACAATTTTCTTTCGTAACCACACCACATAACATAATTCCCCGACACTTTGTTGATCCCATAGTTGTGGTTCGTTTAGCGACAGCCATTTTGAGTCATCAAAAGAAGGCTCCTTAAATAAACTGGAATTTATTTCTTCTAACTTTGTTCCCTGCAAAGCTTCGATTATTGATTTGCTGTTTTGTGATTTTGCTCTAGAAAGAGAATCTAAATTTATCTTGGGCATTCCGGCAATCATTGCTGCAAACTGCTTTTCGCTGTCGCTCGGGTCCTTGCTGTTTTCAAAACCTTCACGACTTATCCAGGATTCAATATCTACACCACCCCAACTGTTATTTATCAAACCAATTGGAATTTTAAGTTTATCATAAATGCTTTTTGCAAAAAAATAGGCTGTTCCCGAAAAAGTGGAAACCGTAGTTGAATCACATACCTTCCATCCATCTGTGTTAAGATCAGATTCAGGCGATGTGCTGGTGGCGTGTAAAATTTTGACGTAGCGTATAAAAGGATGGTCAGCAGATTCGATTTCTTTTGCAGCATTAGTAGAATGTCCGACAGTCCTTTCCATATTGGATTGGCCGCTGCAAAGCCAAACATCGCCCACCAAAACATTTTTTATTTCTATGGTATTTTTTCCTTTGATAGTTAAAGTATAAGGACCTCCGGCGGTTTCATCGTCCAATTTAATTATCCATTTACCCTTTCTGTCCGCTTTAGTTTTTTTGATTTGTTTGTTAAAACGGACTTCTATTTTTTCATTGGCTGCAGCACAACCCCACACCGGAATTGGCGTATTGCATTGCAAAACCATATTATTGGCAAAAATTTCAGCAACAGATACTTGCGCATCTATATGGTTACAAATGCTAAATGTCAACATAAATGCCAAACTGTATTTCTTCATTTCGTTTCTAGATATTTTTGATCGTTTTTTTAAAGAAAACCCATAATTATTTCACTTCGTTTAATTCTAACAACACGCTCGTTCTTTGAGCATTAATATTTGGTTTAAAACCAACTTTCATTAAAAAATCACCTGTAAGGACTGTTTCAGCAGCAATTGTAGAAGTCGTTTCCGGATATAAATTCAGTTCCTTTATGAGGTATTTTTTATTTGGATCAAGCCCTTTTAAAAGTACCAAATGCGATATTATATTATACCTGTTTGTTGTTAAATAGTTAAAAATAACAGCTCTGCTTTTGTCGGGTTTCACATACATCAATGCTGCGACATCGCTTTCATATGGATTGACCAAACGAAACAAATCACCGTGCCAAACGACCTCCTTAAAGGAGTTATAATTTTCTATGGCTTGTTTGCAAAACAGTTTATCCTTTTCATTTAGTTTTGACGGCTCAATATCAAAACCCAGTTTTCCCATACTGGCAACATCTATTTTGAATTTTAGAGGTTGTTTTCCCCAATTGGTAATATGATTGTCAACCGTAATCGAAGGAAAGAAATAAGAATAATTCCATTGCATAAATATTCTTTCAAGAGGTTCTGTGTTATCACTTGGCCAAAACTCCGTGAAATACTTCAACATTTCATAATCTGCCCGACCACCTCCGCCAGAGCATAACATCATAGCCACTTTTGGATATTTAGCACGAACTCTTTCAAGCACTTTATATAGCCCTTTGATATAATCAACATACAAATTTGATTGTGGCACTCCTTTCTTATTGAGGTAAGCGGAATAGGCATTGTAAATAACCGCGTTACAATCCCATTTTATGAATGCTAATTCCGGATTTTTTACAAATAAATCATCCACAATTCCGAAAACAAAATCTTGAACTTCGGGGTTTGACAGGTCTAATACAAGCTGATTGCGAGAATATATCTCTGGTCGATCAGGTTGGCGAATTACCCAATCCAAATGTTTTTCGTACAATTCACTTTTAGGATTTACCATTTCAGGTTCTATCCAAATTCCGAATTTTATTCCTTCTTTCGTCGCTTCTTTAACCAAATAACCCAATCCATTGGGTAATTTCTTTTTGTTTTCCTGCCAATCTCCAAGTCCGGCCGCATCTCCGTTTCTTGGGTATTTATTGCCAAACCAACCATCATCTAATAAAAATAAGTCAACTCCTAATTCTTTGGCATCTTTAAACAAATCTTTCAATTTATTTTCATCAAAATCAAAATAGGTAGATTCCCAATTGTTCAAAAGAGTCAAACGTTCTCCCTGACCATCTAAAACACGGTATCTTCTTGCCCAATTATGCAGATTTCGGCTTGCCTCACCAGTTCCTTGATTGGATATGGTATAAATCAATGATGGGGTTTTTAAAATTTCATTTGGAGGTAATGAATATTCTGAAGCATAAGGATTAATTCCAGCAATTAGTCGGAGATTTTGATGGCGATCTACCTCAAAATCAAGTTTGAAATTTCCTGTCCAAGCTAATTGTCCCAAGAGCACCATTCCTTCATTTTCGGATGCTGGTTTGCCAAATGATACCATAAAATTAGGCGATTGCCAAAGCATTGCCCGTGTCCCTAATTTAGAATCTATGCTTTTAATTCCTGATACAAGTTTAGCTTCTTCGGGTTGCATTTCTTTTGCCCAATCCCCGTGAAAACTGGAAAGGTAAAAATCATTGTCAGAAAAATATAAATTGGCCGAAGCATACTTTTGCAGCAAAACAGCTTTCTTTTCTTTGTGTTTAATTTCTGTCCATTGCTCTATCACGTTCTCTTTTGCCCAAATTTTGTAGTACAATGTAACCTCAAATGGATAAACAGGGTCTTTTAAAGAAATGCTCACCACGGAAATATTATTGTCTAGTTGCACTTTTTTATGGCTCACGTATTTTAAATCTAGCGAAGAATTGCCATCAGCGTGTTTTACTTGTATCGCAGGTTCAGATAAATTCCAAGTGCCTGAAGGGGTATAAGTTGAATTGAAAATTTCATTATTATTTCCCTCAGAATATTTAGAAGAAATTACAGCATAATCATTTTCATTTTGTAAAGATTTTCCAAAATAAACAGTTCGCAGGCGATTGTTCCTATCGACCATAATTACTGTTGCATTGTCTTTGGCTGCAATAGGAATTGTTATTTGTGCCGACAAATTATTGCCCCATATAATAAAAACAAAAAGCAACGGTAAAACAATCGATTTCATGTTATTAATAATCATAATTTTTAATTTTAAAATTTGTTTTATAAAAACCATTTAATTCTTAAATAAATATTTTTCAACCTTAATTAAATTTTAATCAACCCCATTTACGCTATTAGATTTGATAAAACAATATTTTTATAAATCTTTATTTTACATCTTAATAGTTTGAAATTACAACCCTTTCCCCCTTGTGATGGGGTTTATGCTTTCTGTTCTATTTTTTTCTGATTTTCACCATCACTACGCCTTGTCCTGGTATGGATACTTTATATTTCTGCGTGTACACACCTACATTTTTCTGATGCCACAAATCACGAATTGTTTGTTTTCCTGAAATTGCCAATTCAACCCAATTTACTTCCACTTCCGCGGGGTTCTTGCCTCGATTAAATAAACCAACCGCTTTTGAGCCATCAGTGAGATTTTTGACCATTAAAAAACAATTTTCAGGTTTCTCGATAACCAATCCACATTCGCCTAAAACATCCTGATTCACCTCGATCACCTCAGGATTGCACAAAACATTAAGCGTGAATGGATCGAGTTTAGACATATCACCACTGTAAATCAACGGAGATGCTATTAAACTCCAAAGCGACATATAAGCATATTGCATAGATGGCAACATCTTTGTAAGTTTTGGAGCACCCATTCCGTGGGCACTGCCAATCCAACCGATCTGAATATAATCAGGGTCATTCCATTCGCCCGGTTTTTGATACTGCCTGTATTTGGTATTCTTGATGGCAATTTCGAAAACACGGTCCAATTCAAAACCTAAATCATCACCTGTTCGCCAGCTATGTCCACCCACTTCACCTCCCCATTTCCAAACTTCGCCATATCCGTATTGGCACAGATTAAAAACGATATCACGATCCAATGATTTCAATATATCTCCCATTTGCCTATACGGGTGTTGGTATTGCTCAAGGCTTGGTTTTTTATCTCCCCATGACATATCTTTGTCGTCTGCTTTTCCTCCGCCAGCAATGTGCCCATAGCTACACCAGTCGTACTTCAGAAAATCAAAACCCCATTTTGCAAACTGGCGGGCATCCTGCTCTTCGTGATTAAAGGCACCCGTAAAACCTGTACAAGTATATGGCCCAGGCGAACTATAAATTCCGGCTTTGAGCCCTTGTGAATGAATATAATTAGTAAGGCCCAACATATCCGGAAAATGAATATTGGTATTTATATTTCCTTTTTCATCCCTCAATGGACCTATACGCAGAGGATCACTAGCTTTTGGACCATTTGCCCAACAATCGTCAATATTAACATACTGATAACCTACGTCAGCCATTCCGCTACTAACCATAAAATCGGCAGCTTCACGCACCATTTTATCGGTAATCCGGTCGTAGTGCGCGTACCAATGGTTCCAACCCATTGGAGGTGTCAGAGCCAGTTTATCTCCTGAAACTATTTTCAGTTTTCGCTGATTCTTACCTTTAGAATTGACGGCTTTTATCACCAAATTATATTCACCTTTGGATGGCGTATTCCCTGTGATAATTCCTGTTGAAGGATCTAGTTTCAGTCCAGCAGGCAAATCTTTTACCGAAAACTGGATTGGCCGTTCGCCCTGGCACGGAATCCGGTACAGAAATGGATGACCAGGGCGACAACCATAAACCAATGGACCGTTAATACGTGGGCTTGGCTTTGGTGCAGGCGTATAAATTTCATATTCAATTTTGTTGTTGCTGGCTACAGTTTGTGCTGAAGAAGTAAGCACTGATGCTACCAAAAAAATTGCAATTGTAAAAAATGATTTTTTCATGTTTTTTGCTGTAAATTATCACAGAGACAATTCTAAACTATTTACTCAACTTAATCGTCAACACATCATGGGGCTGAATAGTAGCTTTCAAATTTTTCGCTGTTGTTCCAATATTTTTTTTGAGCCATAAATCCCGAATAATAGTCTTATCAGTAACTCCATAAGACTTGCCGTCAAGTTTACCAAAATATTTTTTCCAGTCAATATTTATATTTTTAACTTCGCTACTTCTGTTAAAAAAACACAATGCAATTTCGTCATTAGAAAGGGTTTTAATCCAAAGCTCAATATTGCCTTCCAGTGTCCACCATCTGTAACCTTGTTTACCGAGTGAATCCTGATTCAAGGCAATTATTTCTTTGTTTGTCAATATTTCTTTAATTGCCGGTGTCATTGATCGGATGTCGTTGCCTGTAATTAATGGTGCTGCCATCATAGCCCACATTGTGAAATGGGAACGGGATTCCACATCTGTAAAAACACCATTTCCTACTTGGAGCATATCCGGGTCGTTCCAAGCTCCGGGCCCGGCATATTTTGCGAGTGGTTCATTTTTATCCATAACTAATGTCCAACCCATACCTCCCCAATTTACTTTACAGTCCCAGCAATTCATAATATCGCTGGTAGTTCTCCAAAGCTGTCCTACGTTTTTAGCCCAATTCCAGGGTTCTGTACTTCCCCATTCGCAAATACTGAAAACAATGGGACGTTTAGCCGCAAACAGGGCGTCACGCATCACTTTATAAGATCCTTCTGCTTTTTGGGTATCGGTATTGCAAAAATCATATTTCAAATAATCAACACCCCAAGAAGCATAGGCTCTGGCATCTTGATATTCGTATCCACGACCACCGGGTCTTCCTTCGCAGGTCTTGCTGCCGGCACAAGAATACAAACCAAATTTTAATCCTTTAGAGTGAATATAATCGGCAAGGGCTTTCATACCGGATGGAAAGCGTTCCGGGTCGGGTAAAATATTTCCGTTTTCATCACGGGAAACCTGCCAACAATCATCAATTACAATGTACTCGTAACCGGCATCTTTCATACCGTTTGAAGCCATTGCATCAGCAGTTTCACGAATTAATTTTTCATCAACGTTGCATGCAAATTTATTCCAGCTGTTCCAACCCATAGGCGGCGTTTTGGCCAATCCTTCAAACTTTTGGGCATTCGTAATTATTGAAAAGAGGAGAAATGCTGTAAAAAATAGGTGCTTCATAATTTATGTTTTTTAATTATTACTTATCCACATTTAACGGCAACCATACCTTCATTGCTCCTCCAGTTTGACTTGCATCGGCAAAAGGAACTAAGTTTATAGTTTGATTGTCTTTTGTTTTTACTTCAAATACCTGTTTTCCTATCCATTGTTTTGGCAATGCATTCGAAATAGTTTTGTTGTCGAAAGTAGAAAAAGTAAAATTTTGTGTCGTCCCCAAATTTGTTTTTGGATTGAGAACCTCATCAAAAGCCAAAACCTGTGGTCCTCTTTGGAAGGCAATTTGATTGGGATAACTTTTACCCCCTTCCAATGTTTTAATCGGCATATTGAAAGAAACTTTTATTTTTTCTCCAGATTTCCAAAGACGGTTAATTTGCAAATATTCATTGGCTCTGCCTTTGTATTCTTTGTTTCCAACTTTGGCAACAAAAGAAGTACACCAAGACGGTACTCTTAAAGCAATTGGAAACGAATCCGATTTCGAAGTAGTTACGGTGATTACAGCAGTTCCAGTTTGGGGAAAATTACTTTCAACTTTTAAAGATAAGTCTATGTTTTTCTTATTGGAACCTGCAATTGTTTCCTTATAGATCGCAGACTCATATAGCAATACTGTTGGAATATTTTTTATCGTGCCAAAAGCAAAATAAGGAATCATTGCAATGCCTCTTGGAACACTTGATGTGCAACAGGTTATTTCACAAGTATAAGGTTTTTTGTCCATCAATGGCGTGTAATAACTCACACAGCCCGTTTGAGGATTTTCGGCGGCCAATAAGTGGTTGTAGATAGCTTTTTCAATTTGCTCCACATATTTTGTTTCTCCTGTAATATCAAATAATTGTTGATTGAATTGAATCCAGGTAGTTGTGACGCAACCTTCACCAATTTTATCATCATTGCCCGCTGGTAAATAATCCTTTTCCTGAAAATATTCGTGAGAACTGGTAGTTCCGGTAATATAAAGGCGGTTTGCAACGATATCTTTCCAGGCAATTTCCATAGGTTTCAATAATTTTTCATCTCCTGTTACCCGATATAAATTGGTTATTCCTACGAAATTAGAAAGCATTTCATACGCTTTGCCATTGCCCACCTTAGTCACTTTGCCAGTCGCCAACAATGCACTAATGATTTTTGGGCCATTATCTTGTTCCATTGCGTCCAAAAGATAATAACAGAAATCAAGGTATTTTTTGTCACCGGTATATTTGTATAATTCAACCATTGGATCCATGACACTTGTTGCTGCCATTCCCACATGAGTTCCTGCTTTAATAATATCCCGTTGTCCTGGTTTGTTACCAAAAGTAGTACATAACAAATCTCCCATTTTCTTGCAAGCTTCAAATGCAGGTTGATAACCCGTAGTTTTATAATATGCCAATAAGCCATACATATTATATTTATGACTCCAAACATCCCAACTTGTCCAATACTCATCAGGAGTGTAGGTTCCCAAATAACCGTCGGGTAATTGTGAATTGACCAATTGATACATCAGCCTGTCCATTTGTGATTTTAATTTTACATCTCCAGTATTTTTCCAAACATTAGAGGCAGTTTCTAAATACTTGCCAATATGTTCCCCTGCCCAAGGATGATGCCCCGGTCTTTGCAAATAGCCGTCTAAGACTCCATCTTCATCTAATTTCAGCAGACGTTCCACTAAATTTTGATTCATTCTTTTGCCAAGGTATCCGTTTTGTTGCTGGTTTTCGAAAGGAACAGAAGTGAAGATGTCTGCAATTTTATTTTCAACAACCGGCTTAGGTTGACCGGCAACTTGAATTTTTAATTGTTTGTTTGCTAAATAAAGTTGTTCCCTTGCAACCAAAGCTGTACTGGCATTTTCTTTAACTTCGAAACCTATGTGAAAAATATTCTCATTTACAGCTTGATAATTTGAAAAAACTATTTCATTTTCAATCCCTTTTACCGGTTGAATATGTACCTGTTTTGTCTCGGTAAATAATTTTGTGTTGTTCATGTCAGCAATCCAGTAATTAATGATTCCATCAAAAGCAAGGACTCTGTTATTAATAAACTTAACTTTAGTTATAAACCCATTATTTGTAGTTTTAGTAATTTCATTCTCAATTGAAATAAAATCTGACCATTGCAGCGCACTGAATTTATAAGGTCCTTCATACATTCCTATCCAAGGATCTGGGCTAAAAATCCGTACTGCAATTACATTCTCTTTATCCCATTGCACTTCGTTAACAGGAATAACATATACTCTGTCTTCTTTCGATTTAGTTTCAAAATTTGGAGGAAAAGAACCCGTTTGCCCTAATAACTTCCCATTAAAAAAAGTTTGATCCACATCATCAATTTTACCAAGATGCAATTGTATCCCTTTACCATATTCTGCCAATGCTTTTATACTTGAAGGAATTACTATTTTAATTCGATACCAAACATAACTATTTTCTTTAATGTCTTTAAGGTTATTACCTATGCCTAATCGTTTATTGGCCCAATCGGAATCATTGAATCCAGGATTTGCCCAAGCAATTTCATCTCCTATTTTATACTTGACTTCATTAGGCAATGAAATGGATTGTGAAAAACCGTGTATTGCAAATAGCAACGCTAGGGTTATAAAATATTTTTGCATTATTTTAAACATAATTAATCTTTATTATGATTTCAAACCGAAATTCGCAAACCTCCTTCTTGCCTTGATAATACTATTTTTGACAATTTTAAAAAAGTGATTTATAACTTGAATAATCTAATTGTAGATTTTTAAAACAGCCCGTAACAAAAAAGTTACGGGCTGTAATAGAATTACTACTTAAATTAAACACATTTTTAATATCCCGTGTTTGCGGATAATTGGATTATAAAAAATTATATCATTTCTCGATAATTTACACTTAATGATATTGGATAATGAAGTGTTCTAAAACAATGCAATTCTACTTTTTAAAGTTATTATAATGTCCAATAATTGTTTTAGCCTTTCATTATTGCTTCTATTTAATTAAAAACAGAAGCAAATAATGAAAACCCAACTAACTAAAACAATGTTGAAATCTCCTTACATATCTGCAAATATTATTTAATGGTTGCAAATGATGTAATTAAAATATTATTTTATGTACCAAGGAATTCCCTGAGTTCCGTCAAAACCACCATACTGACTGTCAATCGCTGCTTTATAATTTACCGGGTTCGTTACTTGCTCACCCAAATCATACTTCAAACGTGGAGGATATTTTGTTTTATCTTCTGGATTTTGACTGGTAGCCGGATTTAGAGGAAAGACAGGATAGCCTGTACGTAAAAATGTAGCATAATAGTTATTCGTCCCTTGAAAGAAATCGATAAGCCATCTTTGCATCCATATTTGTTTCAAACGGTCTGCTTTAGTTGCAGCATAAGCAGCTGCACCAGTAAAATAACCATCTATATAGGCCTGAGTAATAGGCGTTCCATGAGCAACAACTGGCTGAGCAGGATTTACCGCATAAGCTATGTTCATATAATAAGCAAGTTGTGCCTTTACCCCGTTTTCGTATTGTGCCTTTGCATCACCTGTTAGCCAACCTTCTTCTATTGCTTCGGCAATGATAAAGCATTGTTCAGAATAGGTAGTTTTAAGCATAGGATCTCCATTTCTTTTTAATGTATAACGAATGTTTATCAAAGAATACGAATTAAGAGATCTGCCAAGAGCTAAAGTTTCAGAAGCTATTTCTGTAGGAGCTCCTGCATAGGCATCAAAATTAGATTGCAGTTTACCAGCAGTAATTAAGGCTCCAGCTGGTTCAAGGAAATAAAACAATCTACGATCATTCAATAATTTCAAATTATCAACCAATAATTGTGAACCTGCATCATAAATCCTGTTGGTTTCTCCGTCATAGAAAGGATGAGTGGCATTTGGATTATCAAGATATACCAATTTTAAGTCATCAGCACTACCAGTCATTAAATTATTAGCCGCTACTATAGCCGCAAAACGAGCTTTTTGTGCAGCTGTAACTTTCTCTTTTTTGATGGTTTGAATAACTTTTAACTGCAGGGTATTACAAAGCTTGCGCCATTTGGTAACATCGCCACCATACATGATATCGCCACCAAAATTAGTTCCTTTTGCAAAGGATGCCTCTGCAGCCTGAAGATCATTTAGTATGGAAACAAATACATCAGCTTGCTTATCATACTTAGGTTGAGTGATTCCCTCGGCGGCCATTCCTGCCTCAGAATACGGAATATCACCATTTTCTATTGTCATTGCAAAACCCCAATATGCTTTCAAAAATAAGGCTAAACCTTGATAAGAAGGTTCTGTTGGGAGTCCTTTAGAAAATTCAACCATAGCTTTGGCATCTGTCAACTTCTTAAAATTTCCAAATCCACCATAAGGCCAATAAGAACCATAATATTGGTATGGATTCCCATTTGTATCGAGTCGTGCCATGTGCTTACACCATAAATTTGCCGTAGACCAATCCGTCGGATTTGGGTTCCAAAATCTATAGGTGTCCTTTAACAATTGAGTCGCAAGCATATCCGACGGAACAGTTGTTGCCGTATCAGGGTTTGTATTTAATTCTTCAAAATTGCTACATGAACTTGCAATCATAAGAGAAAATACAGTTAAAAATATATATTTTAAATTTTTCATTGTTTTATTAGATTAAAATGTTATTTTAATATTACCACCAAGATATCTTAAAGCTGGATCTGAGAAATCCTCAACACTTCCAGTAGCATTTCCATTAGTTCCCCATTGAGAAAATCCACTACCATCAGGGTCAGAATATTTGAAATCTTTTGCCCATAAAAACACGTTTTGCCCTATTAAACTAACTGAAGCAGCCTTTGCCCAACCTTGTATGTGTTTTTTAGGCAGCGTGTAAGTTAATGCCACCTCACGTAGTTTAAAGAAAGTCTTTTCAAAAGTATCTGCTGGTGTTCCATTACCTCCCCAGGCACTACTGTTGTGCATACTTGTTGCATATTGTTTGTAAGTGGAATATACATCATTCGCCGCAAAAACACGGGTGTCACTGGTGATGTTACCCATAGCATCATAAGTAAATGTACCCGATACTACTTTTACACCATCTCCTAGATAATTTTTAGATCCTGGAGTAGCAACGTCTAAAGCTCTCTCTGGTGTAACAGAATCAGGATGTACCCCTGATTGCCACATATAACTCTCTGTTCTTGAGTTTATCAACCCGCCTTTTACACCATCAAGAGAGGCAAAGAAACTAAAATCTTTGTATCTTACGGTTGTATTTACACCCCAAACAAAATCAGGATCTGAGTTACCAAATTTAGTGTCATAAGGATTAAATTGAAGGTTACCATTAGACCAGATTTGTTTTCCGGTTGCAGGATCGCGCAAATAATCTTTACTAGCCAAAGCATCAACACGCTCTCCAACTTGTGTCCATTTATTTTTTGCAGAGTATGTTGCATCTAACTTAGTGTAGTAGCGTGCATAAGTGGACCAGTTAACGCCCATATCCCATTGCCAATCTTGTGTTTTAAAAATGGCACCACTAAGTGCTATCTCCCAACCACGACGAGATTGTTCTTCATCAGTATTAATAAATCTACCCGTATATCCTGATGCTCCTGATAAAGGTGCTGATTTCACAAAGTCATAAAGATGTTTGTCATAATAAGTCAAATCAAAATTCAAACGATTTTTAAATAGTATGGCTTGCAATCCTACCTCAAACGTAGTAGCACTTTGAGGAAGAAGGTCTGAACCATATAAATTACTAGGAGCATAAGCACCATTGGCAGTACCCCAAGTAGCGCTATTAATACCAAAAGCGCTATTTACAGTAGTGTCATAAATTCCGGCCGGAGTTTTTGACATAGTCCAGGAATCTCTAACCTTTAATAAATCAAGCCAACTTTTTGTAGATTCCGGTAAAAGTTCTGAAACCACAATACTCATCGACATGGAAGGATAAAAGTAAGATGAGGCAGAGCTAAATGTCATTGTAGAATTCCAGTCATTACGACCCGTTGCTTCCATATACGCCCATTTATCATAAGATAATGCAAAACGCCCATAAACAGAATTTACCTGTTGAGCTCTAGTATAAGTGGATACTCCAGCAGGACTTATCGAGGCTTTTAGTGAGAAAAAGCCTGGTACAGAAAGACCACCATTCGTCCAACCCTGAATATTATCATCAGTTTTGCTGAATATTGTTCCTCCTGCAAGGTATTCTACTTTAAATTTATCATTATCAAAAGACCGATCTCCTGTTAGTAAAAAATCAGTGTTGATACTATTCCCCTGACTTTGTCCTAATTGATAAGACCCCTTATTATTTCCATTCCATGTATTACCAGCTCCAGGTACAGTTGTATTACCAGATGAAGTTACAGAACCCCACGAGAACCTTAACTCCCCTTTATCGGTGTAAAAATCAATCCCGGAACGAAGGCTAGCTTTCAGCCAATCAGTCAATTGATAACTCATTGACAAGTCTGCATTAAAAATATCCCTATGCACCTCATTGTTTTTTTCATATGCATCAAAATAAGGATTGTTTTCGTTTTTTAAAGTATAGTTTTGAGTTTGATTTGGTACAATCCAATAATTATCCTTGTAGTCCAAAAGATTGAAATCGGTAGGTGACCAAATTAGTAAAGAATACATTGGGTCATAAGCTGTATAGGCATTAAATCCCTGATTTGGGCTTACTCTTTTAGAATAAGACATGTTTGAACTTAACTTGAATTTGTCTAAATTAATATCGCCTCCAAGACTGTACGTATAACGATCCGCTTTTTGATTAGGATATACACCCGTATTTTGGACCCAGTTAACAGAACTTCTTATAGAGGTAATGTCTCCTTTATAGCCAACACTAAAATTATTATTGGTTATATAACTCTGTTGTACAAAATTTTTAAAGTTGTCTTTCCCTGAAGCTACATAAGGATAATCGGCATAAGCTTTCAACACAGGATCCCACTGGTTTCGTATTGTTCCGTCCATCGCAGCTCCCCATGAAGCATCCGAGTTTTTATCATAAATATTACTGCCCCCACGTCCATAAGTACTTTGTTTTTCAGGGATAGCTAAAAATCCTGCACTAAACATGGTATTATTTGCATAATCTACAGACAATCCCGCTAAATTAGAAGTACCGTTTTTGGTTATAACCATAACGGCCCCACTTGCTCCACGAAAACCATAAAGGGCCGAAGCGGTTGCTCCCTTTAATACAGTAATAGACTCAATATCTTCTGAAGATATATCGGAAAGTGTTTTGTTTTGATAAGGAACCCCGTCAATTACTAATAAAGGCTGCTCTCCACGAATGGTAATCACTGGAGCAGCATTAAAATCAGGAGCGTTTCTAACCAAAAGTCCTGCCACTTTACCGGTAAGAGAAGACGCAACATCAACACCGGAAACTTTTTGCAGACTCTCTCCGGAAATTTTTTGAACAGCATATCCAAGAGCTTTTTGTTCTCTCTTTATTCCTAAGGCTGTAACAACAACCTCATGTAGCTCTTGTGCACTAGGTTTAAGCGACACATTGATTTGATTTCTTCCGTTTATAGGTTCCTGCACCGAGTTGTACCCTAGAAAACTAAACACTAAAGTGCCTTTGGAATCGGCCTTTATCTGATAATTCCCATCTGCGTCTGAAGACGTAGCTCTAGAGATTCCTTTAATTAAAATGGATACTCCGGGAATGGGAAGTCCGTTTTCGTCTACTACTTTCCCGCTTATGGAAGCCTCTTGCGCCTGCCCATAAACCGAGAATAGGATAGTCAAAAAACAAAAAACAAATGATTTTGTAAATTTCATAATAAATTGGTTTGTAATTGGTTAATAATTAGTTGAGATTTATTTTTAATTCCTCCTCTAAAGAAGAATACTTAAGTACCTTACGATATCGATTGAAATATTTTTAAAAAATGTTATTTTTTTTATGCTTAAAAAGACAATATGTTGTTAAGTCAGCCATGAATTTTCAGGAGTTGTTATTGGTTAAAATTCCATATATCCACTTCTGCCCGATAGGGCATCGAGGATTGAGCACCTTGTCTTGTCACTGAAATGGCAGCGACTCGATTTGCAAATCGCACGGCATCAGCCAAAGCATGGCCTTCAGATATAGCGATAACCAATGCACCGCTAAAACAGTCACCGGCACCGGTAGAATCTAATGTGGGAACCTTATGAGCCGGAATAAATTCGGCATTAATCCCGTCATACAATAAAGCCCCTTTTCGTCCCAACGTAATAATTACATTGGCCACTCCCATCTCGTTTATTTTTTTTGCTGCCAAAATAGCTGTATCAGTATCTATAACTTTAACACCTGATATGATTTCCGCCTCGATTTCGTTAGGGTTTATCAGATAAATATTTTTTAATAAATCAAGGGACAATGGAATACTTGGCGCCGGTGCCGGATTGAGAATTACCAATTTCCCTTTTTGTTTGGCTAATTTTGCCGCAAATTCAACACTTTCCATTGGAATTTCAAGTTGAATCAAAATCAAATCTGCTTTATCAATCGCTTCTTCAGCCAAAGAAATATCTGATGGCAAAAGACTGCTGTTTGATCCGGATGCCACAGAGATAGAATTTTCTCCATTCTCATCAACAAAAATTAATGCAACACCAGAAGGTTTATTAAGATCTGAAAAAATATAGGAAGTATTAATCTCTTCTTCTTCAAATTGTTGTTGGGATTGATGTCCAAAAATATCATTCCCTGTTTTACATATAAAAGTGACGTTGCCGCCTAATCGTGCACAAGCAACCGCTTGATTGGCTCCTTTACCTCCAGGATTCATAAAAAAAACACCTCCTAAAACCGTTTCGCCAATGCGAGGTATCGATTTAGAATTTATAACCATGTCGGTATTTGAACTACCTATTACAAGAATTTGCTTGCTTGTTTTGGTTTTGGTTTTAGTTCTTTTCATAAAACTTTGATTATCTTCTTTGGTTGACCTATATATTTTAAACAAATTTAACAGTTTATTTAGAAAAAAAACATACAAAAATCACCAAAAAACACAAACCCAAATCGCTATATTTGCATTGCTTTATTTAATTAAAATACTGCTTTACAGTTGTATCATAAAAATGAAATATGAAAAACATAGAGAGAAGTCGCGTAATTATTACTTCAATGACAAAGTCGGAAAAACGGAGCTTCAAACTCTATTGTACCACCCAAAGCGGAGAAAAAGCCTATTTGCAACTATTTGATATCATTGAAAATTTGTCAAAAGGACAATATGAAAAACTAGAGGACGAATTTTTAGATAGCAGTAAAAATAAAAATATCGAAATTGCGGCAGCTTATTTGTATAATCAATTGCTTGATTTTTTGGTTTACAGAAGATCCAAAAAGGAAACCGAGGCACAAATATTCAACATGGTTGAAAGAGCGAATATTCTATTTGAGAGAAAACTTATTGACGAAGCTTTTGAAGCTTTGAATCAAGCCGCAAATTTAGCAACCCTTCATGAAGTTGAGATTATGCAAATTATTATTGCCCGGACTGAGATGTATTTCTTAAGCACTCTGGGATTCCCTTCTTTATCAGAAAAGCAACTGGTATCCAAACAAGTAAAATTACAAGAATTATTGCGATATTCCAGAACTATAAATCAACATCACTTTTTGAGAGATATTTTAAATCACCGATTATTCCATAAGAACATGATTGGTTTAAAAGAAAAAAAAGAGGAATTAAATGATTTAGTCTTGAGTGAATTAAATTTAATTTCTAATAATTCCTATCCCAGCACTCAGGTCGAAAAACTGCACCTATTGTTTCAATCTACCTACTATTTGGAGACAGGGAATTATATCTCTGCAGTACGCAATTATAAACAACTTATCATTTTGTTTGGAGAAAATTCTAAGCTCAAACAAAATGCTCCAATTTATTACCTAAATGCTATAGAAGGTGTTTTAGAAAGTCTTCTCGCTATGCGAATTTATAATGAAATGGAACATTTTCAGCTTAAATTAAGGTTATTGAACAAGAAAGACTACACAACAGATTTTATATTAAAGGTTTTATGGTTAGATTATTATTACCAAATTATTGTCATTATCCAATTGGGTGATTTTGAGAAAGCCGCCGCAATACAAGATCAATTTAGAGAATCCTTACTAAAAAAAATAAGTCTGTTGCCACTTGATATCCAATTGCAATTTCATCTAATTAATACCATTTTAATGTTTTCGCAAAATAAATTTACTGAGGCTCATAAAATGATTAAAAACATTCTTGCAGAGGGAAAAATATTTCAGCAATTGCCTTTATTTAGGGTTGTCCGACTTGTAAATCTAATGATACAGGCAGAATTGGGAGATATCAATTATATTGAAAATGAAATCATTGCTTTAAAGAGAAATCTGACTTCAGGAAGACTAAGCAAAACCGAAAAAATTGTGTTCAAATTTATTCAATCGTATCCTCTGCCACAGTATCACAAATCAAAAGAAAAACTTTGGAATTATTATGTAAAAAGAATATATTTAATTCGTGAGGAAAAATACGAGAGAAGGTTTTTGAAATCCTTTGATTTTCTAGCTTTTATAGAAAGTAAATTGACAAATGTTTCTCTCAAGGAAGTATTGAATAACAAGGATTTTCATAAGAAATCATGAATAAAAATATTCAGACTGACTACATCTTTTGCCATCAGTACCTACTCCCCATATATCCCGTACCTAGCCCATACATAATGGAGTGTACCGCAATGATCTATAATAATAAAAAACCTTTTTTTTGAAAACCGCACTTTTTAAGGTGCTATTTTATTAACTCAAACCCATCTCTCAAACGAATATCTGCAGATGAAGCTCCAATCATCAAATCAAATTCTCCTGCTTCTGATTTATATTCTAATTTTTGATTGTAGAAAGATAATTTTTGGTTGTCAATCACAAATTTTACGGTTTTTGTTTCTCCAACATTCAGTTTGATTTTTTCAAAACCTCTCAACTCCTTAATTGGTCTGACTACTGATCCGACTTTATCTCGTAAATACAACTGTACCACTTCTTCACCTGCATATTTCCCTGTATTGGTAATATTCAGAGAAACCTCAATTTTGTCGGTATTTTTCATTTTATTTTTGGATAATTTCAAATCCGAATAGGCGAAAGTGGTATAGCTCAATCCATATCCGAAAGGGAATTTGGGGCTGTTCGGTAAATCAATATAAGAGGAAGTATAATTTAAATCGGTATCGCTTTTGGAGGGTCTTCCAGTATTAAAATGGCTGTAATAAATTGGAATTTGCCCAATTTCTCTTGGAAAAGTCATTGGTAATTTTGCGCT
>Ga0208789_1000534_pt1 | contig 33958 bp, 22 predicted proteins | sample Methanotroph_Enr_FD_187368 | JGI IMG/M metagenome (GOLD analysis project Ga0208789, IMG submission 187368) | Enriched soil microbial communities from Old Woman Creek wetland in Ohio, USA - Methanotroph_Enrichment_5 (SPAdes) (version 2) | ecosystem: Environmental > Terrestrial > Soil > Wetlands...
TTCCGATTGCCCTCCTGATGGCAGGATTTTTTTCGGAAGTAATTGCACTTTTTATTAAAAAGGAGTTCTTCAGTCAGGCAGCTTTTTACCTTTTGATACTTGGAGCTTTGGGTGCTACGGCAGCTTATCTTACTGGCGGTTACGCCGGAGAAGGAATTGAAGAAGGCCCTCTGAAAAATCCGATGGAGCTGCACGAAGAAGCTGCAACAATTACGCTTTGGCTGGCCATTATTACTGCATTATTTCGGGCTGTTATTTTCTACTTTAAGTATAACCGGTTCTGGGTAAAATGGCTAGGAATAATTTTGTTTACCGCCTTGGTTGGATCGGTGGCCCGAACGGGCTACCTGGGTGGCCAATTGGTTTATAACCACGGTGCCGGAGTTCAGTTAACGCTTCCCGATTTTAACAATACGGGTGACGATGATTAAAAGCTTTCTTTATCTTTGAACGAATATCGTAAAGCAATTTCAAAGATGCGAATTTTAATCGTAGAGGACGAGCCTTCTATTTCCAACTTCATCAGGGATGGATTGGAGGAAGAAGGCTTTGCCGTTGATGTGGCCGACAACGGCAAAAAAGGGTTGCAAATGGCTCTGGATAATTTGGAAGAATATGATGTGATTTTGCTCGACTGGATGTTACCGGGAATGAGCGGAATTGAAATATGTCGTACTATCCGGCTCGAAAACAAAGGGATTCCTATCATTTTTCTGACTGCAAAAGACACGGTTGATGATGTTGTCTTTGGTCTGGAAACCGGAGCAAACGATTACATTCGCAAGCCTTTTTCGTTTGAAGAACTGCTTGCCCGTATCCGTGTTTTGATGCGCAAAAATGAAACACAGACAACTGTTTTTTCAGCCGGTGACATTGTAATGAATATTGAAAAACACACAGTGACCAAAAAAGGGATTCAGATTGAACTCACTCAAAAAGAATTTTCGTTGCTCGAATATTTCCTCCGGAATAAAGGAAAGGTTTGCAGGCGAACACGCATCATCGAAAAGGTTTGGGATATTCATTTCGATTACGACAATTCGGTGATTGATGTGTACATTAATTCATTACGCAAAAAACTGGATGAAACCGGAAAACCATCGCTCATCACCACCGTGCGGGGTGTGGGTTATAAAATTGACACCGACGAATGACTTTAAAATTTAGAAACAGGATAGCACTTTTCAATACGCTTGCAGTTGCATTTACAACTGCCTTGGTTTTCCTTGCCATTTATTCTGTGGTGTACAAAACGGCCTACAATCATTTAGATGACGACATTTTACTTGAAAAAGAAGAGGTATTTAGTAACCTCGACTGGCACCGCGATTCGATTATCATTAATAAAATGCCTGAGTGGGATGAGGCTGAGCACAGCCAGATTGAGGTAAATCCAACTTTTCTCCAGATTGCAGATTTAAACGATAAAGTCATTTTTCGTTCCACTAATTTGCTCGAAAACCAGGCTCTCAGCAATCCGGGTAAAAATCAGGGACCTTTTTACAACGGTGAAATCAATAATCAGCGGGTACGGCTTGGGCATTTCCCAATTACGAATGAAGCGGGCGTAAACATTGGGCAACTGACCATTGCGGTTTCGCAGCAGGAATCGTATAACATTTTGAATAATCTGATTTGGGTGCTTCTGATCACTTTCCCGATTGTATTAATTGTACAGTTCGTGGCTTCCTCGCTGGCAGCTTCAAAAGCAATTGAACCAGTTAATCAGCTAATTTCTTCGGCGTCGGGAATTGGCGATTCAAACATCAGTACCCGCCTGGTTTTGCCCGAACATCAGGACGAATTGTACCAGTTAACCCAAACCATTAACGAATTGCTTAGCCGAATAGAAATCAGTATGTTACAGCAAAAGCAATTCACCAGCGATGCCTCGCATGAAATACGCACACCTCTTGCCGGAATCAGGGGGACTTTGGAAGTTTTGATTCGCAAACAGCGCGAACCCCAGGTTTACGAAGAAAAAATTGCCGGAACAATTAAAGAAGTCGACCGACTCGATTCTCTGCTCGAACAATTGCTCCAACTGGCCAGGATCGATTCAAGTACCGCTGCCCGAAATGAAACAATCTGCCTCGCAGAATTGATTTCGCTTTCCGGAGAAAAATGGAAAAAACAGGCTGCTGAAAAGAATGTCAGTCTACAGTTTAATATTCCCGAAGACGTCACCGTGATGGGTGATCAGCTTTATCTGGAGTTGATTCTCGACAATTTATTAAGCAATGCCATCAAGTATGGTAAAGAAAATGGAACTGTTATTATGAGCTGGGATAATACATCGAAATCACTTTCTGTTAAAGACGATGGCATTGGAATCTCGGCAAAAGATCTCCCCAATATTTTTAACCGCTTTTATCGTGCCGACAAATCCAGAAGTTCGGCAGTAAAAGGAAACGGACTTGGACTCTCCATCGTGAAAAAGTTGGCCGATTTGCAGCACATCAACCTGCGCGCAGAAAGCCAACCCGATCAAGGCAGCATTTTCGTGCTGCAATTCCCATCCTGAATTTATTAAGCTGATTTTAAGAATTGCTGAAGGAAGTTTAAATGTGCAAGGCTGCATATTTGTATCATTAATAAACTTCAAAAAAACAGAAAATGAAAAAGTCATCAATCGTAATGGTTTTCATAGCAACTGCATCAGTTGTTGTATTCCAATCGTTCACCAGCAATACAAATTCAAAAGGTGAAATTCAGAAAAACTCAGTGTCGAAATCAGTAGCTGCTGATGCCAAAACAGTAAACTTCCAGAACATGCAGGATGCCTTCAAGGGCGAAACAACTGCCAGTGCAAAATATGCTGCTTACAGCAAAAAAGCCGAAGAGGAAGGCTTCCACGAAATAGCCATGTTGTTTATGGCAGCATCCAAATCCGAAAAAATTCATGCAACCAATCACAAAGCTGTATTAGGCGAATCAGGACAAAAAGTTCCGGAAATTAAACCTGAATTTACTGTGAAATCGACCAAAGAAAACCTGAAAGATGCTATTACCGGCGAAGGTTACGAAGTAAGCACCATGTACCCTGAATTTATGACCAATGCCAATACCGCCGGAAATCAGCTTGCATTGGTTAGTTTAAATTACGCCTACAAAACAGAGCAAAAGCACAAAGTTTTTTACGAAAAAGCGTTAGCCGCATTGGAAGGCAAAACCGTGAAATCATTACCAACAGTATATTACGTTTGCCCAACTTGTGGAAACACATACGATACAACTCCACCGAGCCGTTGCGGAATTTCAATGACCGGATCCGAAAAATTTGTTAAGGTTGATAAGCTAAATAGTTAAGTAGTTCAAGTGTTAAGTTTGGAAGCCTCGGAGAAATCCGGGGCTTTCTTTTTTGACATAAAAGTCTAATTTACCTTAAAACAAGTCGTTCCTTTCAATTCTTTCACGGATTTTGGCAATTCGTTGTCATCGTTTGGAATCTTGATTTTCGGATCGGTCAGACTGGCCTGTTTGTCTTCAGGAAAAGCAAGCGGAACTTTCCGGTCGGTTGACCAGACCTGATTTTTTGCAAATGTGGCTCCGGTATAATCTCCGTTGACAAATGAAACAGAATGACCGGTAATTACAAAAATGTTGTTCGTGAAGTTGAATTCAGGATAAGCACCGGGCTCGAAGCTTACGGCATGTCCATAACAATTCACCACCGTATTCTCGTAAATCTGACAGCTCGAAATCGGTTCCGGCGAATCTTTTGCAATCCACATCAGGATGCCGGCCTGACCGTTTTTGCGGCCATCGTTGTAACTGATGTTGTTCCTGACGATGTTGTTTTTCCATACCGAAGCGCCGTAATATTGGAACAAACCGTATCCAGCCCCTTCGTTATTGGCCGAAAAATTGTATTGCATCACCGAGTTGGTCATTCCTCCATCGAAATCGAACCCTCCGCCGTCTTTACCTTTTTCAGATGTTTTGTTGTCGTGCGAGTAGCAATGTTGAATGGTGATGCTGTCGCTTTGGTAAGCCCAGATTCCAACCGGGCCATTTCCTTCGCGCGGCATGTCCCAGCCGTTGTTCATGGCCTCGCAATATTCTATCGTTCCATTGGTTACACCGCCAATCAGGATGCCGTTTCCGGAGTGGTTGCTCTTGACTTCAGGACAGCCCGGATTGTTGTCGGCCACGCAATTGCCAATGTATAAATTCCTGAACGATTTTGCCCCCGAACCTTCCAAACCACCTGCATTCTGTCCATCAGATTCAACGTTGATACCCGAAAAGCCATTGTCGTGTGCATAAACATTGGTGATTCGCAAGTTCTTTCCACCCACAGCCTTCACTCCCGACCACAAAAATCCACTGGCTTCAACACTGTCGATTGAGCAATCAAGTGTTCTTCGAAATTCGACTCCGCTACCAGTGTTGCCTTTCAAACGGCCATTTCCGTTGACGATCAGGTTTTTGACCTGAAGCCATGAACAAACTGAGGCATGAATTGAACTTGCATTTTCACCATTGATAATGGCACGTCCGTTACCATACGATCCGATGGTAATGGGTTGTTCTTTTGTTCCTTGCAGTCCTTTGAACTGGAGCGTTCCGGCGAAAGTTTGTCCTCCGGCGAAAAATACCGAATTTCCTGTCTGAAGCTGAAGCGAATTGACCCGTCCGATGGTTTTAAACGGTTTTTCCAGTGTCCCCGGATTCGTATCGTTGCCCAATTGTCCATCGACGTAATAAGTTGAAGTGGGTGATGAGCAGCTAATTACGAGCAAAAGGATACAAGCTAACAGGTGAATTCGTTTCATGGTACAGCATATTGTATTTAGTCTTTACTGAATATGGTTTTGTTTTTCACCAACGGATTTGCCCAAAACGACAAGCTTAACAGGTAGCCTAAAGTCACAAAGTTAAACAACATCCCGATTCGCAGGCTGAAAACATCAGCTAAGCTACCAATAATTACGGGAGTTATAGCGCCTCCCATAATTCCTGAACAAAGTATTCCTGAGAAGGAGCCGTGATGTTCAGGAATAGAGTTCATTCCCAACGAGAAAACAATCGACCACATGACCGAAGCAAAAAAGCCGACTCCAATAAAAGCATAAAATGAAACTTGCGGATTTCCTGTAAAAAGGGCGATACCCAGTGAAATCATGGCTGCAACAACAAATACTCTCAGAATTATTTTACTATCAATGAGTTTGAGCAAACCAAGACCAAGAAAGCAGCCAACAGTTAATAATCCCCAAAACCATTGCACAGTCTGAGCCCCTTCCACTTCGGGACGCATACCGTGATAAGTTTTCAGGAATTCTGATATCCAATTGGCCACACCTTGTTCGGTACCCACATAACAGAAGATACCGACAAAGAAAAGGATGACTGTTTTGTTTTTCAGCAGACTCGCAATGGTACTCCAGTTGCCGGTTTTCTCATCCTCTTTCAGTTCAACTTCAGGAAATTTGGCAAAGGCAATCAACAAGATCATTGCCAGCGAAATCATTGCAAAAATCAGGTAAATCGAAACCCACGGAAGACCTTCAGGAACAAACGACCCAAGGGTTTTTACAAAGGCATTTGGGGTTCCGCCTTTCGATAGGTTTTGAACCAGATAAGAATAGAGCATTGGACTGAGAAACGAAGCGCCCCCGAAAAAAAGCTGCGCCATCACCGAGTTAAACGCAAAATGTTCTTCACCTCCTGAAACCCGGAGAAGTGGATTAATGGCAACCTGTAAAATAGCCATTCCTGTCCCAATGAAAAACAGTGAACCGAGCATCACACCAAACCTTGGAAATAATCCGAAGGCCAAAGCCCCCGCAAATGCCGATACGAAGGCAAAGATCATCACTTTCTTTTCCTTGTAGCGGTCGGTCAGAATTCCGGCTGGAATAGACATCACACCATAAGCAATGAAGAAAAACAGCGGCAGAAATGCGGCCATGGTGTTGCTTACCTGAAAATCGTCTTTGGCTTCAGGAATAATTGCCCCCAAAATATTGGTCAGGAACGAAATGGCAAAAAATACCACGAACACCAGAAACACCATTAAATAGTTGCGCTTCATTTATTCGGTTTCAAAAGGTTAGGATTGATTGCTGTTTAAATACAAAGCGGCAGCGCCGTAAATAGCCGAATGTTCGAGTTCAGATATCTCGATTTTCAGGTTCTCCAGAACATTCCGGTAGGCAAAATCCTGAACAGCATCAAACATGGCTGATTTAAAATATGCGTATGATTTGGTGAGCGAACCGCCTAAAATGATGATTTCGGGATCGTAAGCATACAAAACTGTTTTGATGGCTTGTCCCATGTGAAAACCATATTCAGCAAACATTTGGATGGCTGCTTCATCTCCCGATTCGGCCAGATTAAAGGCATCGAACGCCGAAACCGATTTCTCTTCAGCAAAAAACTGGCCGCTGCAATAATGTTCGTAATTACTGTTCAGGTAAGTAATGTTACCAACTTCGCCGGCGCCGCAATTTTTCCCTTCAAACAATTTCCCATTGAAAATCAAACCACTGCCCATTCCTGTTCCAATCGTCAGTCCAACAATGCTTTTGCACGATCTGGCTTTTCCGTAGTACTTTTCTCCCAGGGCAAAGCAATTGGCATCGTTGTTAATATACACCGGAACCTTATATTTCTTTTCGAGTATTTCTTTCAAATGAACCTCTTTCCATGACGGGATATTTACCACATCGTAAACAATGCCATTTTCAACATCAACTACAGACGGAACGCCTACGCCAATACTTTGGGTGTGCTCGTCGATGCACTGATCGATTACTGCACAAATGGCTTCGGTAACTACTTCCTCAGGCTCCTGAGAAGGAGTCGGCGATGATTTAATCAACGTAATTTCCTGTCCGACAATTTTTCCGGCTCGTATATTTGTTCCTCCTAAATCGACTCCAATTATATTTTTTTGATTTGCCATATTCTTAATATTTAGCCTCGCAGTTTATTGGGTTGTTATTGTTTTACACTAATTGTTGTGGTGATAAAATTAGTTGAAAGTTCGTATTTCGGTCAATGTTTAATTTAATTCGGTGAATAAAAAGCTGTCCGGAATGACACACTCCCTGATTCCAATACTCGAAAAGCCCACTTCCAGCTCGTTGCCCATGTAATCTTCAAAATAGCGGACTGTAATCTGGTGAAAGCCTTCGTCCAAAGCTATTTTCCCATCGGCGCGCTTTGCTCCGTGCGATCCGTCGTTGTTTACCACTTCGCGTCCGTCGATCAGCAGTTTCGATCCGTCGTCGGAATAGGTATAAAACCGGTAAACCCCTTTCTTCGGAATTTTAAGCCAGGCTTTAAATTCGTAAGCAAACGAGTCGGTGGCAGCAGCTTCAGCAATCGTGAAATTTTTCAATGTGCCTTTTTTCATCGGTTTGGCGTTGGTCAATTCGTCGGTCGATTGATATTTTCCTTCGAAATAGCTGAAACTAACTCCTTGCTTCAAACCATTCAACTTTTTAGCAGGCAGGTATTCTACGTTTCCGGCATCTGCCGCGAGGCCCGACGGATAATTGTATTTAAACTGAACGCCCGAAGCTGTGCGAATCCACGTGTCGAAACTGAATTCGCCTTCGTGAAGTTCAACGATTCGGGAACCACGTTCCAGGTCGCCATAGGCATCGGCTCCGGTAACTTGTCCGAAAGCAAGGGCAATATCGTGTTCAATGCCAATGAAATTGTTGTCGTGGTCGTGGCCAACAAAAACGCCCATCACATCTTTTTTCTCGACTAGTGAAGCAAACAATCCGGAATTAACTGCACCCGAGGCAATCCCCTCATTTTTCACGCCAACAGTTGTTTCTTTTCCTACTACATTGTTGTATTCGATGAGCGGAATGTGGAAATACATGAGCGAAGGAACAGGCAATCCGTTGTTTTGGGCTGTGTATTTGTCGCTTGTAGCGCGGTACCATCCAATTTGGTCGTAACGAATCCAGTCGTAATGCCCAATCTTCTTTTCTTTCGGGTAATCGTTTGAATCCAAGCAGTAAATAACGGCAGCTACCTTTTTCCCATCCGAAGCTTGAACAGGCAGCGCATAATTTCCGCAACCATATAGCTCAGGACCTTTACTTCCAACAAAATACGGTTTCGACTGAATATAGTCGAAAATCTGGTCGCGGGTAATGTTTGCTTCGGCGTCGTGATTTCCAAGAACAACAGCGAAAGGTATTTTCGCTTTCTCAAAAATGGCGCAAATGGCATCCCATCCTTCACGGGCTGGCGGCGCAGTAACAATATCGCCTGAAAGAACTGCTAAATCAGGTTTCTCGGTGTCCAAAACATGGTTGATGGTGGCCACCGTTTTATTGTTTTCAGCAAAGCTCGGGTCCCAGTGAATATCGGTAAACTGGGCGATCCGGAACGTGTGATCCTTCCTGAACTTGAATTTAGTTGAATTTTGAGCAGTCAAAACCTGAGGTGTATTTAATATCCAGAGGAATAGAGTAAAAATCAGAATAAGTTTCTTCATCTATTTCAGATTTAACAGCTTGACAATTTTGTGGAAAAGCTCGGTGTTTTCGTAGATTCCTGTGAAATTTTCAGCGCCTGGGCCATAAGCGTACACCGGAACCATTATTCCCGAATGTTCTTTCGTTGCAAAACTTCCCGAAACTGAGCCCGAAGCAATGTTGCCATCCTGCAAAATGAACCCGCCTGTTTCGTGGTCGGCAGTAACAATTACCAGCGTGTTTCCATCCTTTTCTGCCCACTCCATAACGCGACCTACAACTTTGTCGAAATCGGTTACTTCTTCCACCAAACGCGGAAGGTCGTTAAAATGGCCACAGTCGTCAATGCGCGATCCTTCGAACATGGCGAAAAAACCTTTCGAGTCCTGGTTCAGGAACTTCAGGGCATGCATACAAACATCGCCCTCGATGGTGCCTCGTTCGCGTGCAAACTCCAACTGGCCTTCAGACGGGATGGCGAAAATCTTTCCTTTTGAAATTTTCTGTGTGTCTTCCCAACTGGTGCAAACCTGGTAACCTTTCTGCTTCATTTCCGCAAGCAAATCGCGGTTATCCGAACGTTTGTTGAATCGTTCTCTTCCGGCGCCAAAAATGTAATCAACATTGCATTTCAGGTAATCGGTGGCAATAGCGTCTTCCTGATCGCGATCCACATTATGGGCGCAATAATCCGAAGGAGTGGCGTCAGTCAGATTGCAGGTCACTACAATTCCGGTTTTCAGCCCGTTGCTGTGGGCTAGTTCGGTGAGTGAGGTAACCGGTTTTCCTGTTGCATCGACGCCCACACTGTGGTAATTGGTTTTGTGTCCGGTGGCAAAGGCAGTTCCTCCTGCACCCGAATCGGTAATTAATTTGTTGGCACAATAAGTGCGCGAAAAACCTGTATAGGTGCAATTATCGAGGTTCAGTTTACCACGGTTGGCAACCCAGGCAGCCGACACCTGAACCAGGCCCATGCCGTCGCCCACCATGAAAATCACATTTTTTACTTTACCGTTTTTCACGGGTTTTACTTTTACCGTTTCATACGGTGTGTTGTAGGTGTAACTACTAACTGGCGAGCCATTTTGAGCAAACAGGTTGATTGAACAGAACCAAGCTACTGTTGCAAATAAGATTATCTTCTTCATGTGTTTATTTTTTGTTTTCTGCCTGAAAATATTGATCCGACTGCTACATGCCTTTTCTTCAATCGGATCAACATCTTTTCAGAACAATTATTTGATGTATAAAAATTTACTATCTATCGTTTTTTCTTCGTTTCCGGGAATAATCCAGCTCATCGAAAGCGCTTCTCCCTCGTAATCTTCAAAGTACAATAATTCGTAGGGATGAAATCCTTTTTTGAGAGCAATGCGGCTAATGGCGCGGATCTCAGCGTGAGAACTGTCGTTGTCAACGATAATTTTCCCGCCAATTTTCAGAACGCTACCATCGTCGCTGCGTGTGGAGAAGGTATAAATCCCATCAACTGGCGCATAAACGTAGCCGCTAAAAATAAGCCCGTAATGATCCGGAATTTTGACCATCGACAAACCGATCTGGTCGCAGGTTCCGGTAGAAACAAGTTTTCCTTTTACCTGAATATCATTCACTTTGCTGAAATATCCTTCGTAGTATTTGTATGCAGCTCCATTTTCTGTTGGGTGCACCTGGTCGGGATTTCTGTAAGTGGCTTTTGATGCCTCGTAAGTGGCAACCGTACTCGGATTTAGCCCATTCTTAAATGCTTTCAACTTAATGATTACTGAATGATCAATCACAAAAGATCCGCCGTACAAGCTGGATTCTTTTGTCGGCTCTGTTCCGTCAGTAGTGTAGCGTATTTCTGCGCCTTCGGTGGCTGTTCCGCAGTGAACAGCGACTTCTTTTTCGAAGAATGAAATGTCGTTGGAAATATATGGCATCGATACTTCTTCCGATTTGCTTTGAGAAACCGGATAGGTTTCAGGAGCAGTACCTCTTTCGGTATTTGGTTTGTTGCCGAGTACGAATTCCAACGTGCCTCCTTCCATGAGTTGCTGGTAGGTAACGAAATTCTCAGGGACTGTTTGGCCGTTCCACTTCACTTCCAGTATGTAATTATTTTCTGCCGGATTGTTTGCTTTAATGGTTAACATTTTACCATTGGCAAGTGTAATTTCAGCTTTCGGGAATAAGGGCGAAGTCAGCACAAATTGAGTGCTTCCGGGGCATACCGAATAGAGTCCAAGGCTGCTAAGCACATACCAGGCCGACATCTGTCCGCAATCTTCATTCCCTGAAATTCCTTCAGGAACGGGCTGGTACATTTCTTTTAATAAGCGGCGCGTCATTTCCTGTGTTTTCCAAGGCTGGCCTGCAAAACTGTAGAGGTAAGCCATGTGATGGCTGGGTTCGTTTCCGTGGGCGTACTGTCCAACCATTCCGGTAATGTCAGACAAATGTCCTTGCGTTTTTACGGTGGTGTTGAACAACGAATCGAGCGCTTCGGTAAAATGCTCCTTCCCGCCAAACAAACTAATCAGCCCGTTTACATTGTGCGGAACAAAAAATCGGTATTGCCAGGCGGTCGCTTCGGTATAGGCGCGTCCCACTTCGGCCGGATTAAATGGCGATTCCCAAATGCCATCGCTTAATCGGCTACGGAAAAACCGGCTGTGCCCGTCGAATACATTTTTGTAAAACTCTGAACGGAGTAAATATTCGTGGTAATCGTTTTCGTGGCCGAGCGCTTTGGCCATTTGGGCAATGCACCAGTCGTCGTAAGCATTTTCGAGCAGGCACGAAACCGATTCGCGTTTCGAGTTGGCCGGAATGAAACCCAGATTCAGGTAGGGTTCTGTTCCTTTTTTATTTTTCGCTGCCGAAACTTTCATGGCCTGAAAAGCTTTTTCGGCGTCGAAGCCACGAATGCCTTTGCTGTATGCATCGTAAATTACCGAGGCCGAATGGTAGCCGATCATGGTTCCGGTTTCGCCTGATGAAAGCGGCCAGATGGGAAGTTCGCCCGTTTGATCGTAAAAATTCTGGAATGAATTGATCGTGTTGTTGACCAATGTGGTGTCGGTCAGTGTCATCAACGGGTTCCAGGCGCGGAACGTGTCCCAGAGCGACATGGTTGAGTATGTTTTCCCGGATGCCTGGTGAATTTGTCCATCGGCGCCGCGGTATTGGCCGTTTACATCGCTTGTCAGGTTTGGCGTAATCATCGAGTGATATAAGGCGGTGTAGAAATTGGTCATATCGCCTTCGCTACCTCCTGAAATACGATAGGCTGCAAGCTTTTTCTCCCATGCCGAAGCGGTTTCAGCTTTTATCCGGTCGAAATCAAAATCAGTGGTTTCTGCTTGTAAGTTTTGCCGGGCATTTTCGACACTAACGATCGAAAGTCCAACTTTACAAATTACCGGCTTGCCTTTAAGTTCGGTGAAATTCAGAATCGCCTGAAGCTTTCCGCCCTTGATTTCTTTGGCCGAGGCAATAATCTCACCACCTGTAACCAGCTCTGCGTTAAAAGGCTGCGAAAATTGTGCAACAAAATAGATGTGCTGATTGGCCACCCAGCCCGAAGTCGTGCGCATTCCTGAAATTTCGCTATCGCCAATCTGCAGGCTGGCTTCGTTTATCGTTTCATTATCGAGCAAGTGCGCTAAATCGACAACAATTTTAGGTTTACCTTCAGCAGGAAAAGTGTAACGATGCACACCAACATGCTGCGTGGCTGTTAATTCAGCTTTAATGCCATTATCAAGTTTTACGGCATAATAGCCTACCGAGGCTTGTTCGTTTTTATGCGAAAATGGAATCGGATCGAACAAATAACCGTCATTTCGTTTCTGAATATCGGTTATCATCGGGTGGAGCAAAATGTCGCCAAGGTCGATGCAGCCGGTTCCGCTAAGGTGCGTGTGCGAAAAACCGATAATGGTTGAGTCGCTGTAATGGTAACCCGAACAGGCATCCCAGTTTCCGCGGCGGGTATCCGGACTTAACTGTATCGCCCCAAATGGTGTGGTCGCTCCCGGATAGGTATGTCCGTGGCCGCCTGTCCCGATCAACGGATTGACGTAATCTGAAGCCTTTTTTGTTTGGCACGAGAACCAAATAAAAGGCAGTAATAGGACTAGAAAATACGATTTCATTCGTGTGGATTGTCTTTTGTTTTATTAAGCTTGTACACGCACTCATGGAATAGCCATCAATTCAATTTCGATTTGAGCGAGAATTTACGAACATGGCTATTTCACTTGGTTAAATTGTTGGTTATCAGTATTACTTTAATTTGAAGAACAGATGTAAATTTCTGATCTGGCATATAAAAAGATATACCAGTGAACCAGATGTTTACAATCGATCTAACTCTATCTCAACACTAAATTTGGTTTACGCCAGGTTTTAAGTTGATGGTTTGGCTACCACCTTCCCAGCTTAAATTCAATTTCAGTTCGAGATTGGAATTGATCACCACCTGTGGTTTTTGCTTGACCGATGAACGAGCCTGACATTTAAACGACAGCGTACCGTCAGGGCCAATAGGGTAGCGGTCAACGCCGTGCTCGTCGGTTAAATTTACGTGCCAGTCAATCGTTTTTTTCATGAAATTAACATTGATACCGAAGATTGACTCGAATAAAACCGATACGGGAACCAAACCTGTCCAGCCAATAAAATCGGGACGGGCAAGCAATCCCGGATCCGACGATTCAGGAGCATAATATTCGTAGAACGTTCCGGTCTTTTTGAATACTTCGGCAACCTGCTGGTGATGTTTGGTTGCTAAATCGAAGGCCAGCGAGTGAAAGCCGTTGCGCTGCAAACCTTTTATAATCATGTAATTGGTTGGCGCCCAAACGCCGCCTTGCCAATAACGTCCGTCGGCCTGGTATTTTTCGTGATCAGCCGGAATGGATGGAACCGGGTGTTTTCGGTAGAATGTTTTGGGATCGGTCAAATGGGCCACGAATGCTTTCTTTTCATTTTCGTCGAGCAGGTCGGTCAACAAAGCCCAGTATGCGCCAATACCCTTCAAGGTACCTAAACTTCCGTCGGCATATTTATCGTAGAAGAAATTGGTTTTGGGGTCCCACATTTTTTCCTTCAGGATTTTTTTCAGCACTTTCGATTCGTCTTCAATGTCTTCAATTTCCTGCCAGCGTTCCACGTAAAAGCCAAAATCAACCAGAATTTTCCCGATGAACAGTTGTTGCAGGCAAGTATCAAGCCACGACATGTGACCGTGCGAAAAGATTGGGTTGTATTCTTTTTTCAGTCGGGGCATGTTGTCCATACCGGTTCCCCAGCCGCTCGACCAGTACGAGCCATCCTGCCAGGTACGGTTCAGCTTCAGCCATTGGTAATAGGCAGCCAGCACAGGAAAGATCTTGTGAATGCGTTCCCATTCGCCAAAATGCTGGAAATATTCCATTTCGCTCCAGGGAATCACGTTCGGGCCAGTACTGGTAGGGTCGTAGCGCGAGAAGCAATCTTCGCCTGTATTTCCCCATATTTCGCGGCAGATAAAGCCATCAGGATGCTGCTTGGCGTAGAAATTATCGAGTGTTTTCTGGAACGGGTAAGCGCGCGAACCGTAGCGGGCAAACAGGGTGATAAAGTTCGAATCCCACATGAAGATATTGCCGTTGTATGCCGTGTCGATGTACGAACTGATAAATCCCGATTCCTTAGCCGGATTTTTGATGTTTCGGAACGCGATTTCCCAGGTTTTCCAGTACATGTCGATGGCTGTATCGTTGCCTTTCCAGAATGGATTAGGCAATATTTCGCGAGCTTTTTCGTATCCGGGCGACTCGATAATATTTACCTGCTTGCCCCTGAATTCGTTTTCGGCAACAAATACATTTTTGATGTACGTGTTTTTATAGGGGAGTTTGCCGGTTGTGGTAGCCGATGTTTGCACCACATCGTCGGTGGCTGCCAATATCTTCGGAATCGGAATTGCGGTTGCCCCAGCAATAAGGGCTGTCTTTTTGAAAAAATCGCGTCTGGAGTTCATATGCGTTGGTTTAATAATTAAATGGCAATTTTCAGTTGGTTATTTATTTCTTTAAAAATTCGCCGAGTTGCTTAATATGATCGGTATTAATAAAATCAACCTTCAATTTTTGAAATTGTTCCCAGCTTTCCGGGGTATCTGGGGCATCCCAGAAGCGTATTTTGCAAGGGAGTGCATGCACCGAATCGACAACCTGTTTGAGCCGTTTGGCGTCTTTATCCGGAATGTTCTTGTCGCCTTTCCATTGGGTGTAGCGGCTTAAATCGTCGCTGAACATGGCCACCCGAGCCCGTTCTGCTGCACTGTATTTCAGGTATAATTTCCCGTCGAAAAAAATAAATCCGGGATAGTTATTAAATTCTGAAGGAGGAGGAGTTCCACCGGTAATTACCACTTTCACGGCATTCGGGTTTACTTTTTGATCGAATACTTCAGGATATTTTTGAAGTTCAGAAACTAAAAGAGGAAGTGTTTCCTGATAACTGGTTTTCAGATCGATCAAAAGCTGGAAACTTCCCTGAAAATCGCTCCAGGCTTTGCCTCTGTTTTGTTTGTATTTTGAAACAATAGGCTGAACGTAAAGCGCATCGAGCGAACGTTCTGCTGTTAGTTGAGCTTTGGTGTGTGCCACTAGAAGCTGGCCGTTCACAGCCCAAATGTCGGCTTCTATCGATCCGAAATGCGCATTGTAGGCTTCAAAAAAAGGATTCTTCTGCTCATAGTCGTTGTGCGAATGGGCATTAAGCGAAGTATATTGTGCCTGAACCTGATGAAAAACGAAAAGAAATAGCGATATAAGAAATAGAACTTTTCTCATGGTTCGTTTAGTGTTTTGGAAGGATAAAACAAGAGCCGGATTTCCGGCTCTTGTAATCCAAATGTATTGAATTTATAATAATGAACTAAACTTAGTTGTCAATTACCAACCTGTGTTTTGTTTGTACGCTCCGTTTGAACGTGAGATCTCATCAGGATTGATTGGCCAAACCAGATGTTTTGCAGGGTCAAATGTGCGGGCTTTCCATACTTCAACAACAGTGAATGGAGAATCAGGGTTTGTTTTGTCGGTATGAAGACGACCATGCAGAGGCATACGGATTTTGTCGTAATCACCCCAACGTTTGAGGTCTTGCAAACGGTCGGTCCATTCACAACCCAGTTCGCAGCGGCGTTCGTGTTTCAAATCGGCTAAAGTTGGAGCAGCTATTGCCGCTAAGCCAACACGGGCGCGAACCTCGTTGAGTGGAGCGGCTGCTTCGGAAGCTTTGTTTTGTTTCAGCAACGCTTCGGCTTTGAAAAGAAGGATTTCGGCGTAACGGATCAATGGCAGGTTCAAACTGGTTGTTGGGTAGTCGCCGCTCTGGTTGATCATGGTGTTGCTGCCAACATCTCCGGCAGTTCCGTAGCTGTAGGGTTCCATGTATTTGTTGATCTGGAAACCCGACAAGCTATTGGTTGAGTAATATTTACGTTTCTCGCCGAAATAAGTGAACTCGTCACCGAATTTCAGAATAGTTACTTCGCGGCGCGGGTCGGTTGCCTCATATTCGTCGTACAATTCCTGGGTAGGCTGGAAATAGCCCCATCCGTTGAATTTTCCCCATCCTTTGTTTTCGAGTACAACTCCGGGGAATTCGCTTCCGCCCTGTGTACCTGAAGTAACCGACCAGATGTATTCCGATCCCCAGTTTTGTGCAACCGTGAATACCGCTTTGTAGCTGGCTTTTGGGTCGCCGTTTACTTTTACCAATGCTCGTTTTCCTTCATTTTTAATTTTATCGCACAAGTCGGGGATCAAAGCCCACTTGGTGTTGTCGTAGGTTGCCCAATAAGCATAAGCTTTTACCATGTATGCCCAGGCTGCCGCTTTGTGAGCGCGACCCTGGTCGGCACTGCCATATGTTTCGAACAGCGGAAGCAAATCGGCTGCTTTTTGCATGTCGGAAACGATTTGTGCGTAGTTATCTTTTACCGAAGCTAACTGTGGGGCAATGCGTTTTTGATATTCAGCATTTTCAGGACCGTCAAACGGAACGCCAAGTGTTTCGCTACCCCAGAGGTAGGCTACCCAGAAATGAGCAAACCCGCGGACAAAATAAGCTTCGCCTTTTGCACGTGTTTTTAAAGCATCGCTCACATTGGTTGCATGGTCGATGTTGGCCAAAACCTGATTGGCTTTTTCCATCATCCAGTAGAGATCGTTCCATGCGCCGGTCATATAACCTTCGCGTCCGGTAGGAATGAAATTTTTGATGTTTTCGCCATTTGCTTTCGAACGTCCTACAATAAGGTCGTCGCTGGCATCCTGCATCCAGAACAAGTCGCGACCCCAGGTCGATTCGTAGCGCATGGGCGTGTACATGGCTGCAACCGCTTTATCCACATCTTCTGTGCTTTGCCAGAAGTAAGCTGTAGTTGGCAACCCGTATGGTTTCGTGTCCACCCATTCTTCGCCGCAGGAAGTCAGCAGCAGTATAGAAATTAAGATGAAATATATCTTTTTCATTTTTTCAGGATTTTGGGATTAAAAATTAAGTTTTGCACCGAACGAGAAAACCCTCGAAACCGGATATTGTCCACCATCAAGGCCATAACCACCAACTTCAGGATCCATCCCGGTATATTTGGTGAAGGTCAACAAGTTGTCGCCGCTGAAATACAAACGGAGCGTGCCATCCCATGGAATTTTCTTGAAGGTGTAACCAATCAGCAGGTTTTTCAGGCGCAGGTAATTACCATTTTCGAGGTACCAATCCGATGGTGTTCCGAAGTTTTTGTTGGCATCACTGGCGCTAATGCGCGGAATGTCGGATCCTGTATTGGTAGGCGACCAGGCATCCAGAATCTTGTTCCAACGGTTATACCCTTGTTCTGAAGCGTTCAGTGTTGATTCTTTGAAGGCATGGAAAAGTTTCACACCGCCAACGCCCTGAAAGAACAAACTCATGTCCCAGTTTTTCCAGTTCAGGCTGGCCGAAAATCCGTAGGTAACTTTTGGGAATGCGTTGCCCATGTAAACGCGGTCGCTGTCGTCGATCTTTCCATCGTTGTTTTCGTCGATGAAACGAAGATCGCCGGCTTTGGCATTGGGTTGAATAAGCGTACCTGTTGATGTTTTGTGTGCTGCAACTTCAGCATCCGACTGGAAAATTCCGTCAGATTTGACCAACCAGTAAGAGTAGTAGGGTTCGCCAACTTTTGAGCGGAAAGGCGATAACATACTTCTCCATGAATCGGTGTGTGACCAGTATGAATCAGGATTTTGGTCAATGTAAGTCACTTCGTTTTTGAGTGTTGCAACATTGAACCCCAAATCGTAGGTAAATTCTCCGGCTTTATCCGAATAGTTTGCTGCAAGCTCAAATCCCTTGTTCGAGATTTCGCCCTGATTAATGTACGGTGCGTTTACCCCATAGGTATTGGTCCATTCTGTATCCTGCTGTTTAATCAGGTCGTAGGTTTTTTTCCAGAAATAGTCTGACGTAATGCTAAGTTTTTTGTGGAGCAAAAGGATGTCGAGACCAAGGTCGGTTTGTTCCGAAGTTTCCCACGAAAGGTTCGCATTATAGGCACTGGCAATATAAGCTGTACTTGAATAAGGCGCGCCACTACCTACCTGGTAGTTATAGCCTCCGGTTAGGTTCGGATATCCATAGTACATCCCGATTGATCCCAGGTTGCCGATTCTTCCCCAACTGGCGCGAACTTTTAAAAGATCGACCATCAGGATTGTAAACCAAGGCTCTGACGACACTTTCCATGCTCCGGTTACGCCCGGATAATCTTTGGCGCGGTTACCAACAGCCAAACGTCCGGCAATGTCGCGGCGGTAGCTTCCTGTAACGAAATATCGGTCGGCATAGCTGTATGCTGCACGCCCAACATACGAAAGGTTGCGATCTTCATACGTTTTTGTTTCATTGTTATAAGTAACATCCCAGGGACGGTCTTCCGAAAATGTTTGTGCATTTACGAGGAATTGCGCCCATTCATCTTCGCGGTTGAAATCGCGGGCTGTTAAACCAAATCCACGAGCACCATCTTCTTTCGAGGTTGACGAAACCATCAGGCTGATGTTGTGTTTCCCAAAAATACGGTTGTAGTTCAGGGTGTTTTCTAAAACCCAGTGGTAATCTTTGGCTGTCGAATAGGTCAGGCTGTTGCGGTTATTTGGTTTTCCGGGTTCGGTACGTTTTGATTCGAAATATTTGTAAAACGAATTGTAGGCACGGTAAGAAAATCGCGAGGTAAATTCCAGCCCTTTGATCAAGTTGGTCAGATGCAACTCTGAGGTTGAAAGGATGTCGCTTTTGCGCTCATAGCTTTGGTTACGTAATAGGGTTGCTACAGGGTTTACTACATCGCCGTGGATACCCAGGTATTGAGAGTCGCGTGGGCCTACACCGCCAAATGTTCCGTCGGCGTAATATGGTGTGGCCGAACGTGGCATGTAAATGGCCGAAAGTATCGTCCCGGTATATCCGCTTTGTGTATCGGTACCGCGGTTATCGTTATTGTTCCAGAAAATATCTTCTTTGATTTTCAGGTATTTATTGATCTGGTATGTCGAATTGAAGCGTAACGAAACATTTTTGTTGTAAGTATTGATTAACGTTCCTTCTTCGTTTTCGTACCTGGCCTGAAACATGCTGGTCATTTTGTCTGTACCTCCATTGATGGTCACATTGTGGCGTTGAACAGCCGCAGTTCTAAAAATTTCACCAATCCAATTGGTTCGGGTAACCTGAGCATAAGGATTTACTGAAGCATCCCATCCGGTCAGCTTAGTCAACCCCGCATTGGTATAAGACAGGTTTGAAACCTGAGCTTCTTCTGTTCCGGATAACGATTGTGGTAACCTCCATGCCGATTTTACACCGTAAAAACCGCTGTATTCAACAGAAGGTTTTCCTTCTTTCGATTGGCGGGTAGTGATCAGGATAACCCCGGCAGCCCCAGCGTGTGCACCATAGATAGCAGCCGATGCAGCATCTTTCAGTACAGTAACCGACTCAACATCTTCAGGATTGTAAGGCGCTCCGGGAACTCCGTCAACCACATAAAGTACGCTTTCTGTCTTCGAACCCGTTCCGCGGATGGTTACTGAAGGCGATGAATTCGGTTGTCCTCCGTTGTTTGTAACTGTAACTCCGGGAACATGCCCCTGAATCATGGATGCAGTGCTCAATACAGGGCGATCCTTTAGTTTTTCCATGTCGCGTACAACAGCAACTGCTGCCGAAAGGTCTTCTTTTTTGGAAGTACCGTACCCAATGGCAACAACCTCTTCGATACCAATGGTTTCTTCTTTTAAAGCAACATCTATGTTACTCTTTCCGTCAAATGCAACTTCCTGAGTTTTCATACCAATAAATGAAAATACAAGAACTGCGTTCTTCGCAGTGACATTGAGGGTGTACTTACCTGTGGCATCGCTAATTGTACCGAAGGTGGTTCCTTTAACCGAGATTGATACTCCCGGAAGAGGATTTCCGCTTTCGTCGGTAACTTTTCCGGAGACTGATGTTTGTTGCATACCCAGTTCCTTCATAACCGATGCATCCTCGCCGTTCGATTCTTCAGGAAACACGATGATGTGTTGGTCAACTATCCGGTATTCCAGATTGGCATTGTGCAAAATATTGCCGAGAATCATGTCAATTTTGGCATCTTTTGCTTTTACACTCACGTGAATATCATCGTTTACAACGTTATTGTTGTAAATGAAACGATACTCACTTTGTTCACTGATCCGCTCAAACAGTTGCTTGAGTTGGATGTCAGTGTAGTTTAGGCTTAGTTTGGTGTTTTGCGAATAAGTACTCGCGTACAGATTCATCACCAAAGAAATTGTAAATAACAGAGTTAAGCGCATAATTAATCCTGCTTTTTTGAGCTTTCTTCTTGGCAAAGAAAGCCCGTTAATAAGACTTTTTTTCATAGATTTGCATTGTTTACACGTTAAACATTTATTTGCATTATTTGGACACGGGAGATGCTGGAACATTTCTCGTGTTTTTTTTATTTCATTCGCTATCTTTTATTCTTTAGATTCTTTTTTGTTATTCAGCGCTGATATGATATATCGCCGGTCTACCTTTTTTAAATCAAAAGAGTGTGCCTTGTTTAATAATTCCAGAATTTCATCAATTCCTTCATTCTCAAAATCGGCAGTAAACCGGTATGATTCAACATCTTTGTCAATAAAAACAAATTCGTAGTTAAACTTACGTTCCAACTGGTGGGCTATCGATATTAGACTCGTGTTGTAAAACCTAAAACTACCTTCACGCCAGGGTGCAACCAGAGCCTCAGGTTTTGCCTGAACAGAAATCAGTCCGTCCGATTTATTAAACGTTGCTTCCTGAGAAGGTTTCAGAACAATAGCTTCACCTTTGTCAGTTTTATTTTGCAATTCAACTTTCCCTTCAACCAAACTGGTCGTTACATCAGGGTCGTTCAGGTAATTGCTGACACTGAAAGAAGTCCCCAAGACCTTAACAACGATTGACGAGGTATTGACTAAAAATGGTTTTTTTAGATTTTTCTCAACTTTAAAGTATGCTTCACCAATCAGGAATACATTTCGTTTATCGCCTTCAAACTTCTGTGGAAGGATCAAGGTTGATTCTGAATTTAACCATACCTTACTGCCATCGGGCAATACAAATTCTTTTACTTCGCCTGTTTTTGCGGTATATTCAATCATATCAGCAGGATTATTAATCCACTTACTGATCAGAAAATAAGAATTGATACCAATTGATAACAAGAAAATTGCAGCGGCTGCATAACGTAGGAATGAATTGAATTCCCGTTTTCTTGTTGGTTTGATCTCAGTAAATTCAAGCTTTTGCGAAGTCATTTGCCAAACCCGATCGGCTGAATCGATTTGCGGAGAATAATTGTTCCAAAAGGCTTTTAACTTTCCGATCAATTCCTTTTCATCAGCGTCATTTTCAAGTCTTTCCAGAAGATTTTGTTTCTCAGCAATATCGCTTTCCCCTGTCAGATAGCGGGCGTATTCTTCATATTTTTGATCGATATTCTTCACTTAATCAATTTTCGTAATGTTCAAACTTAATGGAGTACGACTTATCAAAAAACAAAGTCTGCCCATATTAAAACTAAAGACGCAACAAGGATAAAAATCTCCCAGTCGGATAATGTTTTTTTTGAAAAAAAGTTAATCGGTAAGTTAGTTTACATCAAATCAGAAAAATAGCAGCGAAGCGATCCGTCCAAAATGTGCTCCGGAAGTTTTTTGATCCTCATTTAGGGATTGAGAAATGTGAATCAAAGCATTTGCAATGTGATTGTTGATTGTTTTAACAGAAATGTCAAGTATTTCAGCGATTTCTTTATACTTCATTCCCTGAATCTTGGCCAGTGTAAATACAATTTTGCATTTGGGCGGAAGCTGGTCTATAGCCTTGTTTATTTGATCGAGTATTTCTTCGGTAATATCATCGGTTTCGGGTCCGGTTACCGGTAACGTATAGAAATCCTGAAGGTTTTCGAGGCTGATTTCTTTTTTCCCGTTTGTCTTACGAAGGTGCGAAATACTACCATTTCTAACCAGAATATATAAAAAAGATTTGAGGTCGCGGATTTCCGCTATTTGGCTACGCTTATTCCACAGGGAAACAAAAGCATCACTGACAATTTCCTCGGCGACCTCACGTTTTCGTACAAAACCTATCGAGAAAATAAGCAATGGGTCAGAATATTTATAAACAATTGACTGAAAGGCCCTTTGGTTGCCTTCGCTTATAAGAAATATGTCATCAGTTGCCAACTCCATCCCGCTGTATAATCTTTAAATTTGAATCAAAAGTAGAAAGAAAAATTTCCTTGGAAATGTAATTGCTGTTTTTTATTCAAAGTTTAATCGACAGATGTTACAAAGAACTGTCAGTATAAAGGCAAATAGAGATGCTACGGCATCAACTTCTGTTCTTTCAGAAAATTGGTCATTCGCTGCAAGGTAGGCAAAAAGTTGGGATTGCTCACCGGCCAGTCGCAAGAGTGATCGGCATCTTTAACCGGTATCAGTTCGCACACATTTCCGGCTTCTTTCATTAATCGGGTAAATTTCTCAGCGTATTGAAACGGCGTGGTATTGTCTTTGGTTCCGTTCGATAAAATGGTGGGTGGCCAACCTTTTTTGACGTGTAGAATTGGAGCGAATTCAGGATGTGCATCAAAGAACTCCTTGCCAAAACCTTGGCCCAAAACGGGGTTGTGCAGCACCATGGCATTGGGTTTCGAACTGATTTTCAGATCTTCACCTAGCGTATCGCCGCCATCCAGAAAAGTACAGGCTGCCAAATGTCCACCGGCAGAACCACCGGCTGCAATGATTTTGTTGGGGTCAATTCCCAGTTCTTTGGCATGAGCTCTTACAAATCGAATGGCTGATTTGGCATCCTCAATACATTCGATGGGTGAAGTTCCGTGGCGCGATTTGACGCGATAATCGGCTTCAATGCCAATAATTCCGTGGTCGCGAAACCATGCAGGGTTCGGTATTTGCCCGTAAACATCGCCATTAACCCATCCGCCGCCAGTGAAATAAACAATAGCAGGCAAGGCTTTTACTGATTTTGCCTGTGGACGTAAAATGTACAGGTACATGTCTTCCTGCGGTGTTTTTTTGTACAAAACCTTCTCGGCCAAAGCAGCAAGGTGGTGCCCGGAGAGTTTGTAGCTTTCTTTAACTTCGGATAGTGACGTTGCCGAATCGGGTTTTTCAGGAGAAAAAGGTGTCGCGGCAGAGAGAGTCCCGGAGATCAAAATCAGAAGAATGACGAAAAAGTTTTTCATTTTTTCATTCAGGTAAAAAGTTAACTGAACCACATAGGGCACATAGCTTTTTTGAATTTTCTATTGTGCTCTATGTGGTTTTCTTTATAAGGTGAAATTACCATTTATCAGTCCGGAAAGGCGCCAACGGCAATCCTTCGTTGCTGAATACATCGGGCATGGTGGTGTTGTCGAAACAGAAACGAACGGCAACCGGAACTTTTACCAGTTTCGAGGAAAGTACAATCGTATTTCCATCCATTTTTGCTGTAGCAGGAACAAATTTTTGATCGTCACCTGCAATCAAAAACCGTTCAGGAGTCTTGCCGGTACATTTCAAGCCGGTTAAAACATCGCTGAATGACAGGCGGACTTTGCCTTTTTCGACCTGCATGGATTGGTAGGATGGGGATTTGTAAGCGCCTACGTTTTGTTTGTAGGTTTCAGTCAAAGCGTAATTGGCCAGGCGTTTACCCACATTCAGTTTGTCCTTCGGGTGAATATCCTTGATGTTGTCGACTAAATCGGTAATGACAACCATTCCGGTGTTCGGAACTGTTTTGGCTACAATATCTTCTTGCTCGCGGATGTATTGAGATGTACCTTTTTCCCCATAATCAAACGGAGCAATTTGCACCAAATAGAATGGGAAATCTTTTTTGAAATCGGCCCGCCAGTTTTCGATCAGGGTTTTCATCAACTGCGAATAAATCGGGTAGTTTTCACAGTTCGATTCGCCCTGATACCAGATGGCTCCTGCAATTCCGTAAGGAACAAACGGTGCGATCATCGAATTGTATAACTTTCCGGGGCTACCCGGCCACCATTGTGAATCATCCGAATGTTTGTTCTTATACAACTCCGAATTGTTTTCGATGCGGCTTTTTTCGATCCAGACTTCAGCAGGAGTCCCACCCCAGGCTGAAACAATAATCCCGACCGGAACATTCAGCTTTTGCTGCAATTCACGGGCAAAAAAGTAACCTGCTGCGCTTGTTGCGCGCATGGTTTCAGGCGTACATAAAGTCCATGTAGCGTTGCAGGTTTGCTGCGGGTATTCGGCACCAATTTTCTGAACATGAAAAATCCGGATATTGGGGTTATTCGCTTTGGCTGCTTCTTCCTCGCCGTTGATCAGTTTCCAGTTGACACTCATTTCCATGTTCGACTGTCCGCTGCAAACCCACACTTCGCCAAGCATCACATTGCTTAATGTTACTCCATTATTTCCTAAGATTTGGATAGAGTGGGGGCCACCGGCTCCGATGGTACGAATTGTTGTCTTCCATGCTGCTGCATTATCAGCTTTCACTTTTACGGTGTCTTTGCTGTTCCAACTGGCAACAATTTTAACGGTTTCGCCCGGATCGGACCAACCCCAGATGGCGACATCGGAGTTTTGTTGCAGTACCATGTTGTCGGCAAATACCGATGGAAGAGTGATCTTCGCGAACATATTGGTGCTGAAAATGAACATGATTGTCAGCACCAGAACGATTTTTTTCATTGTATTTCAGTTAATTGATTGATTTGATTTATATGCGAATTTGAGCTTACAATTATTCTTCACGCTCTCTCTTTCGTTCATCGTTTTTTAAGGACCATGCATCTTTCCAGTACAATTTGGGTACATCGTTTTCAAACGTTATTGGCAGCCAGATGTAGCGTCCGTCAATCGGGTTATCCGGAGTCCAGCGGTCGCCTAGATAAATATAACTGTCTTTTTTACCCTGAACTTGCAAAACATAGGTGCTTTGCGAGCGAAAAGTGGTCTCCGAGTCTTTGCCGACGGCTGGATTTCCCAATTCAGTCCATGTTCCGAAAATCTGATCGGCAACGGCAGATCGTGCTGCGTTTGGAGCCCAACCAGTGCAGTCGGAAGCAATGATGTAATATTTCCCCTTGCGTTTAAAAAGTGTCGCACCTTCCATGTAACGACCAACAAATACACGAAAATATTCTCCGGAGTAAGAAAGGTAATCGTCAGAGAGTTTCGAGATATGCAGCGTGCTGTTTTCTTCGGAAGAATAAATGTGGTAAGCAGTACCATCATCGTCAACAAACAGGTTCATGTCGCGGGCCATTTGTCCGCCTTTGAAATCGCGTCCCAACAGGTTTACCGAATCGACCGGTGCTGGTAAACAACCTTTTCCTCCGCAATACGAATCTTTCACATCGGGTGAAACTGGTTTTTTATGACAAGGTTGAACATTAACAGGCCAATATCCGGCGTTGGGTCGGAAGCTTTTCAGGAAGGTAAACGGGCCATCAGGTTTGTCGCTCACTGCAACTCCACTTCGGGCGGCATAATAGCCTTTGTCTTTCAACTCGAGGTGAAACCACATGACAAATTTTTTGGTCTTGGCATTGTAAATTACTTTGGGGCGTTCGAGGATGCAGCCTTTGGTAATGTCGCTGTTGGGATCTTCGTCTACTTTCAGGGCAATGCTTTCGTCTTTCCAGTTGTACAAATCTTTCGATGAATAGCAGCTAACTCCCACTTGGGCAGAGTTGCCAATTTTACCGGCAATTTTATGCTCGCCATACCAATAGTAGGTTCCGTTGTGATAGAGAATTCCGCCGCCGTGCGCATTGATGTGTTTCCCGTTGTTGTCGTTCCAGATTTCACCGGGAGTAAATGGTTTGCTCGGTTGAGCTTTCAGGAATAAAACACAGAAAATGGAAAGTAAGAAGAATTGAAATTTACGGATCATATTGGTTTGGTTCAAGTTTTTAAAACGAAATGTAAAGTTAAACGCTTGAAGGGAAAAGACAAATAAAAAGTGTTTGGGTGTCACTTTAAATTTAAACACTCAAAATCTGTTTATCACTTAGGTAAAATTAGAAGAAATCTTTTTTAAGGATTCAAATTAATCATTTTCCCTTCCTTCAAATACTCTTTCTGAATGCCTTTCAGAAAGTCGGAATAACTGATTGTATTTGACTTTTGCTCGATGGTTTTCAGGCAGGCGTAATGAATAATGTTTACAATGTTGGCGCCGTTGACTTCGTATTTCCGGGCAATCTCTTCCAAATTAATCTGCCCGTCCAGCCTGACATTCTTTGGGATATTTTTCTGCCAAAGGATGAGCCGTTCCTCGAATGAGGGGATTTCGAATTCGATAATGGCATTGAAACGACGGGTGAATGCTGAGTCGATGTTGCTTTTCATATTCGAAGCCAGGATAACCAGTCCGGCATGTACTTCGATACGCTGCAACAGGTACGATACTTCCTGATTGGCATATTTGTCGTGGGCATCGCGTACGCCTGTTCGTTTGCCAAATAAAGCGTCGGCTTCGTCGAAGAACAAAATCCAATCTTTATTTTCGGCCCTGTCGAATAATTTCGACAGGTTTTTCTCGGTTTCGCCAATGTATTTCGAAATCACCAGCGAAAGGTCGATCCGGTAAACATCGCGGTTGGTGTATTTCCCCAGAAGGCTTGCGGTGAGGGTTTTTCCTGTTCCGGGAGGTCCTGCAAACAGAATCCGAAATCCGGGTTTGATGCGGTTTTTCATGCCCCATTTGTTCATCAAAACTTCGTTGTGATTTAGCCAGGTTTCAATTTCGGCAATCTGCGAGGTTGTCTTGTCGTTCAAAATCAGGTCGTCCCATTCCAGATCAGTTTCAATCAATTGCGCCGGGAAATCGCTGCTCAGTCGGGGTTTCGAAATCGATCCGGTGGTAAACAAATCGACAAATTCATGCTCCATAATGAGCCGGCCACTCAATTTCGGTTCTCCAACCGGCACATCTTCGAGGTACAGAACCCCCTTTCGGGCGAAAAGGTGGTCTTCTGAAAATAGGCCCATCAATGCTGACCGCTTTTCGATATTGCTTCCGGCGAGAACAAAGAGTACCGTTTCTCCGGTAGGCAAAATACCCCGGTGGTTTTTACCTTTTGCACCGCCAAATTCCGGAAAGTCGCCACCATTTGGCAAATAGCTGAAGATGATGGAGTTATAGAACTCGGGCGAAATGTGTGGCGCCAAAGCCAAAAGCAAGGTGATCACTTCAGGATTGGAAAGCTTATTTTCCCGGATAAAACTGGTTAGTTCTGACGAGTCGGTCTCATCGTGCGGATATACAGGAATTTCTGTGGCCGAACCTTTCAGTTCTATTTCAAGGCGCGATTTAAGTACATCTTTCAAAAATTCAAATTCCCGTTGTTTGATCATGGCTTTCCTTTTTTCTTGCTTCTGTTTTCTTTTTCCTGACAGGACTATCCGTGTGGGATAGGTTGAATATTGGTATTAACAATCAAATCAATCTCATGGAAAATTTTTAAGTCTCCTTCAGGAACACCAAATAAAACAATTTTTTGAATTTGACCTTCGCGGGGAATCTTCCAGATAACTGCACCCGAAGCGTTTGCCGAAGCAGATGCGGCAATAGGAAGATTGCAGCATTTTTCAAGAATAGCGCGGATTCCGAGAACTCCTTTTTCGGAAATCGATGAAATATAATTCCATTTCTCATCCGGATCGTTCAGGCATTCATTTCCGGAATGCGACAAATAATATAAGCTTCCATCGGCATATATTCTCGAAACCAAATGATTACCAAAGCTTGGCGGAATATAGGTCTTTTCAAAAAGCGGAGTCTTACCCTGATGGTGTGGTTTTAACCCTTCGATATTTTTAATGAATTGTGGCATAATTAATTGGTTATTACTTACCTAAAATTACGACTAATTATTGACTCTCCATGTTTTCGATGTCAATCGGTTTAAGGCGTCGGCAAAAGTTGAATAATGCGCAGCCCCAACCACATTACCTGTCGACATCATGCGGTTGTCGTTTCCAACAACTGCACCGCCTGTTACGCCTGCATTTTTCGCCAGTTGATCGTGCGATGCCAATGCACCGGCTGGCCGGTTATAGCCGTTTGCGGTTTCCGCATATTCGTCGCCAAGGCCAAAAACGTGACCCAATTCGTGGGCAAAAACATTTTGTCCGCCGCGGCCCTGCCGGGTCACCATAATATCAACCCGCCGGAAATCGGCCGGATCGTGCCTGTCGGGGAAGGCCGCCAAATCGGCTTCTGCACTGGCATCCGAATCGTTGTTGCGATTGGTTGTATAATAATTTGTGCTGATGTTCGAATTATCAACCCGACTGTCGATGTAATTCTGAACCGAATTCATCCTGCTTTCGACCAAAGTGCTGTTATAGGCTGTCGATCCTGGCGCAGAGGCATAGCCATGCAAATCAATATCAACAGCACGGTCGGCATTATTCAGCAGAATCATCGGATCGCTGAAAAATGTATCCAGACCGGCTCTTGCTTCTTCCGACAACTGACTTTCGTTGTTGGCAAAATTGACGCTTGTGAAATAATATTTATTTGCAGGATCATCGCTTCGGTCACTTTCGAGCGACATGAAATTGTTGACACCCTGAGGAGCAGAACTACGGCTTCCCGGATCGTTTCCCAGATACGACCGAACGCCCTGCAGCATTCCGCCAGTTACAGAAGCTCCGGTTGTGGCATTGTATTCAGTAATAATTCGCTGGATATTGGCCACATCGTCAGCCGAAGGTTGCTTTACAATTTCAACCTGAAGGTGGTCGCTCGCCGACTCAACAGTTGCCCCTGCTGCGTTGGTTCCCTGAACGGCAGTTCCTTCAGTAATATCCAAATGGATTGATGGCGTTGCAGTTACATCTTCCCAGCCGGTTTCCGAAACCTGAAGCGACATTCCGGTGTCTTGCCAAAGTGCTGTGGCAGCAGCCAGATTATCCCTGAAGCGGATCAAATGAATTTGTTTCTGATCTTCGGTCCATTGAAAATAGGGCAGGATACGGGCCTGAACTTCGGGAGGCAGCGCATTCATGATGGGAATAAAACCAGCGCTGTTCATAAAACTGTTCGATGAGGAATATCCGCCAGCGCCTCCGCTCAGGGTGTCGGCAAAGCGTATTTTTCCCCGGACTGTGATATTCAGGATGCTTGTTGCAGGCGAATAACTGGCCTCAAATCCTGAACCCGAAACTGCAGCCTGAGTATAAGTTATCGGGCCATAGTTCCGGCTCCTGAACTCTCTTTTCTCGTTCGCCAGTGTTTCTTCCGGGCTTAAAGTGTCCCACGGCCACCGCTGAATGGGTGATTTATTTAGAAGTTTGGAATTGGCTCCCTGCTGAATGGTATGCGTTAACTCGTGTGCCAGTAGATGCTTACCCGACAGGGTTTCCGGACTGTATTTTCCGGAGTTAAAGAAGATATCGTTCCCGGTGGTAAATGCATGTGCCCCCAACCGATTGCTAAGCGCCGCGGCCGAAGTGTCGGAATGTATTTTAACCCCGCCAAAATCGGTGCCAAACCTTTGTTCCATGCCCGACCTGATTTCCGGATCAAGTTGATTTCCTCCTCCTGAAAGACCTGCAATCTGGTCTTCTGTTTCCTGATCCGGAGTGGTTGAATTAGCTTCAGCTTTGGGCATGATTTCTTTATCCTGTTCGTCCTCTTTGAGCATCACCGGTGTAATGCTTTCAGCCAGCGGTTTTGGCTGGATATTTCCATCCGAACGGCGCTGAACCAGCGAAGCGTTGGATGAACCGAAAAAATGCTGGCTTTCGGCTGGCGCCTGGCTAATCACCTGATCTGCCATTTGGTCGGCTTCTGCTTCGAACGCATCACCCGGTTTGCTGACCGCATATTTGGCCTGGATGGGGATAAATCCACCGCTGTTTTTGGTCGGAAAGAACGGATTGGTATTTTGCTTATTTGCTTCCGGTTGATTTATTTTTGTCTTCATAGCATTACCATTCGGTGAATAAAATGTTTGAAATCCACGGTAACTTAATCACAGCAATATTCCACGATAAGCTTTCCAAAAGAACATCCTGCGCTTTGCGTTCCACAATTAGTTTGTATCTGTCGTCCTCCTGAAAGAGTTTTCCGTCGCGTTGAATAAATAGTTGCCGCAATCCATCGGCTGATGTGTTTTTTAGGTCAGGCCAATGCCTGACCACTTCGATCAGTAATTCGTTAGCTTCATTTTTAATCTGTTCCGAGAGGAGGCTCTGTTTTTGAATTGGCATTTTCAGCGGCACTCCACACAAAAACTTCTCGAATGCCAGGTTTCCTTCAAATGCATTTTCGTTTCCGGTGGCTAGAAAATGCAGCGACTGAACCGCCAGATCATAATTTTCGTGCGTCAGGATCCCCTGCTTTCCGGTAATCCCGGTGGTGGTAAAAAACTGTTTCAGGAACGGGTGAAGCAGAATCAAGCCCGCATTTTGAACCCATATATGGTTGTTTTCTTCTTTAAAAAAAGGTTCCGGTCTTGTCTCCTGAAGTGGTTGAATTTCGCTGGAAATTGAGTGTTTGTCTTCGATCAGCCAGTCAATTTTTTCAAGCACTGAATCCTGAAGTGCGTTTCCTGGTAAAATGCACTCAAATAATCTTTTGAGCTCCTCTATTCCTGGAACTCCTGGTTTTTTTAGCAACCTCTTTTCTTCCATCATCACTCCGAAAATCAACCGGTCGAATATTTCTGAAACTCTTGGAAAATCGTCATGTGCCAACCTGATCAGCAGTTTCAGGAAAATACGTCTTCCCTCCTTATCCAGATTTTGACTGATTCGAAGTATCGCCGAAGTTTCGGCGTGAATCCGGAGATTTTTCCGGCGCAGATAAGCGGTTATCGTTTCATCCGAAAATTGAAGAATGAAGCGATCGGCACTCGTTTCGCTGGTTCCCAGAATTTGATCCAGATTCCTGAAAAACGCCCGGTCATCCAGACTTTTCTCCCAATTTTCTGATTCAGTAAAATGCTTGATTTGCTCTTCTTTTCCATGCCAGGGCAGGTAGCCGTTCTCCAGAAAAAAGAGAAAAACATTCCCTGCATTTTGTGCTGCTGAAATGCGCTTGCCATTTTGCTTTTCAGATTTGGGGTTTTCGTCAAAATCAGTTTTAAGCTCCTTTTTGATCGGAATCTGGAGATCGATTTTTTCTTTCAATTGCCTGTAAATTTCATCCGGAAGATGGCTGAAATCATTCCCTTTTAGAACCGAAAGATCAAGCGCCAATTTATCTACCCGGATTATTTCATCCTCAAAATCATATTCGTCAAACAACAGTTCAAGCTTTGGGAACAGTACATCTTTCATAAACACATTGATGTTGTTTCGTATCGAATGAGCCGTTTCAAGGTTGGAAGTATTCACCTCCAAAAGAACCTTTTCGATGATATGGTTTGAGTTTTTCAAGTGTAAAAGTTAAACCAACTTTATTGTTGTATTTTAAATTCACTCACCCCGAAGACCGAAGCCTCGGTCTTCTCCCCTCTCTACTCGTAGAGAGGGGCAGAGCATCGCAGATGCGATGGGGTGAGTCCTGGTTATATTAGATTTCCATCTTTTATTTTGGCCAGATGCTCCATCAGCAACGCAATTTTCTCAACCCGCACGGCGTAAGCTTTCATGAATGATTTCAGTGAATCGGGCATCGTTACATCGATTTGCTTGAGCATCTGCAACAGTTCCAGGATTAAATTCAGGATTTGCTGAATGATGCCGCTAAATTCTTCAATCATCTTTGGATCCTGGCAGCCCAGAATATTGTAGAACAGCCTCAATTGCAGGGCAAACAACTGAACCAGCGTATTAAATTCAGTTGGGAATTTAACCCGGTCGGTACCTGTAATCAACTTGGCGGTTGTTCGCATCAGGTTGATGAAAAGGGGTTCCAGATTTCCGTTGTTTTTACCGCTGAGGTAATTGTCCACATCATTCAAAACACCTTCCTTGAATTCAGCTGTCCCGCCATAGATGGCGCTTGTCTGTGTCCAAATTCGATTGATACTATCAGAATTCGGCATCTGTAGCTTAATCAGGAGATTTCTGTCCTGAACCATCGCTACTTTGGCGTCATCGGTGCAGGTATTCACCGGAACATCCACTTTGGTCGTAAACTGTATTTCTTTGGTCGTATTGCTTCCGCAGGTTTCGCTGGTGGCCCGAAGTATCAGGTTCCAGACGGTCGGGCTGTTCGGCGTCAGGTCGATAACCAGTGGCGAACTGTCAGCCGATTCAAATTTTTCACCATTCACCGACCAGATGTACGAAACTGCGTTGGTCGAAGTATTGGTCAGGATGAGTTGATTGCCCACTTGTTTAGGTGCGAAACTGGCCACCGGCGCTTGATTGACAGTCACTTTCAGGCTCGAAGGAGCGCCGTTCAGGTTGAAGGCAATTTCGCCGGCTCCTGCGCTTACCGGAATGAACACAAATGCTCCGGAAGCATCCTGACTGACTCCACTTCCTTCAATTTTTGCCGAAGCACCAGTTGGTGTTACAATAAACGGATAGCTGTTTTGATCGTTGGAGCAGTAAGTCAGCTTGTCGAGGTTGATTTTGGTATCTTCAATCTTAAACGCGATATCGTGTTCCACCGTGCTGTGGCAAACCCCATTGGATGCAGTAACGGTGAGCGAAACAGTTACTTTGTTCTCTTTATTAACCGGTAAATTATAAACATGTGTCGGGTTGCGTTCGGTTGATAAACTATCGTCGCCAAAACTCCACAGGAAAGTGCATCCGTCCAGGTTTCCGCTCGGGATGAAGGTGATTTTAGTTTCGGTGGTTGGCGATTCAGGAACCGGAAAATCGAACTGAACCCCGCGGTAAACGGTGAGTTGGGTGAGCGTAATCTGTTCGTTCACCGTGAAATGAATCGGTTTGCCAATCATGTCGTCCGGGAACAATTCCGGATCGATGGATAATTTCACCCCGTCGATGGTCACTCCGGCAACCACCGGATCAGCTTTGATGATGCCATTGGTCGGCGAAACTTCGAACAGCAGCGGGCTGGAGTCGTTCCCCAGACAGAATTCATCTTTTTCGAGCCGTAGTGAAACCGGTGGTTTCTGGATGATGAAATTGACCGGAGCACAGTCGGAACAGCACATGTAGGGCAGCGAAAAATCGGCTACCACGGTGTAATTGGGCAATTCCGGTTGTCGCCGGATGAAATCCGAAAAGTTTATATCTCTTAGGTTGGTATTGATATCGAGAAGATTGGTTGCCCGGTCGGCTACCGATAGCTTATTTACCGCCACATCGCGGTTGAATGCCGTTGAAGCTGCAAATACATCTTTTGCAGCGGCCACATCACGGATCCCGATTACTGGCGGTAGTGTGGTTACCGCCTTGTTCAGGTAAACCAAAACGAAAGTCCCGCCAGGCTGAACGCCTGCAAGGTGTTCCAGTCCGGGATTGGTTTCGATAAAGCTCGACAGTTGCAGCCTGACTAAAATGTCCTTCTTGCGTTTTTCAATTTCTTCCAATAAAATCTGCAGCTTCTTTCCTGAACAACAAACGTTTGAAAGCTGGTTGATCAGCAGGCCCATAAACGATTTCAGTTCGGTGGATAATTTGGTTGTTTGGTAGCTGGCTTTCATCCGTTTGACCCGTGCACACAAATCATCCATGGTCAGTTTGTAGGCCGAAATGCGGATGGAATTTACATCAACCAAACTCAGTGGCATCCGTTGCGAAAGGATATGGGTATAGGCCATCAGCTCAATCGACTGGTCAATTACAAAAGCTTTGACTTCGGGCTCTGCTTTCCATGCATCGGTATTCACCAGATCGGCAGCTAGAAAATTTGCCTTGGCAATGACGTCGTTTACCGAACCACCAACGGTTTGGTCAAGCGCTACTTTCATCACATTTCCG
>Ga0208789_1000535_pt1 | contig 33925 bp, 24 predicted proteins | sample Methanotroph_Enr_FD_187368 | JGI IMG/M metagenome (GOLD analysis project Ga0208789, IMG submission 187368) | Enriched soil microbial communities from Old Woman Creek wetland in Ohio, USA - Methanotroph_Enrichment_5 (SPAdes) (version 2) | ecosystem: Environmental > Terrestrial > Soil > Wetlands...
CGGACAACTACTGGACTTCGCTCCGGAAGACGACCCGGGATCGCGGGGTGCTCCTCATCGCGGACGAGGTGATGAGCGGATTCGGCCGCTGCGGCGAATGGTTCGCCTGGCAGCGGCATGGCGAGGGGGGCCGCCCCGATCTGATGAGCCTGGCCAAGGGCCTCACCGGCGCCCACATCCCGCTGGGGGCCGTGGTCGTCTCGGGTGAGGTTGCGGCCCGCCTGGAGCACGAGATGCTCTACACCGGGCTCACCTACTGCGGGCACCCCCTGGCCTGCGCGGCGGGCGTGGCGGCCCTCAAGGCCTACGAGGACGAGGATCTCGTGGCCCGGTCGAGGGACCTGGGGCGCCAGATGTTCGCCCGCCTGAAGGCCATGCAAACGAAACACCCCGTGATCGGCGAGGTGCGCGGAGGCCATGGCCTCTTTGCCGTCCTCGAGCTGGTGAAGGACCCCGGCACGCGCGAGCCGCTGGCGCCCTGGCCGGAGACGCCGGCCGCCCTGAGGCGGCTGGTGGACGAGGCCCGCCGGGCCGGAGTGTCCTTCGCGACGCGAGGCAACCTGATCCTCCTGGCGCCTCCGCTGGTGATCGAGGAGCAGGACCTGAGTGACGCGCTCGACCTGCTCGACCGCCTGATGGGAAGCCTGGTGTCCTGATGACCTTCAAGTTGACGTACTCGACCATGTTCAACCCGCCGGAGGCGATGCACGAGCGCTTCGAGGCGGCCCTGGCGAGGGTCCGCGGGGACCTGGGCCGCGCTCACGGCCACTTCATCGACGGGAAGGACGTTCCCCGGACGGAGCACACCACGCTCCACGCGCCCGCGGACCAGCGCCTGGTCCTGGGGCGGTTCGCCAGGGGCACGGGGGAGGACGTCCAGCGGGCCGCGGCCGCCGCCAAGCGGGCCTTCCCGGCCTGGCGGGCCACGCCGCCGGCCGAGCGGATCCGCCTCCTGCGGCGCGTGGCGGAGCTGCTCGAGGAGCGGGCCTATGACATCGGCGCGGCCATGGTTCTGGAAGTCGGGAAGAACCGCATGGAGGCCCTGGGGGAGACCCAGGAGACGGCGGACTTCTTCTCGGGCTATGCCGCCGAGTTCGAGCGGCGGGGCGGGTACGACCTCGCCAACCCCGATGACCCGCTGCCCGACTACCGGTCCCACAACCGGAGCGTGCTGAAGCCGTACGGCGTCTGGGGTGTGATCGCGCCCTTCAACTTCCCCCTGGCGCTGGCCGGCGGTCCCACCGCGGCGGCCCTGGTGACGGGCAATACCGTGGTGCTGAAGGGCGCCTCCCTCACCCCCTGGTCCGGGCGCCTCCTGGCGGAGGCCATCCGGGACGCGGGCCTTCCCGCTGGGGTCTTCAACTACGTGATGGGGAGCGGGCAGGTGGTGGGCGAGGCTCTGATCGATCACCCCGACCTTGCGGGGATCACCTTCACCGGGTCCGAGGACGTCGGCATGAGGATCTACCGGCGCATGGCCGCCGGGCCCTACCCGCGCCCCTGCATCGCCGAGATGGGCGGGAAGAACCCCTGCATCGTCACCGCCAGGGGCGACCTCGACCGGGCCGCCACGGGCATCGTCCGCTCCGCCTTCGGCATGGGCGGCCAGAAGTGCTCGGCCCTCTCCCGGGTCTACGTCGAGGCGGCCGTGGCGGATGACCTGATCGTCTGCCTCCGCGAGAAGATGGCCGCCATCCGGATCGGCGACCCCGCCCTGCGGGAGAACTGGCTGGGTCCGGTGATCTCTGAGCAGGCGGCCCGGGATTTCGTGGCCTATGCCGCCCAGTTGAACGTCCAGGGCGCGCGGCTCCTGGAGGGCGGGTACCGGATGGGGAAGGGCGAATTCGCCCATGGCCACTTCGTGGCCCCGGCCCTCGCCGAGGCGCCGGCCGACCATCCTCTCTTCGGGGTGGAGATGTTCCTGCCCGTCCTGATGGTGTGCCGGGTGAAGGACCTCGACGAGGCGCTGGCCCACGCCAACGCATCGAGCCTTGGGCTCACGGCGGGGTGCTACGGCGACGAGGCCGAGACGCGCCGCTTCCTCGACCACATCGAGGCCGGAGTGACCTACCTCAACCGCCCCCAGGGCGCCACCACCGGCGCGTGGCCCGGCTACCAGGCCTTCGGCGGCTGGAAGGGCTCGGGCTCCACGGGCAAGGCCATCGGCTCGGTCTACTACCTGCCCCAGTACCTGCGCGAGCAGTCCCAGACCTGGGTGGAGTAGCCATGTTCCTCCCGCTCAAGGACGCCATCGCCGGGCACGTCGAGGACGGGCAGACCCTCGCGCTCGAGGGCTTCACCCACCTGATCCCGTTCGCGGCGGGCCAGGAGATCATCCGCCAGGGGCGGAAGGACCTGCACCTGGTCCGGATGACGCCGGACCTCATCTATGACCAGATGATCGGCGCCGGCTGCGCGCGGGCCCTCACGTTTTCCTGGGGCGGGAACCCGGGCGTGGGCTCCCTCCACCGCTTCCGCGACGCGGTGGAACGGGACTGGCCCCGGCCCCTGGAGCTCCACGAGCAGGCCCACGCCGGCATGGCCGTGGCCTACACGGCCGGGGCCTCGAACCTGCCCTTCGGCATGCTGCGCGGCTACCTCGGCACGGATCTGGCGAAGGTGAACCCGGACATCCGGTCCGTGGCCTGTCCCTACACCGGGGAGCGGATCGCCACCGTGCCCGCGCTCCATCCGGACGTCACCATCCTCCACGCCCAGAAGGCGGACCGCCGGGGCAACGTGCTCCTGCGCGGCATCGTGGGCGCGGGCAAGGAGGCGGCCATGGCCGCCCGCAAGCTCCTGGTGACCGTGGAGGAGGTGGTGGACGACCTGGACGCCGCTCCCAACGCGGTGATCCTCCCCCACTGGATCGTGACCGCCATCTCCTGCGTCCCCTGGGGGGCCTATCCCTCGTACGCCCAGGGCTACTACGAGCGGGACAACGCCTTCTACCTGGCCTGGGACGAGATCGCGCGGGACCGGACGATCTTCCGGGCCTGGATGGATCGGCACGTGCTGGGCACCGACGACCACGCCGGCTTCCTCCGTTCCCTCGCGCGCATCGGGATGGAGGCGCCATGACCCCCTGGACCCGGGACGAGATGATGACCGTCGCGGCCGCGCGGCTGCTCTGGGATGGCTGCGTGTGCTTCGTCGGCATCGGGCTCCCTTCCGCCGCGGCCAACCTGGCCCGGCAGACCCACGCGCCGGATCTGGTGCTGATCTACGAATCGGGCACCCTGGATTCCAAGCCCACGGTCCTGCCCCTCTCCATCGGGGATGGGGAACTGGCCTCGACCGCCACCTCGGTCATCCCCCTGCCGGAGGTCTTCTCCTACTGGCTGCAGAGCGGCCGCATCGACGTGGGGTTCCTCGGCGCGGCCCAGATCGACCGGTTCGGCAACCTGAACAGCACCACCATCGGCGACTACCGGCGTCCCCGGACCCGCCTCCCCGGCGCCGGCGGGGCTCCCGAGATCGCCGCCCATGCCAGGCAGACCTTCGTCGTGCTCAAGCAGACGCCCCGGTCCTTCGTCCCGAGGATCGACTTCTGCAGCAGCGCCGGGTTCATGAACGGCGGTGGCGAGCGGGCCCGGTCCGGCGCGCCGGGGCGGGGCCCCCAGGTGGTCATCACCGATCTGGGCGTGCTGAGGCCCGCCCCGGACTCGGAGGAACTGACACTGGTGGCCCTCTTCGAGGGGATCACCCCGGACCAGGTCCGGAAGGCGACGGGATGGGATCTCCGCGTGGCGGACCGGATCGATCCCGTGCCCCCGCCCACCCCCGAGGAACTCCGGATCCTGAGGGATCTCCATGCCCGCACGCAGGCCGCGCATGCACGCCCCGTCGAACTCCCCTGCTGAGGACTGGCCATGAAGTCATCCCATCTCCTCACCGAATTGCCGGGCCCCAAGGCCAGGGCCCTGCTGGCGCGCGACGCGGCGGTAGTGTCCCCCTCCTATCCACGGGACTACCCCTTCGTCATGTCCCATGGCCGCGGCGCGGAGGTGTGGGACGTGGACGGCAACCGGTTCCTGGACTTCGCCGCGGGCATCGCCGTGTGCAGCACGGGCCACAGCCATCCCGCCGTGGTAGGCGCCGTGCAGGAGGCCGCCGAGAAGTTCCTGCACATCTCCTCCGACTACTGGCACGAGGGCCAGGTCCAGCTCGCCGAGCGGATCAACCGGCTCGCGCCCATGGGCGAACCGGTCATGAGCTTCTTTGCCCAGAGCGGGACGGAGAGCGTCGAAGGGGCGCTGAAACTGGCCCGCTACGTGACGGGACGCTCGCGATTCATCGGGTTCCTGGGGGGGTTCCACGGCCGGACCATGGGAGCCCTGGCCTTCACCTCCAGCAAATACACCCAGCAGAAGGGCTTCTTCCCCACCATGCCCGGGGTCACTCACGTCCCCTATCCCAATGCCTACCGACCCCTGTTGGCGGGCGAGGACCAGGGCAGGGCGGTGCTCCGCTACATCGAGGACGTCCTGTTCCAGGCGAACGTGCCGGCCTCGGAAGTGGCTGCCATCCTCGTGGAGCCCATCCAGGGGGAGGGCGGCTACCTGGTGCCTCCCGAGGGCTTCCTCCAGGGCCTGCGCGAGTTGTGCGACCGCCACGGCATTCTGCTCATCTTCGACGAGGTCCAATCGGGCGTCGGCCGCACGGGCCGGATGTTCGCCAGCCAGCACTGGGGCGTGCAGCCGGACATCATGACGCTGGCGAAGGGCCTGGGTTCGGGCCTGCCCATCGGCCTGATCGTCGCGAAGAAGCGGCTCATGGAGCAGTGGACCCGGGGCGCCCACGGCAACACCTACGGCGGCAATCCGCTCTGTTGCGCGGCCGCCCTGGCCACCCTGGACCTCGTCGAGGGCGGGTTCATGGACAATGCCGCGCGGATGGGCGACCTGTTCCTCCAGCGGCTGACCCGCCTGCAGTCGACCTTCGAGGTCATCGGGGAGGTCCGCGGCCGGGGGCTGATGCTCGGCATGGAACTGGTGGAGGACCGAGCTGCGAAGGTCCCGGCCAGGAATCTCTGCGACGCGGTCATCCACCGGGCTTTCCACAACGGCCTCCTGCTCCTCTCGTGCGGGGCCAGCACCGTGCGGTTCATGCCCCCCCTGATGGTCGATGCCGCCGCCATCGACGAGGCCATGGAGATCCTCGAAGCCAGCCTCCGCGAAGCCCTGGGCGAAGCACCCGCGAGAACCAGCTAGCCCTGTTCCAGTTCCAACCCGTTCGTCGCTTCAACCCGTCGGGACCATCCAACCCGAACCCAGGCTCTTTAACCCTCCCCTCCACCCCTGCCTGTCGACCAGGCGCACGAAAGGTGCACCATGAGATTGTCTAGGCTTTCCCCCCTCCTCCTCATCCTTGCGGCCGGTGTCCCGGCCCTGGCCCAGGGCACGCAGACCTCCACGATCACCATGGAAGTCGTGGACGCCAAGGGTCAACCGGTCGCCGGGGCCCTGGTCCGCGTCACCTCCCCGGCCCTCCAGGGCGAGCGGCAGGGCCGGACCGATACGGCAGGGCGATATCGGGCCCCGCTCCTGCCTCCGGGCGACTACAGGCTGGTCATCAACAAGGACGGGATGGAATCCGTCACCATGAACCAGCACCTCGGCCTGGAGCAGACCTTCAGCCCCCGCGTGGTGATGAAGGAGACCTCCGGCGCCACGGTCGAGGTGGTCACCACCTCCGTGGCGGCTGACAAATCCGAGTTCAAATCCGCCCAGAGCTACACCAAGGAGGAGATCGACGCCCTCCCCGTCAACCGCACCTCCCTGCTGGACATCGCCTACCTCTCCCCGGGCGTGGTGGAGAACCAGAACTCGGATCGCGGCGAGGTCCAGATCCGCGGGTCCATGGGCACCGGGAACGTGTTCCTCGTCGATGGCCAGAACATCAACGACAACCTCTACCAGGGCCAGCGCATCGGCATCATCTTCGACAGTGTGGACGAGACCCTCGTCCTCACGGGCGCACTCCCGGCGGAGTACGGAGACGTGGAAGGCGGCGTGGTGAACTCCGTCACGAAGTCCGGCAGCGATCAGTTCGAAGGGTCCATCCGCTGGGATCTCGCCAACCCCTCCTGGAATGCCGTCACGCCCCGCTCTGACCGGTCGGCCTATGACAGCAACCTCTCCTCGCAGCGCAGCATCCAGCTCGGCGGCCCCCTCATCAAGGGCAGGCTCTGGTTCCACGTCGGCTACTTCGACACCCACCCCCATGAGGTGAAGAGCATCGTCGCGGACCAGTACTACAATTCCGTCACCGACACCCCCTACACGGGGACCGGCTATACCTATCAGGCGCCCACGGACGACTACCGGCGCGAGTACAAGCTGACGGCCGCCCTCTCGGACAACCACAACCTGTCGGCCGCGTACCACAACTACCGGAGCAGCGCCCTCAAGGACTACGGCGCCGGCGAGCCCGTGGCCCTGACGACCCTGGTGCAGATCGGCCGGTTCTGGAACGTCGCTCTTCGATCCATCTGGGCCCCCTGGTTCACCACCAGCCTCAGGTACGGCGAGAAGCACCAGGAACTGCCCTCCCAGGGCGGGGACACCGGGCAGTGGCTCATCAACAACGACGACACCGCCAATTACCTGGCCTACCGCAACACCTACTTCAACCCCAACGACCCGGCCCCCGACCAGCGGGACAACAAGACGGCCAACTTCAAGGGCACCTTCTTCGTCGAGGCGCTGGGCAGCCACCAGATCGACGTGGGTTTCGACTACTACCAGGGCACCACTGTGGCCAGTGGCGACGGCAGCCCCACCACCATCTACGGCCCCGCGGGGACACCGGTGGCGGGCCGCCGGCTGAACCTGGCCTGGGTGGACGCCTACAACGTGGACCCGGTGGCCCAGACCTCCGGGGTCTACGACGCCTACTTCTACGAGTGGATCGTGGACAAGGCCACCAGTTCCACGCAGGGCTACTACGTCAACGACAAGTGGGCCCTGAACCAGAACTGGATCTTCCAGATCGGGGGCCGCTTCGACGGCTACGACTACAAGAGCCAGGCCGTGGGCAAGGTGGCCAGCCATTCGAGCTTCTCCCCCCGCCTCGGCGCCAAGTGGGACCTCTTCGGCGATTCCGCCTGGGTGGCCGGCGCCTCGTACGCCAAGTACAACGGCCGGGTGCTGGAGGGGACCCTGACCAATGCCACCTACGTGAACACGCCCCGGTACTACGCCTTCAACTGGGGTGCCTCCGCCCCGGCCCGCGCCTCGAATGCCGATCTGGCGAACCTGGCCAACTGGGACTTCTCGAGCGTCATCGACTACGGCGATTCCGGCCTCACGAACAAGTTCGATCCGAACCTCAAGCCTCAGACGGTCGAGGAGAAGCAGCTCACCCTGACCTGGACTTTCAAGAACGCGAGGATCGGGAGCGGCTACGTCAAGGGCACGCTGGTCGCCAAGGACTGGGGCAACCTCATCGACTACCGGTCCGGCAACGATGGCCACGTGACGGATCCGGTCTACGGCCAGAATTTCTACGTCCGCTACTACTACAACAACCCCGATGCGGTCCGGAAGTACCGGGCCTTCGAGCTCGAATCCAGCCTGACCAGGGGTGCCTGGAACCTGTCGGGCTACATCAGCTGGAGCAGCCTCCGCGGCAACTTCGAGGGGGAGGCCCGGGCCAACCCCGGCAAGGGTCAGGGCATGTACAACTTCTCGAACGTGGACGGCGTGCAGATGTACGACCCGGCCGTCTTCGCGCCCTACGGCTACCTGCCCGGCCACGTGCCCATCCGCATGCGCTGGACGGCGATGTACAGCACCACCAACTTCCTCGGCAAGCAGAGCTTCGGACTGCTGTACCACTTCGATTCCGGCCTGCACTACAGCATCACCCGCTCCGTCAGCACCACTGCCATCAATCCCGGCCTCCCCGGGCAGTTCGGCTACCACGCCACCCAGTACCTGGGCGAGCGCGGAACCGGCGTCTTCCCCAGCGTGTCGCTGCTGGACCTCTCGTTCCAGGAGGACGTCCAGCTCTGGTCCATGGGGGGGGATCGGCACGCGACGGGCTTCGTCAAGATCGATGTCGGCAACATCCTCAATCACCAGCAGATGCAGTCCTTCTACACCAACTACCAGGGGGTGGATTCCACGGGTTCCCTCAACGACCCCTGGGTCCAGGACACCGGCTACGGTACCGCCACCGACCCCTCGAACTTCGCCCAGGGCCGGACCATCCGCATCGGCTGCGGCGTGAAGTTCTAGGAAGGACATGTCGATGCTTCACGTCCCCAGGGCCCTGGCATGGGCCGGGGTCCTGGGTCTGCTCTTGACCGGACCCGCGGCGGGATCGTGGCAGCTGGGGGCGACGACGCCCTCTGCCGCCCCGGCCCCGGCGCGGCTCCAGGCCTGGGGGCGGCGCTACCTGCGGGCCTGGCACCGCCGCCATCCCGGCCAGGCCTCCCTGGATGGCGTCCATGATTTCGATGGCCGCCTGGCCTCTTTCAGTCCGGCCAGCCTGCGGGAGGAACGGCGGGAACTGGACCGGTTCCAGGGGGAGCTGGACGCGATTCCTGAATCAGGGCTTCCCTTCGATGCCCGGCTGGACCGGCGCCTGGCCCAGGACAACCTGGCCTGGCGCCGACTGGAATTGGACGAGCTGCAGCCCTGGCGCCGCAATCCCATGCTCTATGCGGACGAGATCAGCAACGGCCTGCTGTGGCTGGCGCTCTTCCCGTCCTCCCCGGCGCCCCACCGGCTCCGGGCCCTGGTGGCCCGGGAGCGGGCCATCCCCCGGCTGCTGAGGGAGGCCCGGCAGAACCTCTCCAATCCACCCGCCGTATTCGTCCGCGTCGCACGGGAGTCGTTCGAGGGCCTCCAGGGCTTCGTGGGCCGGGACCTGCCCGCGGCCTTCGAGGGGGTCGGGGACCCGGGGCTCCGGCGGGACTTCCAGGCGAGCACCGTCCAGGCCGGCGCGGCGCTCGCCGAGTTCCTGGCCTGGCTGGACCGGGACCTCGCCCCCCGGGCCAAGGGTGACTTCGCCCTGGGTGCGGGCCGCTATGCCCGCCTGCTCCGCACCCGGGAGGGCATCTCCCTGCCGCTGGACCAGCTGGAGGCCATGGGCGAGCGGGAACTGGCGGCGAAGGAGGCGCGGTTCCGCGAACTGGCCCGTGCGCTGGATCCCAAGGCGACGCCGCCGGACGTCTGGGCGGCCCAGCGGAAGGACCACCCCCGCCCCGATGAGCTGCTTCCCGAGGCCCGGCATCAGGTGGAGGTGCTCGAGCGGTTCGTCCGCGAGAAGGGGCTCGCGGCCATCCCGCCCCATCAGCCCCTGGTGGTGGCGCCCACCCCGGCCTTCCTTCCCGGCACCTTCGCCTCGCAGTACATGGCGGGTCCCTTCGAGCCGAAGGCGGTTCCGGCGCGCTACTTCGTCACCCTGCCGGATCCCTCCTGGAGTCCGGCCCGGACGGAGGAGCACCTGGAGGAGTACAGCCGCAGGGTCCTGTGGAACACGTCGGCCCACGAGGCCTTCCCGGGCCACTTCCTGCAGGGCATCTACCTCAACCGGATCCACTCCCCCTTCCGGGCCGGAGGTACCTTCGCCTCGGACTGCATGGTAGAGGGCTGGGCCCACTACTGCGAGCAGCTGATGGTGGAGCAGGGCTTCATGGCCTCCGACCCCCGCTACGAGCTGGGCCAGGTGAAGGACGCCCTGCTTCGCGCGGCGCGGTTCATCGTCTCCATCCGGCTGCACACGGGGCGGATGACCCTGGACGGGGCGACGCATTTCTTCATGGACCGTGCCCTCATGGCCGAAGGGCCGGCCCGCACCGAGGCGGAACGGGGCACGTACGAACCCACCTACCTGAGCTACACCTACGGGAAGCTGGAGCTGCTGCGGCTGCGCGAGGAGCTGCGGGCGCGGCAGGGCGCGGCCTTCTCCCTCGCCCGCTTCCACGAGGACCTGCTCCGGACGGGGCAGGTGCCCCCCTGGTTCCTACGGGCGGCCCTGCTGAAGGAGGAGCCCTGATGCGACGCGTGGAACCCAGATCCGAAGCCTGCAAGGGGAAGCCATGAGCTACCGGTACGTCATCCTCGGTTCCGGGCGGCAGGGGACCTCCTGCGGCTACGACCTCGCCCGCCATGGCGAGGCCGAGGCCATTCTCATGGCGGATGCCGACCTCCAGGCCGCCGAGCGGGCCGCCGCCCGGATCAACCGGCTTGCGGGGCGGGACGTGGCCCGGGGCGTGCGGGCGGACGCGGGGGACCGCGCCTCCCTGCGCGAGGTGCTCGAGGGTGCCCACGTCGCCCTGAGCGCGGTCACCTACTACTACAACCGCGGCATCACCGAGGCCTGCATCGAGGGGGGCGTCAGCCTCTGCGACATGGGCGGCAACACGGACGTGGTCTGGTCGCAGCTGGAACTCGATGACCAGGCCCGCAAGGCCGGCGTGAGCGTGGTGCCCGACTGCGGGATGGGACCGGGCCTCATCAACCACATGGGCGTGTACGTGATGGGCATGCTGGACGAGGTCCGCGAAGTCTACCTCTACGATGGCGGCCTGCCGAGGCACCCGGCGGAACCCTGGTCGTACCAGTGCGCCTTCCACCTCAACGGCCTGACCAACGAATATGCCGGCGAGGCCACCTTCATCCGCGGCGGGGAACTGACCCAGGTGCCGACCTTCACCGAGCTGGAGACCCTGGAGATCCCCGGCCTCGGTCCCATGGAGGCCTTCGTCATCTCCGGCAGCCTCTCCACCACGCCCCACACGCACCTCGGGAAACTGGAGCGGTACGAGACCAAGGTCCTCCGCTACCCGGGCCACTTCCAGACCTTCGAGGCCTTCAAGCGTCTGGGCCTCTTCTCGGAAGAGCCCCTCGAGGTGGACGGGCGGACCGTGGTTCCCCGGGCCGTCTACCATCGCCTGCTGGCGCCCCACATCACCGCCCCGGTGGTGGAGGACATCTGCGTCATGCGGGCCGTGGGGATCGGGACCAAGGACGGCCGGCCCGCGAAGGCCATCGTGGACCTGGCGGACGGGTACGACGCCGCCACGGGCTTCACCGGCATGGAGCGGCTGACGGGCTGGCACTGCGCCATCATGATGGGCTTCCAGGCGCGGGGCTCCATCCGCCCGGGGGCACATCGCATGGAGCGGGCGGTGCCGGCCGAGCTGGTGATGGCCGAGCTGAACCGCCGGGGCATCGGCCACAGCATCGCCTGGGGGGTGCCGTCATGACGACCCTCGCCGTCGACGGAAGGCCGGATGTCGCCGAGCTGCACGGGGCCTATGACCGGCTGGTCCAGGCGGGCTGGGAGCGGATCCCCCTCGCCGCGCAGGCGACGGAGGCCGGGACGGTCTTCCCCATCTGTGCCTACGCCAGCGGGCCCCGGGCCGAGCGCGTCGTCATCGGCGGCATCCATGGCCGGGAGCCCGCCGGTGCCATCGCCCTCGCCCGCTTCGTCGACCGGCTCATCGAGCAGGGCGCCTCGCGCCCGGTCCTGGCGCTGCCCCTCCTCAACCCCTGGGGCTATCACCACCATCAGCGCTACGCGCCCAGCGGGCAGAGCGTGTCCGACAGCGACTTCTGGCTGGGGCGGTCCCCGGAGCCGGCCTGCCCGGAGGCCGAAGCCATCATCACCTACCTGCTGCATCGGGCCAGCCTGGCCCCCCAGGCTGCCGTGCTGGACCTGCACGAGGACCCCATCTACGAGGCCCCGGGCTACCGCTTCGAGGGACACGGCTCGTATCTGTACGCCACCGGTCTCGGGGCGGCGAGGCATCCCATCACCCGCCGGGTGGCCGGGTACCTGAGGGGCTGCGCCCTCCCCCTGGTCCTGGACGGGCTCACGCGGTTCGGCGAGACCCTGGACCAGGGCATGATCGTGGATTCGGAGGACGGGTCCATCGATGAGCTGCTGGCGAAGAAGCTGGGGTGCACCCCGGTGATCACCACCGAGCTGGTGCTGAAGACCGAGCTGGATCCGCCCCTCGCCGACCGGGTGGGGGCGTACCTGGGCCTGCTGGATGCCTTTTTCGGGGACTGACCACCATGTGCACAACCATCGTCGTGGGAAAGAACCGCAGTGCCACCGGATCGGTGATGCTGGCCCACAGTGAGGAACTGGGCCGGAACTCGGCCCACAAGGTGGCCCTCAGCCCCGCCTTTCCGGCCGAGGGCGCCCCTGGCATCCCCCTCCACTCCGGCGGGGAGCTCCCCCGGTCCGGCCGATGCGCCCGCTACCTCTGCACCAAGGTGTTCGCCAAGGGCCACTACCCCGGCGAACACACCTCCGGCGTGAACGAGCATGGCGTCGCGGTGGCCAACAACATGGCCCTGATGCGCGGCATCCCGGAGGAGCGGGCCTACGACGTCGTCCCGGGGGGCGTGATCTGGACCGAGTTCATGCAGGCTGTCCTCGAATCCGCCACCACCGCCCGGGAAGGGGTCGCCCTCGTGGGCAGGTTGTGCGGCGAGTACGGCCTCAGCTGCGATTCCGGGACCATGATTGTCGTGGCCGATCCCCAGGAAGCCTGGTGGATCGAGCTGGCCCGGGATGGTCAGTGGGTGGCCCAGCGGGTGGGCCCCGACGAGGTGGTGGTCCGCGCCAATTGCTACCGCATCGGAGCGGTGGATGCGGGGAACGCGGAGGCCTTCCTGACCTCGCCCACCCTCCGATCCCACGCCGAAAGCCGGGGCTGGTGCGGCCAAGGGGCCTTCGACTTCGCCCAGGCCTACGGCGATCCCGCCAACCAGGCCGATGCCTACAACCTGGACCGCCATGCCAGGCTGGAGGCCCGGTTCTCGGGCCTGGCCAAGGTCGGCGCTGCCGACCTGATGGCGGCCCTCCGCGACGTCTACGAGGGGACCGACCTCTTCCGGACCCGGCCCGACGGCTCCCCCTTCCGCACGCCGGTGCGCACCATCGCCCGCATGAACACCGAGGCCAGCACGGTGATCGAGCTGCGGCCGGAACTGCCGCCCGGGCTCGGCCACCGGATGTGGTGCAGCCTCTCCACCTCCCTCACGGGGACCTACCTCCCCTTCCACCTGGGCATCGAGGCCATCGAGTCCCACTACGCGACGGCAGGGCCGGTCTACGATCCCGCCTCGGCCTACTGGCTGTTCACGGAGCTCGCCAAGCTGGCGGACTACGGGTACACCCGGTGCATCGACGAGATCCGGACGACCTGGGACGCCTTCGAGCAGGAGACCTTCGCAGCCCTGGAGGCGGCCGAGGCCATGGCCCTCCGGCTCCCCCCCGAGCGGGCCTTGGCGGAAGTGGAGGCCTTCGACCAGGCGAGGGCGGCCAAGGCCATCCGGACCCTGGAGGGACTGCTGGTCCGTGTGAAGACGCTCGTGTTCCACGAAGCCTTTTGATCCCAGGGGAAGCCATGAGCGTCTACCGCCAACGCCTGATCGATTTCATGGCGAACATCAACCCGCTGGTGATCGTCTTCTTCCTGTCGGTGGTCTTCGCCCTGCTCACCCACATCATTCCCGGTGGCGAGTTCGAGCGTCGCCCGGTCCTGGTCATGGGCCAGCTCCGGGAGACGGTGATCCCGGGTTCCTTCCACTCGGCCCGCGCCTATCCCCAGGGCTTTCCCCAGCTCTGGACGGTCTTCATGCGCGGGGCCATGGAGGGGGCGGAGCGGTCCTTCCTCATCATGATCTCGGCCGGGGCCATCACCGCCATCATCGGCACGGGCGCCATCAACGCCGGCATCCAGGTCGTCATCCGCCGGACCGGCAGGCTGGGCATGGGCTTCATCCCGGTCATGGTGTTCGCCACGGGGCTCTGCAGCGCCACCTTCGGGATGTACGAGGAGGCCATCCCCTTCATCCTGATCATCGCGCCCCTGCTGCTGTCCATGGGCTTCGACTCCATGATCGGCGTGTTCATCATGTACTGGAGCATCGCCGTGGGCTTCGCCTGCGGCATCACGAACCCCTACAACGTCGGCATCGCGCAGGCCATCGCCAACGTGCCCCTCTACTCCGGCGTCGGCTTCCGGATCGTCTGCTTCGTGGTGTTCATGACGGTCACCAGCCTGGTGATCATGCGCTACGCCTACCAGCTGAAGAAGGATCCCACCCGGTCCCTCTCCTACGAGGAGGACATCGAGAACCGGGCGAAGCGCCATGCCGACCCGGCCTCCCACGAGACCTTCGAGATGACCCCGCGCCGGGCCCTGGCCCTCGTCCTCACGGTCGCCGGCTTCGCCATCCTGATGGTCGGCCTCATGAAGTACGGCTGGGGCTTCCGGGAGATCGGATCGCTCTACTTCTGGATGGGCATCGTCATCCCCGTGGTGGGCGGCCTCTCCGTCTCCCAGATGATCGACCAGAACATCGAGGGGATGCGCAGCGTGGTGATCGCGGTGGTGATGATGAGCGCCGCGCAGATCCTCTACTTCATCCTGAACGACGCCCACATCCTGGACACGATCCTGAACTTCTTCGCGGGCTACCTCATGGCCATGCCGAAGTTCGTCATCTCCTACGTGATGTTCGGCATCAGCGCCCTCATGGCCGCCCTGCTGGGCAGTGCCTCCGGCACGGCGGCGACCCTGATGCCCATCCTCGCGCCCCTGGCCGATGTGCTGCACTTCTCCAAACAGATCGTCGTCCTGGGCTTCCAGTTCGCCACGGGGGCCTTCAATTTCTGGATGCCCTGGGATGGCATCGCCTTCACCATCTGCTCGATGGCGGGGGTGAAGTTCTTCCGCTACGTCCGCCACACCGCCAAGTTCGCCATCTTCGTCTACGTCCCGATGGCCCTGGTGATGCTGCTGATTTCCGTCCTCATCGGCTACCACTGATCGGAGGCACCATGCGATTCCCTTCCGTGCTCGGAATCATCCTGCTGGGGGTGGGCGGACCGCTGGCCTGGAGCCATCCGCGCGGCCCGCAGCCCCAGGCCGCTCCCGCACCGGCGCCGCGCCTGCCCGCCCAGGCGCTGCGGGTGCCCCTCTTCCGGCAGGCCACCGGGTACTCCTGCGGGGCCGCCGCGCTGCAGGCCATCCTCTGCTACTGGCAGGTGTTCTCGGGCCAGGAGAGCCAGCTCTACCCCCGGCTGGCCACCACGCCCAAGGATGGCACCGCGCCCGAGAAGCTGCTGGAGGGCGCCCGGTCCTTCGGCCTCGAGGCCCGCCTGAAGGAGGGCACCACCCTGGCCGATCTGCGCGAGGCCCTGGCGAAGGGCACCACCGTCATCCTGAACCTCCAGGCGTGGCGGGAGCCCGCCACGCCGGCCAGACCCTGGAAGGAGACCTGGGAGGAGGGGCACTATGTCGTGCTGGTGGGCCTGGATGACCACTACCTCTACGCCATGGACCCCTCCGTCGCCGGCGCCTACGCCTACCTCCCCCTGCGGGAGTTCCAGGACCGCTGGCACGACTACGAGGACCGCACCGGCACCCGCCGGGAGTACCACCAGCTGGCGGTCTTCATCCGCGGGCAGCGGCCCATCGCCCGGTACCCGGACGCCTTGGTGCGGATGGACTAGGCCCCTCAGCCCAGCCGCACCGTGCGCTCGCAGCGGGCGGCCAGGGCGGGGTTGTGGGTCACGAGCAGGGTGGTGGGCCGGAGCTCGGTGTGGAGGCGGAGGAGGAAGCCGAAGACCTCTTCGGCCGTGGCGGGATCGAGGTTGCCCGTGGGCTCGTCCAGCAGCCAGAGGGCGGGCCGGCGCACCAGGGCCCGGGCCAGGCCCGCCCGGGCGGCCTCGCCCCCGGAGAGCTGGCCGGGCAGGCGCTCGCCCAGGCTGCCCAGGCCCACGGTGGACAGCAGCTGGCCGATCCAGGCCTCGGCCTCCGCGCCCAGGGTGCCGTCGATGAGGAGGGGCATGCGCAGGTTCTCCCGCACGGTGAACTCGGGCAGCAGGTGGGGCTGCTGGAAGGCCAGGCCCACGCTGCGGCGGCGGTAGAGGGCTCGGGCCTCGGCGCCCTCGGGCACGGGGCCCCCGTCCACGCGGATGGCGCCGGCCTCCCAGTGGTCCAGTCCGGCGATGCAGTTCAGGAGGGTGGTCTTCCCGACCCCGGACACGCCCACGACGGCGCAGAGGGTGCCCGCGGCCACTTCCAGGCCGAAGCCGTCGAACACGGGATGGGCGTTGCCGGGGTAGGTCTTGTGCAGACCGGCGATGGCGAGGGGCTGGCCGATCATTCCGACCTCAGGGCGTCGACGGGGTCCAGGGCCGCGGCCTTCTTCGCGGGGTAGCGGGCAGCCAGCCAGGACACGAGGAGGGGGAACACCGCCACGAGGATCAGGTCGGGCACCTTGAGGCGGAAGGGCATGTAGGTGATGAAGTCGTACACCGCCGCGGGCAGCTTGATGAGCTTCCAGTGGTCCGCCGCCAGGCAGAGGGGGACGCTGGTGCCCAGGCCCCAGAGGGTGCCCACGGCGCCGATGCGGAGCCCCTGCAGCTCGAAGAGCCGCTGGATCTGCCGCGGGGTGGCGCCCAGGGCCAGCAGCACGCCCAGATCCCGCCGCTTCTCCGTCACCAGCAGCACCAGGGAGGCCACCACGTTGAAGGCCGCCACCAGGACGATGAGGCCGAACACCGCCGCGAAGGCCCACTTCTCCACGGTGAGGGCCGCGAAAAGGGGCTTGTTCGTCTCCCGCAAATCCGTGGCCAGGTAGGCGGGGCCGAGGGCCTTCAGCACCCGGGGCTTCACGTCGGCGATGGCATCGATGCTGGTGGCCCGGACCTCGATCATCTCGGCCCGCCCGTCGGCCTTGGCGATGCGGGCGCCGTCCGCGAGGGTGATGATGGCCCAGCCCTTGTCGTACTCCGAGGAGTGGCTCTGGAAGGTGCCGGCCATGCGGAAGGCCGCAAGCTTGGGCTGTTGGCCGCCGAGGCCCAGTTCCAGCCGGAAGAAGGCCACGGCCACCGTGTCGCCCACCCGCGCCCCCAGCTTCTGGGCCAGCTCCTTCCCCAGCAGGATGTCCCCGTCCTTCAGCTGCTCCACCCGGCCCGGCTGCACCGAGTCGAAGATGCTGGAGGTGCTGTGGGCGCTGGCGGGATCCACGGCCTTCACCACCACGGGCTCGGGCGGGGCTCCGGTGCCGGGCAGGCGCAGCAGGCCCTTCTCGATGCGGATGGGCGAGGCGGCCTTCACGCCGGGCACGGCCCGGATGGTCCTCAGGGCCTCAGGGGTGTCGGGGATGTCGCCGGTGAGGTGGAAGATGGTGAAGTGGGCCGTGGCGCTGAACAGCGTGGCCTGGATCTCCTCGCGGAAGCCGTTCATCACGGCCAGGGTCACCACCATGGCGAAGACGCCCAGGGCGGTCCCGCCCCGGGCGAAGCGCACCATGATGCGGACGAAGGCCCCCTTCCGATGGGTCTTCAGGTAGCGCTCGGCGACGGTGCGTTCGAACAGGGCCATGGCTCCAGGGTAGCCTGCGCTCCCGTTACGGGCGTCCGGAACCGCCCTATCCCAGCCCCAGATGGGCTTCGATCATCCGGGCCAGATCCACGTCGGGCTCGTACGGCTTCACCAGGATCTGGGCCACGCCGGTCTCCCGGGCGCCGAGCACGAGGTCGGAATCCACGATGGCCTCGGCCAGGATCACCGGGGGGTGGTCGTCACCCGGGCGGTGCTGGAGGAGGGAGGCCAGTTCCAGCCCCTTCAGCTCGGCCACGCCGCCGTCGACCAGGACCAGGTGGACGCTGGCGCCCTCAAAGGCCTCCAGCAGTTCCGTCAGGGTGGCCGCCAGCATGATGCGACCGTAGCCCTCCTCCGCCAGGAAGGCCGCGAGGCGGTCCCGTTCGGGCCCCTCCGGCATGGCCAGGAGCACGCTCCGGGCCCGTTTCTTGACTCGCAGCAGGGCCTGGCTGCGGTCCGGCGGCTCCGGAGCAGTCGGGGCCGGCGGCTCGGGAGGGACGGGGACTGGGAGGGCCGCAGCCGGGGATTCGGGTTCCGGTTCGGCCTCCCGCCGGGGCTGGACCCGGGGGGTCGCCAGCTCGATGCCGCCCGCGGATTCCGCCTGGACCGGGGCCTCTTCCTGGGAGCGCCGGGCCTTGGGAGGCACCGAGGAGGGGATGGAACCGGCCCGGGAGGCCACGAGGGAGCGGATGGGAGCCAGGAGCCCCTCCTTGCCGGGTTCGAAGGCGATGCCGACGCAGAGCCCGCCGCTATCGGCCTCCAGGTAGGCCACCGTGCCGGAGAGTTCCAGGGGCGGGCACTTCGGCAGCTTCGAGAGTTTCACGAGCATGAGGGCCTGGCCGACGGAGAAGAGGTTCAGGCCGGGGTGCATCTTCCGCTGGGTCTTGGCGTCCATGGCCCGTTCCACGCGGATCCGCAGGCCGCCCTCCGAGATGTTCTCGATGGGGCCGGACACCCCGATGCCATCGAAGAGCCCCGTCAGGGCCGTGGCAGTGGCCCCTTCCCGCAGGTTCAGGCGGGCCCTCGGCTTCTTCCGGCGTTCGGCCAGGGCGATGGTTTCCGGAACCTCGACCACGGCGGTGCCGGGCTTGACCTCCAGGAGCGAGGTGGCGGCCTTGAGCCGGAGGCCGTCCAGGATGAAGAGCAGGGACACGCCGGTCCCCTTTTCCGCCAGCAGGGGGCCCTGGAGGCTCAGGCTGATCCGTTCATCGGAAACCATGGACAGGGTGGCCGGGGTCTCCCGGCCTTTGGGCCCCAGGAGGGTCAGGTGGGCCCGGACCCGCTGGGCGTCCTCCAGATAGGCCAGGGCCAGCTCGGATCCCTCGCTCTGCCGGTGCTTTTTCTGCCCGAAGATGGCCATCCGTCCTGGACTCCTGTTTCTTCCCATCGTCCGGAAGGCCGGGCACTTGATTCTTGGCGCCCGAACGGTCAGCTTTGCCTCATGACCGAAGCCCCCCTCCGCTGCCTGCTCATCGCCCGCCAGGGCCCCGAGGACCGGGAGGACCGCATCGAGGACCATCTCCTGGAGCTGGCGGAGCTGGCGCGCAGCTCGGGGTACGAGGTGGTCGAGCGCCGGCGCCTGAAGCGGCATGCGGTGGTTTCCCGCACCTTCTACGGCTCGGGCCAGCTGACGGCGGTGGCCGAGGAGGCCATCCGCCAGGACGTCCGCCTCCTCGTCTGCGACGACGAACTGAGCGGCAGCCAGGTCAACGCCATCGAGAAGCTGACCAACTTGCGTTGCCTGGACCGGACCGGGCTCATCCTGGGCATCTTCGAACAGCGGGCCCAGACCCGGGAGGCCCGTGCCCAGGTGGAACTGGCCCGCTGCGAGTACGAGCTGCCCCGCATGAAGGGGGCCTGGACCCACCTGGAGCGCCAGGGCGGTGGGGTGGGCCTGCGCGGGGGGCCGGGCGAGACCCAGATCGAAGTGGACCGCCGCATGCTCCGCACGCGGATCTCCCAGCTCAAGCGGGAACTGGCCCACCTGGAACAGGTGCGGGAGACCCAGCGCCAGGGCCGGCCCAGGGGCCTGCCCCGGGTGGCCCTGGTGGGCTATACCAATGCGGGGAAGACCTCCCTGCTGAAGGCTCTCACGGGCGAAGGGGAGCCCCGGGACCTGCTCTTCGCCACCCTCGACACCACCACCCGCAAGGCCTGGCTGGGCCAGGACTTCGATCCGGAGACGGGCGAGGGCAGCGGGGAGCCCCGGCACTGCCTGGTGGCCGACACCGTGGGCTTCATCCGCAAGCTGCCCCACCAGCTGGTGGCCGCCTTCCGCAGCACCCTGGGAGAGGTCCGCACCGCCGATGCCCTCCTGGTGGTGGCCGATGCCGCCCACGCCGACCTGGAGGATCACCTGAAGGTGGTGGGCGCCACCCTGCGGGAGATCGGCTGTGCCCCCGAGGGCGATGACGCGCAGCCACGGCTCCTGGTGCTCAACCAGGTGGATCGCCTGCATCGGCCCCAGAAACTGGACCTGAAGAAGAAGCACCCGGCCGCAGTGCAGACCTGCGCGCTGGCGGGGCAGGGCCTGGACGAAATCCGGGCCTGGCTCAAGGAGCTGATCCCCGGGCCGCCCCGGCCGCGCCAACTGGAGTCCTGGGAACTGCCGGAACCGGAGCCCGTGCCCTGAATTCCGTTCCGGGGACTGGACACGGAGACGGCTGTCGCGTAACTTGTTGCTTATGCAACTAACGCCCTCCTGGAACGCCGCCAGCCTCCCCCATCTCATCACCGCCGTGAAGAGCCGCATGCGGCAGGTGGCCTGGCGCCGCCTGGCCCCCTTCGGCCTGTCCCCGCAGCAGTACCAGCTGTTGATGGCCGTGGCCGAGAAGGATGCCCGCTGCCACGGCGACCTGGCCCGGTGCACCTGGATGGACAAGCCCACCGCCAGCCGGATCCTGCGCACCCTGCAGGACCGGGGCCTGGTGCGCACGGAATCCGACCCCGACCACGGGCGGCGGATCCTCTACCACCTGGAGCCCGCGGCGGAGCCCCTGGTCCGGGAGCTGCAGGATTTCCGGCGGTTCATGCGGGAGGGGATGGAGCGGGGCCTGGAACCGGCGGCGCGGGCCCAGCTGCGGGAGACCCTGGCGGCGGTCATGACGAACCTGGACAGCATGGAGGCGGAGCTCAGCGGGCCCGCCGGGAACGAGGAGTAGGCCGGCATGTGGATCGTCCGACTCGCCCTGCGGCGACCCTATACCACCGCCGTCTTCTGCCTGCTGGTGCTGCTGATGGGGGCCCTCTCCGTCCAGCGCATGATGGTGGACATCTTCCCGAGCATCGACATCCCGGTGGTGGCGGTGGTCTGGCAGTACAACGGGCTCAGCCCCGAGGAGATGGAGCGCCGCGTCGTCACCATCAGCGAACGGTCCCTCTCCACGACGGTGAGCGGCATCGAGCGCATCGAGTCCCAGAACCTCCAGGGCATCGGCCTCATGAAGGTCTACTTCCAGCCCGGCACGGACATCGGCGCGGCCATCGCCCAGATCTCGTCCGTGAGCGGGACCATCCTGCGCATCCTTCCGCCGGGCATGACGGCGCCGGCCATCATCCAGTTCAACGCGAGCAACGTGCCCGTGGTCCAGCTGACGGCCCAGAGCGAGACGCTGCCGGAGCAGCAGATCTTCGACTACGCCCTGAACTTCATCCGCATCCGCCTCTTCACCATCCCGGGCCTCTCCACCCCGCTGCCCTACGGCGGCAAGGGCCGCCAGGTATCCGTGGACATCGACACCGCCAAGCTGGCGGCCCGCGGCCTCAGCCCCGCGGACGTCATGAACGCCCTCTCCTCGGAGAATGTCATCACCCCCGCCGGGTCGGCCCGCATGGGCAGCCGGGAACTGCCGGTGGTCACCAACTCCAGCCCCTCCACCATCGAGGCCTTCAACCGCCTGCCGGTGAAGGTGGTGAACGGCGCGCCGGTGCTCCTGGGGGACGTGGCCCGGGTCTACGACGGGTTCTCGGACCAGACCAACATCGTGCGGGTCAACGGCAAGCGGGCCACCTACCTGGCCATCCTGAAGAAGGCGGATGCCTCCACCCTGGCGGTGGTGGACGCCGCGAAGGACGTCCTGCCCTCCATCCAGGCCGCGGCTCCCAAGGGCCTGGTGCTGAACTTCGACTTCGACCAGAGCCACTTCGTCCGCGCCGCCATCCAGGACGTGGTGAAGGAGGCCCTGGTCTCCTCGCTCCTCGTGTCGCTGATGATCCTGCTGTTCCTGGGTTCCTGGCGCAGCATGCTCATCGTCTGCACGAGCATCCCCCTGGCCATCCTGGTGGGCCTCATCGGCCTCAAGCTCACGGGCCAGACCCTCAACATCATGACCCTCGGCGGCCTCAGCCTGGCCATCGGCATGCTGGTGGACGACGCCACGGTGGAGGTGGAGAACATCCACCGGAACCAGGCCATGGGCAAGCCGCTGACCGTGGCCATCCTGGACGGCGCCAGCCAGATCGCCGTGCCGGCCATCGTGGCCACCCTGGCCATCTGCATCGTGTTCTTCCCCGTGGTGCTGCTGGTGGGCCCCGCCAAGTACCTCTTCACGCCCCTGGCCATGGCCGTCGTGTTCTCCATGCTGGCCTCCTACCTGCTGTCCCGGACCCTGGTGCCCACCATGGCCCGCATGCTCATGGCGCATGACCACCCGGCCCAGGAGAGTCTGGTGGGCCGCTTCAACGCCTGGCGGGAGCGCTGGCTGGGGCGCCTGCAGACGGCCTACGCCAGGGCCCTGGACCAGGTTCTGCACCACCGCGTCTTCGTGCTGGGGGTGGCCCTGGCCTTTCTGGCCGTCAGCTCCGGGCTGCTGCTGGTCATCGGCCGCGACTTCTTCCCCACGGTGGACGTGGGCCTCATGAAGCTGCACGTCCGCGCGCCGGTGGGCCTGCGCCTGGAGGAGACGGAACGGATCGTGGCCGGGGTGGAAGCCGAGATCCGGCAGGTCATCCCCCCCTCCGAGCTGCGTTCCGTGAACAGCAACATCGGCGTGGCCAGCGCCTTCAACATGGCCTTCATGCCCAGCGACAACGTCACCAGCCAGGACGCGGACATCTTCGTGTCCCTGGCGCCGGAACACCGTCCCACCCAGGGCTACATGCGGGAGCTGCGGGCCGCGCTGCCCGGGGCCTTTCCCGGCACCAGCTTCTACTTCCAGCCCGCGGACATCGTGGGCCAGGTGCTGAACTTCGGCGTGGCCGCGCCCATCGACCTGCAGATCGAGGGGCCGAACCTGATGGCCAACGCCGACCTGGCCCAGCGGCTGAAGACCGAAATCCAGGAGATTCCCGGAGCGGTGGACGTGCGGGTCAAGCAGGTCGTCGCGGCCCCGGCCTACCGCGTGGAGGTGGACCGCCTCCGGGCGGCGCGCCTGGGCCTCAGCCAGCGGGACGTGGCCAATGGCCTGCTGGTCTCCCTGTCCGGCAACGGGCAGCTGGCGCCCTCGTACTTCCTGAACCCCGCGAACGGGGTGAACTACACCGTGGCGGTGAAGACGCCCCTCGCGGGCACGGATTCGCCGGGCAAGCTGCTGGCCACGCCCTTCGGCCTCCCGGGGGCCGCGACCCTGGCCCAGACCGATGCCTTCAAGCCCGCCGGTCCCGCGACCCAGCCCCAGTTCGAGACGCTGGGAAACTTCGCCTCCATCCAGCGGATCAGCACCCCCAGCGAGATCAACCACTACACGGTCCAGCGGGTCATGGACGTCATGGCCAATGTGGACGGGCGCGACCTGGGCGGCGTGGTGAAGGACATCGAGGGCCGCATCCGGGCCCTGGGCAAGCTGCCGCCCACCACGCGGATCCGCATCCGGGGCCAGAGCGAAGTGATGAACGATTCCTTCCGCAGCCTCGGCGGCGGCCTGGTCATCGCCATCGCCCTGGTCTACCTGCTGATGGTGGTGCTCTTCCAGAGCTGGCTGGACCCCTTCATCATCATCACCGCCGTGCCCGGGGCCCTGGTGGGTATCCTGTGGATGCTGGCGCTGACGGGCACCACCTTCAACGTGGAGTCCCTCATGGGCGCCATCATGGCGGTGGGCATCGCCACCTCCAACGCCATCCTCATCGTCAGCTTCGCCAACGAGGTCCGCGTGGCCCGGCCGGAGCTGAGCGCCCTGGAGGCGGCCCTGGAGGCGGGTCGGGTGCGGCTGCGGCCCGTGCTGATGACGGCCCTGGCCATGATCATCGGCATGGTGCCCATGGCCCTGGCCCTGGGTGAGGCCGGCAGCCAGAACGCGCCCCTGGGCCGGGCGGTGATCGGGGGCCTGCTGATGGCCACCTTCGTCACCCTGTTCATCGTGCCGGTGTTCTACAGCCTTCTGCGGAAGAAGCCGCCCACGGCCCATCTGCTGGAGAGCCGGTTCCAGGAAGAGCAGCAAGGGAGTGAAGCATGAGCGAGCGACCGGAATCCCCCGCCTTCAAGCGGGGCGGAATCATCACGGTGCTGCTGGCGGCCGGCGGCGTGGGGGCCTTCCTGGTGGCCCAGCAGGCAGGCCAGCGGCGGGAGGCCCATCGGCTGCAGGCCGCAGTCGAGGCGGGGCCCATGGTCCGCACCCGTCGTATCGCGCTGCAGGGCGGGGACCGGGGCCTGGTGCTCCAGGGCGAGGCCCTGCCCTACGCCAGCACCACCCTCTATGCGAAGGTGAGCGGCTTCCTGCGGAGCATCCCCGTGGACAAGGGCTCCGCCGTGACCAAGGGGCAGACCGTGGCGGTGCTGGAGGCCCCGGAGACGGACCGCGACACTCAGGCCCTCCAGGCGGATGCCGAGAACAAGCAGCGCAACGCCGAGCGGTCCCGCGCCCTGGGCCATGACGGACTGCTGAGCCCGCGGGACGTGGAGCAGGCCGTGGCCGACGCCCGGGTGGCCGAGGCCAAGCTGGCCTCCCAGGCCACGCTGAAGGGCTATGAGGTGGTCCGGGCGCCCTTCTCCGGCGTGGTGACCCAGCGCTTCGCGGATCCGGGGGCCCTCATCCAGAATGGCGGCTCCACCAGCAGCGCCCAGCCTCTCGTCACCCTGGCTCAGGTGGACCGCCTCCGCGTCAGCTTCTACCTGGACGCCTCCGTGGCCGCGGCCGTGAAGGCGGGCACGGAACTCGAGGTCCGCCCCGTTGACCACCTGGACGTGGCCCGCACCCTCCGGGTGAGCCGCGTGAGCGGGGCCCTGGACCCCCGGACCCGAACCCTCCTGGCGGAGGCGGACCTGGACAACCGGGACCACGCCTTCCTCGCCGGGGGCTTCGTGCAGGTGACCCTCAAGGTCCGGGTCCCCGGACGCCTTGCGGTGCCCGAAGAGGCCCTGGTCCTGCGTGACGGCAAGCCCTTCGCGGCGATCCTGGCCGAGGGCCGGGTGCGCTTCCAGTCCCTGCAGCTGGGGGAGGAGGAGGGCCAGACGGTCCGGGTGCTCCAGGGCCTGAAGGAGGGGGACGTGGTCGTGCTGAACCCCCCCATGGGCCTGAAGGATGGGGACAGGGTTCAGGCGGCCGGTTCGCCTTCCTGACGGCGGGGCAGCAGGCCCACGGTGCCCGCCAGGCCCAGGGCCAGCAGGATGCGCAGGAAGAAGAGCTGCCGGCTAATGGCATGGGCCTTGTCGTAGGCCACGCGATCTGGATGGTCGGGGGCCAAGGTCTCGATGGGCGCGCCGATGCGGGCCCGGATGGCCCGCACTTTTGGCGTGACGACGGCGCTGCTGGCCAGGCACATGAGCAGGGCCACCAGCCAGGCGGCGCTCCAGAGGCGCAGAGGGCCGATGAGATCCTCCTTCACCTCCGCCACCCAGCGGGCGCCCCAGCTGAGGCCCGCCAGGCCGAAGGCGCCCCAGGCGGCCCAATCCAGTCGGCCCACCACCAGACCGGCGAGGTGTCCCGCCACGTCCCGGCTGGGCAGCTCGCGGAAGAGCAGGGGAGCCACGAGGATCCCGAAGCCAAGGGCGGCGCCCACCCAGAGCATCAGCAGCGCGGCGGACAGCAGGTCGAGACGGCGGAGCGTGCGATCGTTCATTCGTTCCCACGGAGGATTGAGGACTGAGGCCTGAGGACGGCCTTCACCACTCGTTGTACGGAATGCCGTTCTCCCCCTTGTCGGTGGAGCCGCTGCGCACCCGGAAGATGCCCACGTCCGCATCCGGGTTGTCCGGGTCGGGGGGCTCGTACTCGATCTGCCACGTGTCCCGGGACTGGGTCATGGGATCCCAGGGGATGTCCCGGAGATAGCCGTAGTCCTTCAGGGCGGTGAGGCTGGAGGGGTACTTGCCCCGGTCGGCCCGGTACTGCTCCAGCGAGTGGTTGATCTGGAAGAGGTTCTCCTTGAGCACCGCCTCCCGGGCCACCTTGGTCTTGTGCCGGTACCCCGCAAGCCCCACGGTGGTGAGGATGGCCAGGATGGTCATGACCGTGAGCAGTTCCAGGAGGGTGAAACCGCGTTGTCGGGACGGGGCGGAAAGCATGGAACCACCTTACCCCAACGGGATGCGGCCTGCCGATCCCGGGTTCCTGGATGGCATCCTGGGGCACCTCCCGGAGGTCCCATGACCCGCGAGATCGAGCTGCTCCTCCTGACCCTCGACCAGGCCTACGACCGGAAGTCCTGGCACGGCTCCAACCTGAAGGGGGCTCTGCGGGGCTTGACCGAGGTGGAGGCGGCCCGCCGGCCCGGTCCCGGCCGCCCCTCCATCCACGAGCTGGTGGTGCACCTGGGCTACTGGAAGTACGCCGTGCTGCGCCAGCTGACGGGCCTGCCGAGGGGTGCCTTTCCCCTGAAGGGCTCCAACTGGTTTCCCCGGGAGGGGGCCGACCCCGCCCTGTGGAAGGCGGACCTGGCCCTGCTGGACCGGATGCACCGGGAGCTGCGGGCCGCCGTGGCCGCCCTTTCGCCTGCCGATCTGGACCGCCCTTCCACCAAGGCCAAGTACCGGATCCGGGACCTGATCCTCGGCGTGGCCGCCCACGACCTCCATCACGGCGGCCAGATCCAGCTCGCCAAGCGGCTGGGGGAAGGGCAATGAATCCTGGTCGCGAGCGACTTCAGTCGCTGGTCATGATGAACAGCGGGGCCATCTCGAAGACGTTGTGGTAGTAGGGACGCATGCGCTCGGCGCTGTAGTACTTCTCGACATTCACCAGCTTCTTGCTGCTGGTCACCACGTCGACGGGGACGTTGTCGTAGCGGCCGTTGCGGAGCACCACCAGCCGGCCATGCACGCCCTTCAGGAGGAGGTCGAGGGCCAGGTTGCCGTAGGCCATCGGCACGATGGAATCGATGGCGTCCGGATCCCCGCCCCGCACCAGGTAGCCCAGCTTCTGGTTGATGACATTCACGGCGTGGCCCTTGTTGTACTTGGGGCTCAGCTCCTGCAACTGAGCCGAGACCAGATCCCCGATGCCTCCCAGCTTGGCGTGCCCGAAGGCATCCCGGGACAGGTCGGTGAAGACCATGTCGCCTCCGAAGTGGGCTCCCTCGGACACCAGGACGATGGCGTACTTGCTGGGGTTGCGGTGGCGGTCCCGGGACAGGAGTTCCGTGAGCCGCTCGATGTCGAAGGGCTGCTCGGGGATCACGCAGCGGTTGGCGGCCCCGGCCATGGTGGGGAGCATGGCCGTGAACCCGGCATAGCGGCCGAACACCTCCACCACCAGGAAGCGCTCGTGCGAGCCCGCACTGGTGCGCAGCCGGTTGATCATCTCGATGGTGCGGGTGACACAGGTGCTGAAGCCGATGCAGTAGTCCGTTCCCGGCACGTCGTTGTCCATGGTCTTGGGGATGGCGAGCACCTTCACCCCTTCCCGGTAGAGCCGCACCGCCACGCTGAGGGTGTCGTCGCCCCCGATGGGGATCAGGTGGTCGATGCCCAGGAAGTCGAGATTCCTGAGCACTTCCGGGACGAGGTCGTTCACCTCGTTTGGATAGGCCGCCTTCAGGTGGTCCGGCACCGCGTCCCGCCTCACGGACATGGGGTTGGTGCGGGAGCTGTGGAGGAAGGTCCCGCCCGTCCGGCCCGCGCGGTTGACCACCTCCTCCGTGAGGACCTGCACCCATTCGGTGTTGTCCACTTGGGGATCCCGGACCAGGTTCACCAGGCCGGCCCAGCCCCGGCGGATGCCCAGCACCTTGTAGCCTTCGCCCAGCGCGCGGATGGTCACCGCCCGGATGGCGGGGTTGAGGCCGGGCACATCGCCGCCTCCGGTGAGAATGCCGATCACCCCCTTGGACGTCTTCCCGGTGGCCATGTCGCACCCCGGGAACCAGCCTGGGGCCGAATTTCGCCCCGTGCCAGGGTAGAAAGCACACCGCTAAGCCGCCAAGAAGCCCGGAAAGTTGAAACCCAGGCCTTGCCTAGTGTCTTAGCTTAAATGGAGCAGACCCAACTCGGCTGTCGCTTCCGGGTTCGGGACCGAAGGTGAACACAAAGGGTCTTCCATTCAGATCGCCCGCTCCAGTTCCTCTTTCACCTGTAGAAACAAATGTGAACTTCCCTGCTTGGCCGTCACTTGAAACCAAGGTGCCAGCCCCTTGCCTCGCATTTATATAAACAAACGTCCCCGTTATCTTTATTCCTTTGCCGTTGACAAGTTGAATCTTGCCACTTCCATCCGAATAGCCTGTTGCAGTGCCTACCAATCTTTCAGCAGTATCCTCAAATCTGCCTTCAACGTTTAAAGTCAGTGAACATCCAAAAAGGAAAAGCAAAAAAAAGGGAATGAACCAATTCTTCTTCATGCCACCTCCTCCTGGCTTTGAGCCGAGTGCCTGCGATGCTTGCCGCCAGTCTACGCCGGGGGCAGTCCTCGTAGGGAATCTCCTCGTAGTGGGAGGACAACGACCCAATGAAAGCATCCAAGTCTTGGGTTTATTTGGCGCCTTGGCAGTAGAGGCTTTTTCGAGGTGCTACAGCACGCCGCGCTGCCTCTGGTCCAACTCGATGGAGTCGTACAAAGCCTGAAAGTTGCCCTCGCCGAAGCCCATGTTCCCCCGCCGCTGGATGATCTCGAAGAAGAGGGGGCCGATCTGGTCCTCGGTGAAGATCTGCAGGAGGTACCCGCTGGCGTCGCCGTCGATCTGGATCCCCAGCTCCTTGGCAGTCTCCAGGGATTCCCGGACGGTGTAGCCGCCCTTCTGGATGCGGCCGGGCAGCAGCTCGTAGTAGGTGTCGGGCACCCGCATGAACCGGAAGCCCTGGGCCATCAGGGCGCGCAGGGTGGCCTCGATGTCGTTGGTGGACATGGCGATGTGCTGGACGCCCTGGCCCTTGTGCCGGTTCACGTACTCCTGGACCTGGCTCTTCTCGTCCGTGGGCTGGTTGATGGGGATGATCACTCGGTTGTTGGCGCTCTGAACCACCTTGGAATCCAGGCCCGTGCCCAGGGCGCCCCGGATGTGGAACTCGCGGGTGACGACGAAGCCGTACACCTTCTCGTAGAAGGCCACCAGGGCCTCCATCTCGCCGGGGCCCACGTTGTTGGTGAGGTGGTCCACGCGCACCAGGCCGGGATCGCAGAGGGCCGGCGCGGGATCGGGGACCAGGCCCGGCCAGAAGGCGGCGGGGCTGCCCTTCCGCTCCACGAGGTGGTTCCACACGTCGCCCACGCCCTGGATGGCCGCGAAGCGCACCGTGCCCCCGTCCAGGTCGTGGGACTGGGCCTCCAGGCGCACGGTGGCGCCGCGCTTCCGGGCCTCTGCCAGGGCAGTGTCGAGGTCGTCCACCTCGAAGTTGAGGGCGCAGACCCCCTCGCCGTGGGCCTGGAAGTAGCGGCCCGCCGGGTGGGTGGCGTCCGCCTCGAAGAGGAGGATGTCCATGCGCTGCTGCCGGAGGTGGACCACCCGGCCCCAGGGCTCGCGGCCCGAGGCGACGCGGGCGAAGCCCAGCCGGCGATACAGGCCCTCCAGGCGCTCGATGGAGCCGGTCATCTGGAAGTGGTCGATGCGGGTGAGGCCGAGCGGATTGGTGGCCTGCCGCTGATCCGTGGGGGCGGTGAGGGCGAAGCTGGGCGTGGACATGGGGACCTCATCGAAGGAATCTTCCCAGTCTGATGGCGCTTCGGGGTGACGTGGGTCACACCGTGGATGATTACTCCAGTGTAATCAATACTTTGAACACCATTGAGTCAAATATGCGTCCCAAAGAAGAACGGGCCCGCGATGCGGGCCCGTTGGCGATCGGTGTTTGGTTCGGATCGGTCAACTGAGTGAAGTGGCGATCACCTTCTCCTTGCTGAAGAACTCGAGGATGTCACCCTCCTTCAGCTCGTCGAAGTTCTCGATGGCGATGCCGCAGTCGAGGCCGTTCTTCACCTCGGCCACGTCGTCCTTGAAGCGCTTGAGGCTCTTCAGGGCGCCCTCGAAGACGCTCTCTCCGCCCCGCTTCACGCGGACCTTGTAGGCCTTCTGGACCTTGCCCTCGGTGACGAAGCAGCCGGCGATGACGGCCTTGTTGATCTTGAAGAGCTGCCGGACCTCGGCCTCGCCGTGGATGGTCTCCTTGTCCGTGGCGTCCAGGAGGCCGACCATGGCCTGCTCGATCTCCTCGGTCACCTTGTAGATGATCTCGTGGAAGCGCAGGTCCACGCCCTCTTCGCGGGCGAGCTCCTCGGCCTTCTTCTCGGCCTTGGAGTGGAAGCCGATGATGGTGGCCTTGGAGGCCGCCGCCAGCAGCACGTCGTTCTCGGTGACGGTGCCCGCGGCGCTGTGGATGATCCGCACCCGCACCTTGTCGGTGCTGAGCTTGTCCAGCTGGCCCACGAGGGATTCCACGGAGCCCTGGTTGTCCGCCTTGATGATGAGGGGCAGTTCCTTGACCTGGCCGTCCTTGAGGGTGGTGAACAGGTTCTCGAGGGTGACGCGCTGGCGGAGCTGGGCCGCCTGGCGGGCCTTCTCCTGGCGGAAGGTGACGATGGTGCGGGCCTTGCCCTCGTCCTCCACCACCTGGAAGTTGTCGCCGCTGCTGGGCACCTCTTCGAAGCCGAGGATCTGCACGGCGCTGGAGGGGCCGGCCTCGGTGACGCGCTGGCCGAGGTCGTCGAACATGGCGCGGACGCGGCCCATGGTGGCGCCGGCCACGAAGATGTCGCCGGCCTTCAGGGTGCCGCGCTGGACCAGCACGGTGGCCACGGCGCCACGGCCCCGGTCGAGGCGGGCCTCGACGATGGAGCCGGCGGCGGGGCAGTCGTAGACGGCCTTCAGGTCCTTCAGGTCGGCCACCAGGAGCAGGGTTTCCAGTAGCTCGTCGAGGCCCTGGTGCGTCTTGGCGCTGACGAGGACTGCGGGGACGTCGCCGCCGTAGGCCTCGGTCTGGACGTTGTGCTGGAGCAGGCCCTGCTGGACCTTGTCTGGGTTGGCACCGGGCTTGTCGATCTTGTTGACGGCCACGACGATCGGCACATCGGCGGCCTTGGCGTGGTTGATGGATTCCACGGTCTGGGGCATGACGCCGTCATCGGCGGCCACCACCAGGACGGCGATGTCCGTGACCTTGGCGCCCCGGGCGCGCATCTTGGTGAAGGCCTCGTGGCCCGGGGTGTCGAGGAAGACCACCTGGCGCATGTCGCCGGTGTTCGGATCCTTGACGTCCACGTGGTAGGCGCCGACGTGCTGGGTGATGCCACCGGCCTCGCCCGCGGCCACCTTGGTCTTCCGGATGGCGTCCAGCAGCGAGGTCTTGCCGTGGTCCACGTGGCCCATGATGGTGACCACCGGGGGCCGGGGCTTCTGCTCGCCCTGCACCTCTGCGGATTCCTCCGCGGTCATCTGCACGTCCTCCTCGAAGGACACGATGTCGGCCAGGAACCCGAACTCGCGGGCGATCTCCTTGGCCATCTCGGTGTCGAGGGGCTGGTTGATGGTGGCGAAGACGCCGCGATGGAGCAGCTTGGCGACCACGTCCTTGGCGGGGCGGTTGCACTTCTCGGCGAGCTCCTTCACCGTCACGCCCTCGGACAGCATCACGATGCCGATCTCGTCCTGGACGTATTCGGTGGCCACCTGCTGGGCGCGGGAGCGGGGCTGACGGAGCTTGAGCTCCATTTCATGCTCCTCGCGGATCTGCTCCTTGGTCTTCTTCTTGCCGTGCTGGGTGCCGCGTCCCGGGCCCTTCTGGCTGTTCGGGTCGATGGGACCCGCCGCGGGCAGGGAGGGACCACGGCCGGGGCCGCCGGGGCGGGAACCCATGCCGGGGCGCCCGGGACCGCCGGGGCGCCCGGGACCGCCGGGGCGGCTGCCGGGACCGCTGGGACGGCTGCCGGGGCCGCCGGGGCGTCCGCCGGGTCCGGTGGAGGGCCGGGCACCGCCCTGGGGGCGGGGCTGGGGCAGCTGGATGTAGCGGGCAGGCTCCTGGGACCGGGGGGCCGGGGGTGGCGTGTCCGACGTCTTGATGCGGGAGAAGCCCTGGTCGGGCCGCATCTCCGTGATGGCGGGGGGAATGTAGGGACGCCTGCCGGGTGTGGTGGTGGGCACGGGGGCCTCGTGGCGGACCTCGCCGCGGCCGGTGTTCGTGGCCATGGGCAGGACGGCCCGCTCCTTCTGGGGCATGCCGGAGCGCTGCACGTCCCTCGGGGCGGCGGCCTGGCCTGGGCGCTGCACGATGGGCCGCGCGCCGGCCTCGGGCCGGGGACCGGAACCCTGCTGGGGCGGCCGGGGGGTGGCCGGGCCGGAGGGTCGGGCCGGGGGCAACTGGATGTAGCGGGCGGGCTTCTCCTCCCGGGGCGCGGGCGCAGGTTCCGCCGATACCTTCAGGCGGGAGAAGGACTCCTGCGCGGGTTCGGGCCGGACTGCCGCGGCAGGCGTGGGCTCAACTGGAGCCGCCGCAGAGGGCGCCGGAGACGGTGCCGGGGCGGGCGCAGGCTCGGCCGAGGCCACCGGGGCAGCGGCCTGGACAGGCTCGGCTGGGACGGCGACCGGGGCCGGGGCTGCGGGAGCCTCGGCGGCGGGGGCCGGGGGTTCGGGCCGGGGCTCGGCCTTCTTCACCAGCACGGCGGGGGCCGGCTTCGAGGGCTCGGGCGCGGGCTCGGCCTTCGGGGCCTCGGGCCGGGGGGCGGTCTTCACCACCTTTACGCCCGCCGAGGGCTTGTGGAGGGCAAGGGGGGGGGCATCGTCCGCCCCCTTGTGCTTGCCCTGGAAGGCCCGGCGCAGCTTGTCCGCCTGGTCATCGGTGAGGTTCGAGCTGTGGCTCTTCCCCTGGAGGCCCAGACGCTTCTCGCAGGCCTCGATGACCTCCTGGTTGGCGACTCCGAGCTCTTTGGCGAGTTGGTTGATGCGCAGCATGTAAGGGGCTTACCTCGGCCTGGGAATGGGGGAACGGGAACCGGCTGCAGGACTCCAGCCTACTCCCCGAAGTGCGCTTGCACGGCATCGATGAGACGGAAGGCCAGATCCTGATCCATGCCTTCCACCTGCATGAGCTGTTCGGCAGTGACAGTGTAAAGGGATTTGGCGTCCGGGTAGCCCGCCGAGGCGAGGCGGTCCGCGAGGGCGGCATCCAGGCCCTCCACGGCGGCGAGCTCGGACAGCAGTACGGAGGCCGGGGCGGCGGGCGCCTCGGAGGGCTCGGGGGCGGCGGCCACCTCCGGCAGGGCCAGGCCCATGGCGACCTCGGCCTCGCGGCGCTTGTCGGCCTCGCTGCGGACGTCGATGTTCCAGCCCGTCAGCTTGGCGGCCAGGCGGACGTTCTGGCCGCGCTTGCCGATGGCCACGCTGAGCTGCTCGTCGTCGACCACCACCTCCACCCGGCGGTCCTCGGGATCCGTGATGGTGACCCGGATGGCCTTGGCGGGGTTGAGGGCGTTGGCGATGAACTGGGAGGGCTCATCCGAGTAGCGGACGATGTCGATCTTCTCGTTCTTCAGCTCGCGGATGATGGCCTGGACGCGGCTGCCCTTCAGGCCCACGCAGGCGCCCACGGGATCCACGTCGGGATCCAGGCTGTGGACGGCCACCTTGGCCCGGTCGCCGGCCTCGCGGACGCAGTTCCGGATGACCACCGTGCCGTCGTGGATCTCGGGGACCTCGTTCTCGAAGAGCTTGATCAGCAGCCGCGGATCGGTGCGGCTGACCTGGACCTGGGGGTCCTTGGCGCTGCGGTCCACGGAGAGGATGACCACCTTGATGCGCTGGCCCTTGTCGAAGCGGTCGCCGCGCAGCGCCTCGCTGCGGCGCAGCATGGCCTCCACCCGGTCGATCTCGAGGATGATGGCGCTCTTCTCGAAGCGCTTGACCTCGGCCACCACCACCTCGCCGATGCGGTCGGCGAACTCGGTGAAGATGCGCTCGCGCTCGGCCTCGCGCACCTTCTGCACCAGCACCTGCTTGGCGGCCTGGGCGGCGATGCGGCCCAGCTGGCTCGTGTCCTGGGGCAGCCAGAGGGTGTCGCCCTCGGCGGCATCGGGGTTCAGCCCCTGGGCCTCCTTGAGGCTGATCTCCAGGTCCTCCTCCTCGACCTCGGCCACGACCTGCTTGAGGGCGTAGACGTGGAACTCGCCGGTCTCCCGGTCCATCTGGGCCTGGAAGTTGCCGTAGAAGTCCTGGGCGTTGAAGAACTTGTCCGCGGCCTTGGCGAGGGCCTCCTCCACGGCG
>Ga0208789_1000537_pt1 | contig 33804 bp, 24 predicted proteins | sample Methanotroph_Enr_FD_187368 | JGI IMG/M metagenome (GOLD analysis project Ga0208789, IMG submission 187368) | Enriched soil microbial communities from Old Woman Creek wetland in Ohio, USA - Methanotroph_Enrichment_5 (SPAdes) (version 2) | ecosystem: Environmental > Terrestrial > Soil > Wetlands...
GATAAAGCTATTTCTCTCCAGCCTTTTTGATTCCGATCAACTTCGAAGCCGTAGGCTTCATATTTCGATTTAATCGATAGCCGTTACTGCCGTTTACGGCAGACTTTTTTGTAAAATTTCGTATAACATCTATATATGCGCTACTCGAAATTGGATATGCGCAACCCAGTTGCGCATATATCTACTGTATGAGTCAATGGCATCTTTGTTATTTGCCTGATATACAGATGATTCTGTAAAATGATATTTTCTGGGCTATTGCGCATATCCAACTTTTAATTTCGGGTGCTTTGTGCGGGCTATTTATTTTTTTATTTAATTCAGCTTCAAAGATAGAAACATTTTTTCAATTTAACAATAATTTTGTTCACTTAATTTTTAAATTATCTAACGGACTTTTAATCTGATCGAAACCTTTAGTAGTTATGTGGGTGTAAATTTCTGTCGTTTTGCCACTTGAATGGCCTAATAAGCTCTGAATATAACGTATATCTGTCCCGGCTTCCAATAAATGAGTGGCAAAACTGTGACGCAATGTATGAACCGTAATCCTTTTTTTTATTCCAACCTTATCTACCGATTTTTTTAGTATTTCCTGAATACTTCTCCGGGCATATCGTTCACCTTTAGCTCCTTCAAAAATCCACACCGTTGGCTTATACTCCAAAAAATAGTTACGCAGCACTTCCAACGTTTTTGTACTAAGCAATGTGTATCTATCCTTTTTCCCCTTGGCTTGCTCCACCCGTATTTGCATACGTTTACTGTCAATATCTTTTATACGGAGATTGATAAGTTCGCTAATACGCAATCCGGCTGAATAGATAGTCATCAATATGGCTTTATGTTTCAAATTGTCTGTGGCGTCCAGTATTTTTACTATCTCATCTTCGCTCAATACTTCGGGCAACATCATTTCTTTGCGTGGGCGGTCTATGGTATATATTTTTCGTTGCCCTCCCCGCACCCGCTCATAATAAAACTTGATAGCGTTAATAGATTGGTTTTGGTACGAACCCGATATGTTTCGTTCGTTTACTAGGTAACGCAGAAAATCTACAATCATCACATCCGTAATATCATCAATCTCCACATCCTCAAAGTGATTGATAAATTCTTCAAACATATGTTTGTACGTTTCAAGCGTGTTTTGGCTGTAACGCAGCTCTTTCAGCTTGGCAAGGTACTCTGGGGGACATTCGCGGAAGTTTTCAATATCGTGCCGGGAAGTGCGGGGCTTTACCTGCGATTTAGTTTCCTCCCTATAAATATAAGCAAGCGAGTTTCGTTCTGCAATTCCCTTTAATTCGGCTGTAAATTTTTCAGAAGCTGGCATCGACCAATAATGTCCCTGGCCATGCCAACTGCAATAAGGTATCTTTTTAATTTCAGCCAGTGCCTCCTTGCTGTAACTAAAATACACTTTCAATACACGGAAATTATTTATAACCAGCATTTCGTTTTTTGATAAATCGGCTGCCGCAGTGTTCTCTTTTTCAACAACGGTGTGATATTCTGTTATTTCAGGATTCCGGTTTTGAAAATAAGCTACAAGTTTGTCTGCATTATTTCGGAAATTGGGAACAACCCAGCAATAATTCCGCACATCCCACTGTGCAAATTTAAAGGAACGAACATATTGAATATCCGCCTCGTTTTTGGGCATTTTTATAAAAACGTGATTTTCGGTAATTTCTATTGAAATATCGTTACGTTCGGGTTTTGTAGCATCATGCTGTTTCTGTCGTGACAGGTCGCGATCTGTTATTACAGGTATTTGTGTGTTTTCGATTATACAGGGTGCATCGGGTAGCGACAAGTCGCGACTGGTCACTACGGTGGGTGAGGTATATTCCACCTCCGGAAACAAGGTTTTCAACTGCACAAACGCCTCTTTGGTGTAAGGAATATGCCATGCACCATGCGTTTTGCTCCAACGGGCATCGGATATTTGTCTCAATTTCGAAACTAACTCCTGATTATACGGAAAATCCACGCGAATCCGGTTCTCGTTTCGATGAGTAATTTTGCTTGCTTTCATAGATTTAGGAATTAACAAGGTTGAATAATTGAGAGACAATTTCTCTGTTACCAAGGTTAAGCAAAAAAAATACTGATTAAATAAATATGCTTCTCGATTATTTCTACTGAAAAATCGTTTGAATTTGCAAACTTACAAAACAAACTTAACATATTCAACACTTCTACAATATATTTTTTAATAATTCAAATCAACTCCTACCTTATTGAAACGAGTAGATTATCTGATATTAAGTTTAATACTGATTGAGCAAACAATATAGCCCAAGTGGACATAGAGAATAAATTGGGTTATTTTATATGTCTACTGTTGGTATAAGTATTGGAGTATATCAACATTTTATTGGATTAAACGGATAAAATGTTGCTGCATAATGGTTGGAAAATACTCTATTTCTCCCCAATAATCTCACTTTTTTCCTGAGAAATCTTCGTTTTTAGAAGAAAAATTACACGTTTCTCCATAAAAAAGCGACGTTTCTGGAGAGAAACGTCGCTTTTTTATGGAGAAATGAAAGATTTTAGAACAAAAACGTCCCGTTTTAGCACATAAACACGACGTTTCTCCTCAGAAATATCATTTTTCTGTACAGAAATGAAGCATTCTTACTCCAAAATCTTCCAGTTCTCTACAAAAAATGTAAAAACTTCCCCTAAAAACAAGTATTATTCCCTCAAAAATTGACATATTTATAATTAATTTCTATTTATCTGTAGTGTATAAAATATCATTTCTGTTTGAGCATACATAGTTGATTTCAATTCCTGGAGTCGTATTCTACATTAGATTACATTCCTGATTTTGCATACAACAATTTTCTTATTTCTATTTTTAAATACAGTTACCAATCAGATTCCTGATTCGCTTTACAGCTTTATTTTTAATTACTTTTTTCTCAGACCTTTTTTTTGATATGCCCTAAAATGTCTGACAAGTAATTCTAGTCAGGGATTTATCGTTAAATACTACCCTTTAGGGTGGAGATTTAATGATAAACCCCTTGGGGCTTGTCCTTGAATGGAATGGATTGTCAGGCTACCTTTGCATTTCAATAAAATTGTCTGCAGATTTGAGTTCCTTTTTCTTCCATCTTTTTTTTATTTCTCCTTTATGTGTATGTGCCTCAACAGGAGTCATGTAATCACAACTGGCATGTGGCCGTTTGTTATTATACTTATAAACAGCTAATTTGACAGCTTCATTTGCAGTTAAATAGTCCTTAAAGGTTTCGTCTAAACCGTATTCTACTTTCAATATTCCATTTACACGTTCGGCAATTGCATTCTCGTACGGATCACCGTTCTCTGTCATAGAGATATTTATTTCACACCCATTGAGGTAGTTTACATAATCATTACAACAGTACTGTATTCCACGATCAGAATGATGAATCAATTCTTTCTTCTTTACGTTTTCGCATTGAACTGCCATTTTTAATGCATTCAAAGCACCTTCGCTGGTTAAGTCTGACCAAAGACACCAGCCGACAATCTTCTTGGAATAAGCATCTGTTATCAGCGATAAATACACGAAACCCAATGTGGTACGGATATACGTTATATCGCTTACCCAAAGTTTCCCGGAAGAGTTTAGCTCCAAATCACGTATCAGATTGGGGTATTTCCGGTAGAAATGATTGGAATTAGTAGTTCTTTTACTTCTGCCTTTGCGTTTTATGAGTAATCCATGCTCACCCAGAAGATTATAAAACTTATCTCTTCCATATTTTATCCCGTGTTCGATTAATACATCGGACAAAAGATAAAGCATCTTTTCAGCTCCCATACGTTTATGTTCCTGCCGCAACTCTTTGGCTTGCTTAAGTATAAAAACTTCTTGCATTTGCAATTCTGATAGCCGCTTTTTTCGCTCATACCAAGCTTGACGGCTATTCCCAAACAGTTCACAGATAACCCGTTTTGAAACATGAGGGTAAACCTGTGTCAGAATATCTACTGTTTGGGTCCAGACTTTTTTCTAATTTCTAGTTTGTATTCTTTCTCGGCAATATCAACCATCGTATTGACTGCCGTTAAGCGCATTTGAGCCAGTTCTAACTGTTTTTCAAGTTCTTTGTTTCTGGATTCCAGTTTCTTGAGGTTGATTCTTTCTGCTGCTGTCATAAGGGGCAAAGATAATATGATTTCTTGGGAATACTTACGCTGCCAATCCTTATAAGTCTGATCAAAAAAATACGGTAACTCAAAGCGTGAACGAGCTTCTTGCAAACTCATCCGTTGGGATTCAATTTCTTGCACTAACCAACGACGAAAACTGGTTTCGTATTTCTTTAAATCTACTGACTCTTGTTTGAATCCTTCCATATTATCGGTAAGATTCGATGTTTGTTTTTCCATCTTTTTTCTTGATTTTTTTGGTCAAGCTATTTCAGGGAAAGACAAACGTCATTTATTGTACAGAAATGAAGCATTCTTCTTCCAAAAAATGCTATTCTTCCCCAAAAAATTCAGCTTATACCGATTGCACAAACAATATAGCCCAATTTCGACTACGTCTTATTGTCCTATTTGTTTGTAGACCTTCCGCAAGCGGAATTTTCAATCGGCATTAACAACAGTAAACATAAAAATGACTTTGGGTCATTTTATATGTACTGTTGGTATTATTTCCGGATTATTCATTAAACGAGTTACAAATAGCCGCCATAACTGCAAGGTTTAGGCGGCTGTTTTGTTTTCTAAATATATTTTATAAACAGGGTTAATTATTACGAAACAATTATTAACTTTGGAGGCGAAATAGGCGAATTAGTAGTTCGCGGAAGCATAGTGTTATGTGTAATTTTAATAAAAACAGATTAGCTTATATGGATAACTGGTTTCCTAAAATATTTGAAGATGTTAAGTGTTATTCTCCAATACAAGGAGAATATATCTATGTAAGTGAATTGACATCTTATGAATTAGATAATGGAATTAACTCAACCAGAGATTATCAATCACTTTTAATTGACCCTGAATTAATAGAATTCATTAAACCTGATGAAATTAATCATACTACGGATAGTTCAGTACATCCAATATATGATAAAGACTACGAATATAATGGCAGATCGAAAGTTTTTGTTTCCGATATTGAGGGATTAAATGAAGTAAAACCACTTGTAATATCCTGGGAATCTGCCAATAATATTTCATTCCAACTTGATCCATATTTTCTGCTAACTTATGGATTAAGTCCTAGATTAACTGAAAATTATGTACATTGGGATGACTTGCGCAGACCTAAAATGGAGATTGTAACATCGATTCCAAAATCTGTTTACGATTTTCCTTTTTATTCAAAAAGTTTTGTTCGAATTCATAAAGAACATATACAAGACTACATAATGCTAAGGAAAAAAGCATTAATACAAGTTTATTATGAAACAAGAATTTTACCTAAAAATAAAGAATTAGATGAATTACTTGGAGAAGAGAGTTTTTTTGAAAGAACAACAAAATACAATCACTTTCGTATTAATAAAATTTCAGAAAACGAAATATTTACAGAAGTGACTGGTTATAGAGTGTTGTATTTCGACAATTCAATTCCTATAAGCAAGTGGGATCGCAAAGCGAAAGAACATATTTGGCCTGATTTTGACGAAAGCATCAATCGTATGAATGCAAAACACTTGGATTATGTTTATGTATCAGACGAAGTTCTTGCAAAATATGAACAAGATGAGAATTATACTGTCTATCCAGAGTCAGGAAGTGTGAGTTACAAAAACCAATGGTCAGTTTCAAGATGCTCTAGAATAGGAAGAAATCACATTAAAATTGAACTTTTCAAATTATATGAGGGAACTCCAAATGAAGTTATAAGCTATTGGAATAAATTCTCAGTTAAGAAAGACAGTATTGATATTGAAGGAAAAAATATTGTAGTGCGAGCAAAAGACTTAGTATATTCTTATTTGAGATTTGGCGAGTTATTGTCATCTGCTCTGAACTATAGCTATAATACAAATTTTACAAGTCAAGATATCGTAGGTCTAAATAGAAGTGAACTAAATTATTATGGCTGGCATAATAATGCAAGTATTAGTCCAATAACTCATCATCTTAGCCACCAATTATCAAAACAGTCATTTCTATATAGACAAAAAACATTGAATTTGTTTCTTGTTGAGAATTTTGTTGAGAAGCAACTAAGAAGTATTATTAAGTTGTTCGGAATTGAACTCAGCAAATTCAAAAAGAGTCCAAATGAAGAATTCAGAAGTATAAAACTATTAAATATAATTCTTAACTATTTTAGAATAGCAAAGGAAACTGGCTTAGATATAAAAAAGGACTGCGAAGAGATAAATTCTCGTCTTGAACAAGAGGGAGAGTTGAAGGAAATTGAGATAATAAAACAGTTATCAGCATTAAACTCAATGCGACAATTGGATTCACACAAGGTTGGTAGCGATTCTGATATAAAACTATTTAATGCATTATATACATTTGGCATTGATAAAAGTGAATTGACAAACAACTATTTGACTTCTTGTGAATTGATTTATGAGAAACTCAAAAATGGTTTCACTCAAGCATCAAATATAATTAACAAATAAAAAAACTACACATAACACACGCCTATGTCCATTGGCTGGCTCGGTCGTTAGGTGCAAGCGTAAAAAAACGATATATCTGAAATATTAACAAAACAAGAAAACAATATATTCAACGTAAAATAAATTGAAGAACCAGTTAAAATAACAATAATATATGAAGAATTACATTATAATTTCATTTTGGATAATCTTATTAAGTTCTTGTTCAAACAACCGTTATTTATTAAATGACAAAGGCATTGAAGGTAAATATTTAATTCAGAGAATCGAAGAATACACCAAAAAAAAACTTATCAGCAATACACCAATGTTAGTAATTGACGGACGTACATATCGATATGAAGTTGAACTCAAAAAAGGACTAAATCTTTCCAAATCTAACATTAAAATAATAGATGTTTTAAAACACAATACTGGTACAATTCTCTATGGAAATAGAGGAAAAAAAGGTGTAGTATTGATTGTGACCTACACAGGTGAGAAACTTTATGATCTGAATAAACTTGGAGAAAATGGACTAATCCTGTGTGAAGGAAATATCGTTAATGAAAATGAACTTTGGGACATCAAACCTTTAGACGTTGAATCAATTGAGATCATAAATTCAAAAGATGAAATTGTAAAATACACAAAGGATAATTATCAATGGGTTGTTGTGATTAAATTGATAAAAAAATAAACGTCTACCCCTAACACACGCTCTTGTTCATTGGCTGACTAGGTCGTTAGCAGCAATCCAGGATATAAAAATATTATTGAGTATCGGATGCTAACGACCAAAAATATGGCTATTGAAAATCAAAGACTTACGTGGTCGTTAGTCAGAAGGCTAAAAAAATAAAGAAAAGCATATTAGGGTATGACAAACTTAAACGAGAAAAGAAAATTTATGAAATCAATAATGAAAATTATGTTGACAGCATTGTTCCTGCTGACAACGACAAATCAATTATTATTGGCACAAGCTAAAGGTGTCGTGATTGACAAAGAATCTAGGCAACCGATTCCTTATGCAAGTATTTATACAAAAAATGGCGAAACGGTTTTAGGTGCTATGACTGACGAGAATGGACTTTTTTCATTAAACTTTTCTTTTCAGACACTTTTCTTTTCGCATATTAATTACGAAAAAATTGAATTACAAAAAGAAAGCCTTGGCGACACAATTTTCTTGACACCTGCTTCTGTATTATTAAGTGAAGTAGTGGTGAGCAGTAAACAACCAAAGTGGATACCAAGAATCTTGGCTGAAGTAGTTAAAATGAAAAATAAGAATTATCAGAATTCAGACAAACAATTTTCTTATAATTACGAATCATACACACTTGGTGACTCGTCTGGTTACGCTTTTAAAAGTAAAGGTAGTTTGCTTGTTCCCAAACTTTCAAGTAATCCTCAATACTACATTAATGCTCAAAAGAGTATAATAAAATATAAAGACAAAACTGCTGGAGTTGATTTTACAAATTTGAAAAGAATGCTTTATGTGGATTTCATAAGCTATTTTGACAAGAAATTTATAAACAACAACGACTTTAAGCAAAATTCTCTTTTTGAAACTTCTAATCCTCATTTGGTTCAACTTTTTTTTCACGACAAGAAAGATAAAACGACTAATGGTTATATGGTTGTAGACACAGTAAATAATACTATTGTCGAGGCAGAACACAATGTCGGTACAGAATATAATATCAAAAATAATACGACTTTATATTTTAAGACATTCTCGCCAAAGTTAGGAATAAAACACAACCTATGGATTACAAAAAGTCATTACAAATACAGTAAACTAGGGAATAGCTATTATATGGTTGAATCTAAATATAAGTTTAGTAGAAAATCAACTATCAAAAACAAAAAGACAGATTCACAGTTTTTTACAACAATTGAATCAAAACTATTTTTACAAAATCAAACGGCACAAACTGACACAAAGATTATTCCTCTTTTAAAACCATTTGATGCGATTACGATATATACGAAGAAAATGCAAAGTGAAGAAGCTGCATTGAATAAAGTACCAGTAATTTTTGAGAAATTCTGAGAATAAACAACCAAAGCCCAGCTGCTAACACACGCCTCGTTCATTAGCTCCCTGACCCCGATACATCGGGGCAAGCTGTGCATTCCGACAGTTTTGCTCCCGCATTCACGAGGCGGAGTTGATGCGATTTGTTATTCTACCTTCTATACTAGATAGATTTTCAGGCAAGCCAATCACAGATACCGTGTAACGGTAGCGGCAACCCGAACAAACATTGTATATTTGGCAAGACTGGGTTGATTTACACTCCGTAGGAGTAATCTGTGCGTAACCCCCAGATTTATCTGGGGGATGGAAATGAAACGATGAAACAACCTCATAGAGGTTGCCCAACAATAAATAATTAATTCATTTTAAAATACTATGAACAGTTATCGACAATCACTTTTCCACATCGTGTTTTGTACCTATAAACGTAAAAACACACTCCCCGAAGACCGGCACGATGAATTGTATAAATATATTTGGGGAATAATAAGAAAAAGAAAATGTGTTTTATACCGAATTAATGGAACTGAAAACCATATACATATATTTTGTGATGTCCATTCTACAATTGGATTAGCTGATTTTATCAAAGAAATAAAAACGGCAACCAATACATGGATGAAAGCATCTGGAAATTTCCCAAAATTCGACTCTTGGGCAGAAGGTTACTGTGGTTTATCTTATAGCAATAAAGACAAAGAGATGATAATAAATTATATAAGAAATCAGAAGGAACATCATCATGTTACAAGTTTTGAAGATGAATTGAGAGCTTTACTAATTGAACATGGGATTGAGTTCGATGAAAAGTTTCTTTTTGATGAGTAGATTCTTAGTGTGTAGCCGGGAAACTCTTACAGAGTTCTCATTTCAGCAGACTAATGAAACAATAAAAAATTTCCAGTTGATTCTAAAAAGAAGTCTCCGGACTTACAGATTAAAACGCAACGAAAAAACACAAGAAAACACCTGCCCTGTTAATCGTAATTTAAATAAAATCTATATGAAAAAATCTAAGATTTATATTCTTTTGGCTTTTGTAATACTAATGTTCTCTTCCTGCGCTGCTTATTCGATAGCACATATGACAAGTTCCAACATGAATAAGCTGGAATTAGGTATGTCGAAAGAACAAGTAACCCAAATTTTGGGAAGTGCCTATACTATTGCTGAAAAGCGAATGGAAGACGACAAGAGAATTGAAGTTTTATCTTATCGGGACTATTATAATAATGATGAATTTTATATGTTCATTTTCAAAAATGACAAATTAGAAAGGTGGTACCGAGAGCTACTTCCCAAAGAAAAAACAAAAGAAAATTAATGTTTCCGAAGGTATATTATATTATATAATGTAACAGCAACATAGCAATACCACACAAAGAGTCTGGTTTTGTGGAGTCTCGAGGCCTCCGAGTGGCGTTGGCTTCTTTTTACATGGTCGCGATCCGGATTAAACTCAGCTCCCACTCTGCATAAAAAGAAATCCCGAAACTCACTACAGAGCTTCGGGATTTTAAAATCATACTGACAGGGTGACTTCAAGTCACCCCGTCAGTAATAAGAGTCATTATTTTTTCCACAAATGGTTCATATCTTCCAATGTTTTTCCTTTGGTTTCGGGAACCATTTTCCAAACAAACAGAGCTGAAAGAATAGACATTACTCCGTAAAGAACATACGTAAATGTAATGCTGAATGCTTCCAGCGAAGGGAATGTAGCTGATACGATAAAGTTCGAAATCCACTGGGCTGCAACGGCAATTGCCACTGCTTTTCCACGAATGGTATTCGGGAAAATCTCCGAAATAAGCACCCAGCAAATTGGTCCCCACGACATCATAAACGAAGCCGAATAGATAACGATAAATATCAAAGTGCTTACACCAATTATTTCCAGGTAGGCCAGCAATCCGATGGCAAACATACCGATAGCCATACCAACAGAACCGATAATCAACAGCGGTTTACGGCCGAATTTATCTACCGTAAAGATAGCCACCAGCGTAAATACAATGTTGATAAAGCCCATGATAACCGTTTGCCACATGGCTGCATCGTTACCGAACCCAAGTCCTTTGAAAATGGTAGGAGCGTAATAAAGTACCACGTTGATACCCACAGCTTGTTGGAATACCGAAAGAAGAATACCGATAATCAATACTTTCCAACCATAGGTAAGCAATTTTTCCACTTTTTCGTGGTGGGCGGAATCTTTGATTTCCTGCAAAATTTCTTTGGCTTTATTAGAACCGTTGATTTTGCCCAAAATATGCAGGGCTTTTTCTTCTTTACCAATTAATGCCAAATGTCGTGGAGTTTCGGGCACAAAGAACAACAAGAAACCAAACAAAGCTGCCGGAACGGCATTCGAAGCAAACATATAACGCCAGCCCTCGGTATCAATCCACTGTTGCGGTTGGCCTTTGGTAATGAAGTAGTTTACGAAATAAACGATTAACATCCCGAAAATAATGGCAAACTGGTTCCATGAAACCAACTTCCCACGAATATCAGCCGGAGCAATTTCCGCAATGTACATAGGGCAAATAGCCGAAGCAAGTCCCACACCTATACCACCGATAATACGGTAGATATTAAATGCAATCAGTACATCAACCGAACCTTCGCCTTTGGTAAAGAAAAAGAATTCGGGATAAGCGGCGCCCAATGCAGAAATAAAAAACATGATAGCAGCTAAAAGCAATGAGTTTTTACGTCCCAGCGCTTCGGCAAAAATACCGGAGACGGCACTACCCAAAATACAACCGATAAGCGCGCTGGAAACTGTAGCACCGTGATAGAAGGTAGCCAGGCTACCAAAAGTGGCTTCATCCAAGTGGAAAACCGTTTTCAACGAATCGACAGCTCCCGAAATAACAGCCGTGTCGTATCCGAAAAGCAATCCCCCGATAGTGGCCACCAGCGTAATGCCAAAAATATAAAATTTACTTCCTTTTTCTGAGTTCATAATATTAGATTTTAGAATCAAGAGCCAAGAGCCAAGACTCAGACAAATACATTTTTGTCTTGGTTCTTGATTCTTGGCTCTACTATCTGATTAGATGTACATATTTACAATTGCTTCGTAAAGCTCTTGTTTTCCGCTAAGTTGTTTTGGTTCGCCATTTGCTTTTGCGTAAGCGTACACATCTTCGAAAGAAAGTTTGCCTTCTTCAAACTCTTTACCTTTTCCGGCATCGTAAGAAGCATAACGGTCAGAAACCATTTTTTTGTAAGGAGATTCTTCCAAAATTGCAGCTGCAGCTTCCAACGCGCGGGCCATTACATCCATAGCACCAACATGAGCAATGAATAAATCTTCGTTATCGGTAGAGTTACGACGGATTTTAGCGTCGAAGTTAGTACCGCCACCTTGCATACCGCCGCCCTGAAGGACAACCAACATAGCTTGTGTCAATTCGAAGATGTCAACAGGGAATTGGTCAGTATCCCAACCGTTTTGAACATCACCGCGGTTAGCGTCGATAGCTCCCAACATACCTGCATCCACTGCACATTGCAATTCGTGCTCGAATGTATGACCAGCCAATGTAGCGTGGTTTACTTCAATGTTGATTTTGAAATCATTTTCCAAACCGAATTGTTTCAAGAAACCGATAACAGTTTCAGTATCTACATCGTATTGGTGTTTCATTGGTTCCATTGGTTTTGGTTCGATAAGGAACACTCCTTTGAAACCTTTAGCACGAGCATAGTCACGAGCCATTTGCAACATAGTACCCATGTGTTGTTTTTCACGTTTCATGTTGGTGTTCAACAATGACATGTAACCTTCGCGACCTCCCCAGAATACATACGCTTTACCACCAAGTTCGATAGTAGCATCGATTGAGTTTTTGATTTGAAGCATGGCACGAGCAGCAGCATCAAAATCAGGATTAGTGCTTGCACCGTTCATATAACGGGCAGGAGAGAAAACGTTAGCAGTACCCCACATAAGTTTGATACCTGTTGCAGCTTGTTTTTCTTTTGCATAAGCAACGATAGCTTTCAGGTTAGCTTCGTATTCTTCAATACTTGAACCTTCGCTGATTAAATCCAAATCGTGGAAGCAATAGTATTCGATACCAATTTTTGTCATGAATTCAAAACCAGCATCCAATTTATCTTTAGCAGCTTGCAATGCATCAGCAGCACCTACCCATGGGTGAACTTGTGTTCCACCACCAAATGGATCGCCACCTTCAGCACACAATGTATGCCACCAAGCCATACTGAATTTAAACCAGTCTTCCATGGTTTTGCCATAAACCACTTTTTTAGCATCATAGTAACGGAATGCCAATGGGTTTTTACTTTCTTTTCCTTCGAATTTGATTTTTTCCACTGATGGGAAATACACTTTTGTTGACATAATAATTTAAATGATTACCCCTAGCCCCTAAAGGGGGATAAGAGAAGTTAGTATTAATTGTTTTATTTTATGACCCCCATCCCCTAAAGGGGAGTAAGAGTAGGTTATTTATTATTTTGAATTTCAGAAACTTGGTCTTTAAGCCCCTTTAGGGGTTTGGGGTTCTTATACATTCTTCACCCATTTTTCATACGCCACTTTCGTAGCTTCCATATCTTTTTGTTCGGGAGTTATTACCTGAATCTTTTTTAAGGTTGCAAAAGCTTCCTCTGCATCTTTATATATCCCCGCTCCTATTCCGGCTCCACGCGCTGCGCCTACCGAACCATCGGTATTGTACAACTCAATAGTTGCCCCGGTGATATTTGCCAACGTTTGGCGGAAAATCGGACTCAGGAATAAGTTGGCATGACCTGCACGAATGGTTTTGGTTTCAATGCCCATTTGGTTCATAATATCCATACCATATTTGAACGAGAAAGCAATGCCTTCATGAGCTGCACGAATTAAATGTGATTTGGTAATGCGGTTGAAGTTTACACCATGAATAGAGCAGTTTGGTTCCTGATTTCCAAGAACACGTTCAGCACCGTTACCAAAAGGAATAATGCTGACACCATCACTACCAACAGGAATTCCGGCAGCCAATTCGTTCATTTCGGCATAGCTGATACCTTCGGGAGCTACGTTATTTTTAATCCATGTGTTCAGAATAGCTGTTCCGTTAATGCAAAGCAATACACCCGCACGGGTAGCTTCTTTTGTATGATTAACGTGAGCAAATGAATTAACGCGTGATTGCGGATCGTATTTTGAGTCGCTGTTTACACCGTAAACAACACCCGAAGTACCGCCGGTAGCAGCAATTTCACCCGGATTCAATACGTTTAACGACAAAGCGTTATTTGGTTGGTCACCGGCACGATACGTTACCGGAGTTCCAGCGGACAATCCAAGTTCAGCAGCAATATCAGCTTTTAGGTTACCTTGTTGTCCAAAAGTTGGAACAATTTCAGGAACTAAAGCTGTATCAAAACCAAAGTAATCGAACAAGAATTTAGCAGGAGCTTCCGCTTTGAAATCCCATGCAATGCCTTCGGACAAACCCGAAGCAGTTGTACGGGCATCTCCGGTCATGCGCATAGCCAGGTAATCGCCCGGAAGCATGTAGTATTTGGCTTTCGCAAAGTTTTCAGGCTCGTTTTCCTTTACCCAGGCCATTTTCGACAAAGTAAAATTACCCGGAGAGTTCAGCAAATGCGATAAACATTGCTCGCCACCAAGCTCATTGAAAGCCTTTTCGCCATAAGGCACTGCACGTGAATCGCACCAAATAATGGAATTGCGGATAGCCTGCTGGTTTTCGTCCACCAACACCAAACCGTGCATTTGATACGAAATACCAATAGCTTTAATATCAGCTGCATTCACTCCCGATTCTTCCAACACCACTTGCGTAGCCAGTTTCAGGTTTTTCCACCATATTTCGGGATTTTGTTCAGCCCAACCGGCCTTTACCGAAATAATTTCCATTTCCTTTTTTGGAAAAAATGCCGACGACACACATTCGCCCGTCTCTGAATTGACCAAGCTCGCCTTTACTGACGAACTACCTAAATCATAACCTAATAAAAACATATGCAACATTAATTAATTCCACCCCTATCCCCTAAAGGGGAACAAGAGAAGTTTGTATTGTTTATTTTAATTTCTAATTCAAAAACAGAAAACGAAAGTAACTTAATTCCCTTTTAGCGGTTCTCTACTTTCCCTTTTAAGGGTTAGGGGTAGTCTTATTTTTTATATTTATAAAGCCTTGCTGCCCGGTGCGGAACGCCTTCTTCCACTTCATCCAATGCAACCACATACGGCATTTGTGCCACTTTTTTCTGGAAATTGCGAACATCAGAGTTTGTCTGGTGCACCGTATCATACAAAGAGCGCAATTGAGAAATGGTAAACTTGCGTGGCAATAATTCGAAAAGCAGGTGCGGCTCAATATCTAAATTATGACGAACGTACGCGAGGCCTTTATTAATGATTTCAGCGTGGTCAAAAGCAAGGTTCATACTTGCTACTTCACTCAAATCGTACCAGTTAGCTTGTGTGTTATCAGATTTAACCTGAATTTTCCGATCAATTTTAATCAACGCCACATAAGCCACCGTCACAATACGTCCTATTTTCAGCTGCGTAGTGTTTTCCAGCCACAAAATATCGCGCGGGTTTTTGGTTCGGTGCGGACCGCCAAAACTACGAAACTGACTCAGGTAAATATTCTTCAATCCGGTAAGCTCTGTCAACACACGCGAAGCCGCATCATCCAGGTCTTCATCATTCAGAATTATACTTCCCGGAAGTTTCTTATCGTTATACAATTCATTTTGCTCCGTAATGCTCCGCTCTATCAACAGCACCTTTAGTTTTTCGCCATCAAAACCAAAAACCACACAGTCCACTGACACATGCGGATTATATATATTTTCATTCGGCATAGCTATGACATTTTCATTTTCGTTGACAAAAATACGATATTATATTACATTCACAACGCATTTTATTCATGTTATAAAACACATAATCAATACTTTGAATACTGTAATAATTACAATATGTTCTACTTTTTTACTGTTCAAAATACAATAAGTATTTAGCGGAAATTTTAGCTAAACACATTGGTATAAAAGATTTGTAAGAAAAACAAAAAACAATTGGCTTTACGTACTTAGTACAATAAGTAAAATACGTAAATAGACTCAGATGAGAGCTAAAAAAATTGATTATCCGGCAGATTTTCTTGATTTAACAGACCACCTTGCATATAGCCGCTCACAACCGAAAGGTTTGGGTGGCTGTTGCTTTTTTAATATATTATATAAACATGGTTAATTATCAGAAAACAATTATTAACTTTGACGGCAAAAAAAACACTTAGCCCAGGTATAGAAGACGATAGTAATTCTAGTTCAGGTTTCTTGGTAAACCAAGCGGCATAGCCGAGCATCAACATGGACTGAATACAAGTAAATTTATAACTGATAACTAAAGTTGAAAACTGCACGTGTTTACAGCCCAAGTTTAACTCCCCATGGTCGTTGACCGTTGGTTCGCTTCATTAGACTTGAACTATGTGCATGGTAAAACTAATAAACTTAAAACGAACTATGAACAAAAATTATTGATAGTTTTTATCCTTTGTACAAGATTAGCGTTTTTGTATTCTCAGGACGCTGTTTATATATTGCATGCTACTCTCGGCGACACCATTGATAAAAAAGAAAAAATAAATTTCGATTTGTTCCCTGAGTTGAAGAATTTTGATTTTAAATTTGGAATTATTTATTCATATGGAGAAACAAAGAAACTGAAGGCTTATACTCAAAACGATTCCGTTATCGTAAAACAACTTGATTCTTCAATAATTTCTGAATATCAGTCAAATATAGATAAGTTATTGAATCTATATTCAACTCAGAATCATAAAGACACAACAACAGAATTAAATAAAAAAATAATCTTATATGATTCCAAAAACAATAACAGCAATATCAATAATAGTTTAAATATTGATAAAGCGGCACTGGAAAAAAGTGCTTATGAAGGGAGAAGACAGAGAAATTTAAGATCTACAGCATTAGAAAGAGGATTAAGCGGCCAGAAAGTAATTGATGCACAAAATTATGGAAGTTATGGCGAGATAAAGTTCAAAAAGAAAAAGTAATAAAACTGTGACCCCGCTCCAGCTCAATTAAATCGCGTGGGAAACCGGTGATAATAATTGAAAACAGATTATGCCGGAGGTAAAGGCGATATAAAAAACAGCAGTCATAAATCCATTGATTTATGACTGCTGTTTTTTATATACCACAAAATAAGTAGAGAAATACCTATTGGGCGGGATTGCGCACGTTGAGTAATTGACAGAACTTTGCACACTAAACTCCCAAAAGAATACAAATGAATGCAAACATAATAGTCAGGTCATCAATAATGTCTTACGAACATAAATTCAGGCAATTGAATGAGACATGGATTTCAAAATACTTTAAGCTGGAAGATTCGGATAAGTTAGTTTTAAACAATCCTCAAAAATACATTCTGAACAAAGGAGGAAATGTGTTTATTGCCCTGAATGCCGGGAAAGTAGTTGGTTGTTGTGCTCTGCTTGTTCACGATCTTTTTACCTGCGAACTGGGCAAAATGGTTGTTGATCCGCGGGTGCAGGGCAAAGGCATTGGCTCGTTGCTTGGAAATGCATTGATTGAAAAAGCCCGTGAGCGTGGATTTAAACGGGTGATACTCGAAGGAAATACAAAAATGGAAGCTTCTATCTCACTCTATCGGAAGTTGGGTTTTCAGGAAGTTCCTTTTGAGCAGATTAAACAAACCTATGAGCTACATACCCGTTGCAACATCTTTATGGAGCTTCATCTCATTCCATTTGACGGTCCTGAATTTTATATTTGATGCATTGTTTTGCACCTATTCTTCTTTTAAATCAGATCAAAAACTGTATTAATACTGATAAAATACCTAAAGAAAGGTATGTAAATGACCCTCAATCGGTATTTCGGCAATTGTGGCTATCATCTACTTTTGCATCGTAAATGAGCAACCTCATATTCGATTAAAAAAAAGTAAAGTATGAACACAGGTATTTATTACACAACTCAACGCGTATTGTCTGCCTCCCGACAATCAGGCGAACAACTGCCGGATTCTCTCCGGATGCGTTCGTTAGCCCAACTTATTTTTTCTCAAGAATCAACTTCCAACTCCTCATCTATGCGAATGTGCTGCTGTAGCCAATCGTGTTGATTTCTTTTGCTCAACTTCCCAACGCCTCATGATAATCTGAATAGGGGCAATATTAGTATAAACATTTTATTATTTAAAATCAGGATTCACTAGCCTGATTCATTCTTAAGTATAATCATTCAATAATTAAAGATATGAAAACGAATTATTTTTATCAGGTGCTTTTTGCCCTGTTTATTTCTTCTACCGGATTTGCAGCCGAAAATGCAGCTAAAGAACCTGTAGTAATCAGCGGAACCAAATTTACTTATCCATTAATTGAAAAATGGATTGCAGAATACCAAAAGGTAAACCCGAATGCCAATATAAAACTGGCTGCAAAAGCCAATGCTGGTCAAACTTCCGATTTAAGTATTATTGCCCATCAACCGGCACAAAACGAATTGCAACCGAATCAGGAAATTATTTATACCGGACGGTATGCCTTGCTTCCGGTGACCAATAACAACAATCCGATTTTAGTTGATGCAGCCAAGAAGGGATTGAATAAAAAAGAGTTGGATAAACTATTCTTTGAAGTGATTGACTATGACAGCGATGAACCTGTTCAGAAATCGAAGTTTAAAGCCAATATCTATTCGCGCGACAATCAGGCTTGTGCTTCTACGGCTTTGGCTGGATATTTTGGGCATCAATCTTCGGAAATCAGAGGTAAAAAGGTTTTTGGAGATGATATCTATCTGCTTTCGGCTATCAAAAAAGATTCAATCGGACTGACGTATAATAACCTGGGTTATTTGTATGATGTGAATTCCCGCAATCTGAAAGAGGGAATTGCATTGTTACCCATTGATTTGAAAAAAGAAGCAAAGCCTATTTTGTCAGGGAATCTGGACGAAGTGTTGAGCGTGTTGGAAGCAACGAAAGTAGAAACTGTTCCGGTAGAGAGAATCGGTTTTGTGTATTCAGACCAAAATGCACGGAAAGAGGTATCAGAATTTTTAAAATGGGTACTGACTGATGGACAAAAATTCAATCACGACAAAGGATTTCTAAACCTTGACAAACAAGCATTGGCAGAACAGGAAAGCCGGTTGTCGGAGAGATTCCTGACATTGAAATAGCTAAGAAGTTCTGAGTTACAAAAGAAAAGAAGAAACAACTAAATTATAAATAAAAAAACGAGCGTTCCCCTTCTCCGTCGGCAAACTGATTGAGGGAACGCCCGTCACAATTCAGAAAATTGTATGACAAAACTACTATTATTTTTTGGAAACTACAAAAAGTTTCCGGCGCACGCTGTGCGCAAAACCGGATTTTTTATTCTTTTTACATTTATCAGTATTCTTTCAGCATCTGCCCAACAGATTGAAATTAAAGGAAAAGTACTCGAAGAAAGCTCTAAAAACTCAGTTATCGGAGCAGTTATCAAAGTCAAAGGGCAAAAAACTGGAACAACTTCTGATGTTAACGGAAACTTTGGCGTCAAAGTAAAATCCCTTCCGGCTACATTAATCGTATCTTCCGTTGGTTTTAAAAACCAGGAAATTGAAGTTTACGAATCCGAACCAACCACCATTTATCTTACAGAAGACCAAAACCGCCTGAGTTCAGTAGTTGTGGTGGGTTATGGAACACAGAAACGGAGTGAGATTACAGGTTCAATTTCATCTATTTCCGGAGAAAGTTTAAACAGGCAGGTTTCTTCGTTTGACAAAGCCCTGCAGCAAGTTTCCGGAGTTCAATCAGTTCAATCTAACGGAAGACCGGGGAGTTCAGTCACAGTTCGTATCCGTGGTTCAAACTCTATTACCGGAGCTAGTGAGCCATTATATGTAATAGATGGATTCCCCTCTAACAGTGACAATCTGGCATCTATCAGCACTTCCGATATAGAGTCGATAGATATTTTGAAAGATGCTTCTGCAACAGCCATATATGGGGCGCGAGGGGCGAACGGCGTTGTGATAATCACAACAAAGAAAGGCAAAATAGGTAAAAATACAGTTGTTTTTGATTCGTATTATGGCGTTCAGCGAGCCACCCGTTTAATACCGCTACTAAATGCAAGCCAATGGGCACAGTTAAAAAATGAAGCTTTAATTAACGCCAACAAAGCCCCGTTATTCACAAATGATCAAATTGCAGCTTTAGGTGAAGGTACAGATTGGCAAAAAGAAGCTTATGGTGACGCACCAATACAAAACCATCAATTAACCGTGTCAGGCGGTGATGTAAAAACCAGATATAGTATTTCCACTTCCTATTTCGATCAACAGGGTATATTGGTTGGAACGGATTTCAATCGCTACGCAGTAAGAGCTAATCTCGAAAGCAACGTGAATAGCCGGTTAAATATTGGTTTAAATGTCAATGCAAGTGCAGCAAAAACCAGTGGTGGTGGAAGTGTAACTTCGTTATTATATTTACCTCCCACTGTTCCGGTCAGAGATGCCAATGGTGTGTATACATTTGTCAGCCCCTATGAATCTGCGATTTCAAATCCAATTGCAACTCTAGATTTGCAAACCAATGAAAGCACAAAATACAAAGCATTGGGAACTCTTTTTGGAGAATATAAGATTGCAGAAGGTCTTAAAGCTAAAGTTTTATTTGGAACTGATATCGTTGTCAAAAAAGATAACGAGTATACGCCAGTAACACTCTACGAAGGAAGTACAAGTGGAGGAGTCGCAGCTGTGGGGGCAACCTTTAGTAATACATGGTTAAATGAAAACACGCTTACATATAATAAGACAATTGGGAAAAATCATAGTATTAATGCCGTGGTGGGTTTTACACAACAAGAATTTAAACAGGAGGGAGTATCGGCAGGTGCATCCAGTTTCATTACCGATTTGACAACTTATAATGATTTGAAAAGTGGAGCTACAACTGCCCCATCTACCTCATCATTCACCAGTTGGGGATTAGTATCTTATTTAGCCCGGATAAATTATTCCTATCAGGAAAAATACTCGTTTACAGCTACAGCCAGAGCCGATGGTTCTTCCAGATTTGGCGCTAACCACAAATGGGGATATTTTCCTTCAGGAGCATTCTCTTGGCAAGCCAGCAAAGAAGAATTTGTCAGCCGGGTTAAATCTATTAGTAACCTAAAATTTCGTGTAAGTGCCGGGGCAACAGGAAATCAGGAGATTGGCCAGTACCTTTCTTTACCTCGATTAAGTACATATCAGTATTACTCCGGTTCCGGCTCAAGCATCTTAACCGGATACTCCTCCAGCCAGGTTGCTAACCCCGATTTAGCATGGGAAACAACCTATCAGTACGATGCTGGTTTTGATTTGGGCTTATTCAATGATAGGATAACACTGGTTTTTGATGCATATTACAAAAAAACAAATGATTTGTTATTAAATATATCATTGCCAAATACATCAGGATACACTGAGGCTGTTGCTAATTATGGTTCTGTACAAAACAAAGGGTTGGAAGTTACATTGAATACCGAAAATATTAAAACGAAGAAATTCACATGGTCTTCCGATCTTATTTTCTCAATAAACCGTAATAAAGTATTGAGTTTAGCTAATGGTGCCGATTATCTGACATTTACATCGGGGGGGTGTTACTCAACCTAGTTATATAAAGGTCGGTGAACCATTAGGGTCATTCTACGGTCTTCAGTCAATAGGTATTTTTAAGGATGCCGATGATGTTGCCAATTCAGCTAAATTTGGTACGCAACTAGCCGGGGACGTAAAATATGCCGATTTGAATGATGATGACGTAGTAACACTTGCAGGTGATCAACAGTTAATTGGTAATTCTGAAGCAAAATTTATTGCCGGGTTTAATAACACATTCACTTACTCTAACTTCGATTTAAACATTGAACTTCAATCATCTTATGGGAATAAAATTTATAGTACACTGCGCCAAAACCTTGAATTGACTACCGGCTTTCAAAATGTTCTTGGAGAGTTGACAAATAGATGGACCGCTTCAAATACCACCGGAACATTTCAACGAGCTAACGAAGGAACTACTGTTTATCCAATTTCAAGCCGTTTTGTAGAAGATGGCTCGTACCTTCGTTTAAAAACCATTTCTTTGGGTTACTCATTGCCAAAGAAATTTGCATCTAAAATTTATCTTACAAAACTCAGAGCCTATGTAACTGCCAACAACTTGTTTACATGGACAAAATACACAGGTTATGATCCGGAAGTAAACTCAAATGGTCAAAATTCAGCTCAGCAAGGTGTTGATTCCGGTGCATATCCAAATGCCAAATCACTTGTAGCCGGCCTGAGTGTTACCTTTTAATTTATCCACAAAAAATAATTGAACTATATGAAAACAAATATTTATATACTCTTATTAGTTTCACTTTTCCTGACCTCTTGTGTGAGTTTAGATGAAGAACCACAATCGTTTATTACTACAGATCAGTTTTATAAGACCCAAACGGATGCAGTTTCAGCAGTAACAAGTGTTTACCATCTGCTGGGACATAATACAGATGGAGATCATGCATCGCTTTATAACAGGCTTTTGGTTTTAGCAGTAGGAATGAGCTCCGATGATCATATTGCTGGCCCCAGAGCCACTGTTGCAGATGTTCGTTCTATTGCCGTATTAGGTTCTTCCAAAACAAATACACGTTATTCGGCATTGTGGAGAAGACTTTATCAGGGAATTAATCGTGCAAATGCAGCTATCGACCGTATTCCATTAATCGATATGGATACTGCTTTGCAAGTACGTTTGGTTCGTGAGGCCAAGTTCTTACGTGCATTATATTACTTTAATTTAGTTCGCTTATGGGGTGATGTTCCATTAGTTTTACACGAAACGACCTCTCTAAGTGGGTTAAATGTCTCGCGCGAATCAGCAAACAAAGTTTACGCACAAATACTAATTGACCTTGAGGAAGCGGAAAAATTACCAGCCAGTTATACGGGTGTCGATATTTTTCGCGCTACAAGTGGCGCTGCGAAAGCTATTTTGATTGATGTATATGCTACACGCCAACAATGGGCAAATGTACTTTCAAAATACGATGAAATATCAAAAGCCCCTTACAGCTATAATCTATTCACTAACTATGCCGATGTTTTTAGTGTGAGTAAAAAGAACACGGTTGAGCATATTTTCTCTGTTCAGTGTATTGGTGATGGAAAAATTACAACTTCCAATGGAACCGGCAACTTTAATATATTAGGTCAGATTTCTGCACCGGTTGCTATTAAAGGCGGAGATGCTGATGCTCCACATCCAAGTTTGTATTCTATCTTCTCTGGTACCGATAAGCGCCGCGATGTAACCTTTTACACCTCTTACACGCTGAATGGAAAAACAACTACAATTACCCCACATTTTGGTAAATATGTAGATCCTGCTGCAACAGCTATTTTACAATCATCTGTGAATATCCCGATTATACGTTATGCTGAAATTGTATTGTTTAATGCTGAAGCAATCAATGAATTAAATGGACCAACGTCTGAAGCTTACGATGCCATTAACAGAGTCAGAACCCGTGCCGGATTACCAAATCTGACTGCTGGTCTTACCAAAGATCAATTCAGGGACTCTGTATATTTAGAACGTCGAAAAGAGTTTGTATATGAACAGATTCGTTGGTTCGATTTAATACGCGGGATTGACAAAGTTGGAAATAAAACCGTATTGGTTTCAGCCATAAAAAAAATAGATAAGGGAACTGGTAAAACAGATGCGGATATTGCAAAATACTACTTGCTGCCCATACCACAAGGCGAAATTGACACCAATCCAAATTTAACCCAGAATCCTAACTGGTAATTAATTATTTCAATACACGTAGAAAAATGAAGAATTATAAAAAACTCAATATACTTACCTCTGTAGCTGTATTAGCCAGTGGTGGTGTTTCACAATTGCAAGCTCAACAGCAAAACCAGCGTTTTCAGGGAGTTGTAGGTCGTACATTGGCCGAATCGAAAGAATGGTGGCCTGAACCGGTAAAAGCACCGGCCGGTGCACCCAATGTGGTATGGATTTTAATTGACGATGTAGGCTATGGTGCTACAAGTACATTTGGAGGTGTAATCAATACTCCAACATTAGATAGTTTAGCTAACAATGGTTTGCGTTATACCAATTTCCATACCTGTGCTATCAGTGCACCCACTCGTGCTGCTTTGCTAACCGGCAGAAATAGTGCTGCAGTCCATGTATCAGGCTTCTCACACAACTCTTTATCAGCAGGTTTTCCAGGTTGGGATGGTAGAATACCGTCTTCTGCGGGCACAGTTGCTGAAATACTTCGCGACAATGGTTATAATACCTTGGCTGTTGGTAAATACGGTGTAACCCCGGATGATGATGCCACCGATGCAGGACCATTTGATCGTTGGCCTACGGGTAAGGGATTTGATCATTTCTTTGGATTCCTTGGCTCTCAAACCGATCAGTATAAGCCCGATTTAGTCGAAGATCAGGCGCATGTAACACCAGATGGCCGTCACCTAAGCGAGCAAATCACTGATAAAGCCATTAGCTTTATTGACCGACAGAAAAAGGCAGCTCCCAATAAGCCTTTTTTCCTCTATTATGCGCCGGGAGCTGTTCATGCTCCACATCAGGTTGCTGCCGAGTGGAGCGATAAATACAAGGGGAAGTTTGATAAAGGTTGGGATGCTTTTCGCGAAGAAGTATTTGTACGTCAAAAGAAATTGGGAGTAATTCCGGCCAATGCTGTTTTGCCTGAACGTAATCCTAATATCAAAGCCTGGAATAAACTGTCGGCTGACGAGCGGAAACTCTATGCACGCTTTATGGAAGTATATGCCGGTTATCTGACATATACCGATTACGAAATAAGTCGTGTAATTAATCATCTAAAAGAGATTAATCAACTTGACAACACCTTGGTTTTTGTATTGATCGGAGATAACGGTGCTAGTAAAGAAGGTTCTTTGAATGGTGACGTAGATAGAAGTATTTTTTCAAACAATGCTACAGAAGAGGAGAATATTCAATATAATCTAAGTAAAATTACTGATATTGGTACACCTGCTGGCACTCAGGTTAACTATCCGCTCGGTTGGGCACAAGCTGCCAATACACCTTTCAAACACTGGAAACAGGATGCTAACAGCGAAGGGGGAACGCACAATCCGTTGATAGTTTATTATCCGAAAGGAATTAAGGAGAAAAGGGGAATCCGAACTCAATACAGCCATGTAATTGATATTTTGCCCACTACCCTTGAATTGACAGGAATTAAAGCTCCTGAAGAAATTAAAGGTATAAAGCAGGTTGAGATTCAGGGAACTTCATTAGCCTATTCAATTAAGGATGCAAACGCCCCAACACAACACACGACACAGTATTATTATATTTTCGGATCGCGTTCAATTTATAAAGATGGATGGAAAGCTGCACTTGCTTATCCAAGTAGCTTTATAACCGGGAATGCTAAAAGCAATGCTCAATTTGACGAAAATGCATGGGAACTATATAATTTGAAAGAAGACTATACAGAGCGAATCGATTTAGCAAAAAAATATCCCCAGAAATTAGCAGAACTAAAAGCTTTGTTCGAAGAACAAGCTAAGAAAAATAACTTATACCCATTAATCACCTGGGGAGATATTTTTAATCGAAGGAGTTTTAAAAATAAAGGAACCAACTAGTTTTACCGAAGATAATCCCAATAGACAAATAACTTTATCTATTGGGATTTCTTTTTGATTTAAGCATTCAACCCAAGACACTATCTTTTTTTAAGTCATTCACACAAACAGTCACTCCAGCTTATAATGATATGTAGTTACGCAAACTCTGTATTTATCCTTCAAAATATCCGTTGTAAGGTATAATGATAAATTATATATACCCCTAAAAAGGTATAAAGATACTCTAATAGGGGTATTTTACAATGGTGATAATCAGTGTATTTTTGTATCATAAAAACATTAGCAAAGTGTTGCTGTAGTTTATTACGCTCACACCAATTTAAAATTATTTTATTTATAAACAAAGGCATTCGTTTCTGTCTCCGTCGGCAAAACTGATTACGGGAACGGGTGTAACAATTCAAAAAATGTATGAAAAAACTTTTCAACAACAGGAAATTTAATTTTCTGACTTCCGCTTTGGTGCTGGGCAGCGGTGTTTCGGCACAGTATAGTCCAACGCCTGCATTTCAGGGGAAAATTGGCAAAACACTTGCTGATACAAAAGAATCCCGTCCCGAGACGCAGCCACATGCTCCGCAAGGTGCCCCGAATGTGGTTTGGATTCAGTTAGATGATGTAGGTTATGGAGCAACATCTGCTTTTGGCGGGCTTGTCGAAACACCTAACATCGACCGATTAGCCAATAACGGTTTGCGTTATACCAATTTTCATACTTGTGCATATAGTGCTCCAACACGTGCAGCTTTGCTTACCGGTCGCAATCAACATTCTGTGCATTTCGGTTACTTTGCGCATAATTCTTTTGATACCCCGGGATATGATGGTTATCTTCCTTTCGAGAAAGCTACTGTGTCCGAAATCCTTCGCGAAAACGGATATAGCACATTTGCTGTAGGTAAATATCACTTAACTCACCCTTCGGATGCCACACAGGCCGGACCATTTAATCGTTGGCCAACAGGTCGCGGATTCGATCACTATTTTGGATTTCCACCCGAAGCATGGGGAACAGATCAATGGCACCCCACTTTGTATCGCGACACTCAACGTGAACCGGATGATGCGCAAGGCCGCCATGTTAATGAGTTGTTGGCCAATAGTGCCATTCAGTTTATTTCCGATCAGAAAGCGGCAGCTCCGGATAAACCATTTTTCCTTTATTTTGCCCCTGGAGCTGCACATGCTCCGCATCAGGTGGAACCCAAGTGGATTGAAAAATACAAAGGTAAATTTGATGCCGGCTGGGATGCTTACCGGGAAACGGTGTTGAAAAATCAGATAGCATTAGGAGTTGTTCCGGCCAATACAAAACTAGGACCGCAAAACAACGGTGTAAAAGCATGGAATCAACTTTCGGCTGACGAGAAAAAAGTTTATCTGAAACATATGGAGGTATACGCAGGTTTTGTATCTCAAACCGACTATCATATTGGACGGATTATTGATTACCTGGAACAAACCGGACAACTTGAGAATACAGTGATTGCCGTTTTGGTTGGCGATAATGGTGCCGAGGGTGGTGCGCGTGAGTATGGACGCTTTCTTTCAACTCCTTCTGACGCTACCAGGGAACAAGTTTTAGCTGCTGAAGTAAAAAATCTACACAAGTTAGGAACTGACGATTCGCAAGCACTGTACCCAGATGGTTGGGCTGCTGCAACTAACACGCCTTTCCGCTACTACAAGAGCTACGCCAACTTCGAAGGTGGTACGCGTGATCCGTTGATTCTTTTCTACCCAAAGAAAATCAAAGATAAAGGTGGAATTCGCCATCAGTACTCGTATGTGAATGATATTTTGCCTACTACATTGGAATTAGTTGGTGCTAAAGTACCACAAGTAATTAATGGATATGTGCAAGAACCTATCGAAGGAACAAGTTTGGCGTACACTGTTGAATCGCAGAACAAAAACTTACCTGAACGTCATACCATTCAGTATCACGAAATGACTGGTTCGTATGCAATTTATAAAGATGGATGGAAGGCTTCGTTCCCTCACGATAGAACAAAGCGTATTCCTGTTGGTGAAGAAAAATGGCATTTGTACAACACTAAAGCTGATTTTAATGAATTGAATGATTTAGCAACTCAATATCCCGACAAATTAAAGGAATTAGCCGATTTATTTGATGCTGAAGCCTGGAAATACAATGTATATCCATTGAAAGATAATTGGGATATTAAAAATGCAAATATCTTTGGCGATAGTAAGAAGTTAGTCCTTCATAATGGAAATTATTTTACCAACTTCTCTGTACTCCGTTTTACAAACGATTCTTACACCATTACGGCAAATGTTGAGATACCAAAATCTGGTGCTCAGGGAGTATTGGTCGCTCAAGGTGGGTTATCGTCGGGTATTAGTTTGTATGTGAAAGACAACAAACTGAAGTTGGCTTACAACGCTGATGGGAAATTAATAGAATTAGTTTCTGATAAAGCAATTCCTGCCGGAAAAGCAGTACTGAAAGCAGAGGTAATATATACCGGCGAAGGACGTGATAAAGCTAAAGCAGTTACGCTTTATATTAACGGTGCAAAAACAGCAACTCAGGACTTAGGCAAAATTGGCACACCACGCAATAGCGTCGAAGGTCTTGATGTAGGTTCAGACAGAGCCGGTGCAGTTTCTACTTTTTACAAAGCTCCATTTGCATTCACCGGAAAAATTTCGGAAGTTGTAATAGAGGCAAAATAAGACTAACACACAAAGCAGGCATATAGGCTCTTGCAAACAGAAGCAAGGGTGTTATGTGCCTGTTTTTATAAAATCAATTACCATGTGCAGAAAAACATCTATTTTTTATTCTCTTTTTATCCATCGTTTTCCGTCAATACAAATTGCCGGGTATAGGAGACAAAGCTAATTCTCAATAAAAACGGATTTGGAAATCCGTTCCCCTCAAAGAACATATCCCCCAATTATGGTATATAAATACTGTGATTGTGGGATTTTATATACCTAAAAATTGTATGACCTTTGCAACTGAATTAATTGAATTAGAAATGACGGAATTTATGGCTGATGCTACTTTTATTATTGCTGAGAATAACGACTTATGTCGTTTAGGCTTGAAGTGCATCATTCATGATCAGGTTCAGTCGCCAACAATCCATTTTGCTTCTACAAAGCTTGAATTACACAGCACCTTGTTATCCAACAGCGATGCAGTTATCATTATTGACTTTGATAGCCTCGCTATTAATACCATCGATGAAGTAACCGTCCTTTCTGCGTGTTTTCCGCAGTCCAACTGGCTTTTTATTGCGGAAATACCGGATGAAACTTTTTTAATGCCGCTTACAGCCTCATTTGGTAAAGCTAATTTTATTCTGAAAACAAATGACTACGATGTAATAGCAACGGCTATTCTGGCAACTGTGTCCGGGAAGAAATATTATTGCAGCGAAGCATTGCAAATAATTATGGACGGGCATAACCGAAAAAAGGAAAATTCGATGAAACGGAATTTGCTTACATCCACCGAGCTGGAACTTGTGCAACTCTTTACACAGGGCAAAACGGCAAAAGAAATAGCCGAAATGCGCTGCCTGAGCCATCACACCATCAATACCCACCGCAAAAATATCTTCCGGAAACTGAACCTCAACAATATACAGGAACTGATTAAATTCGCCTTGAAAAACGGATTGGTTGATCTGACCGAATATTATATTTAACATGAGTTCGACATAAGTATTTATATATCAATTTCCCCCTAGGGAATTCATATCAATAGAAAATGTTATTTCAAGAAGCAAATTCCCCGTTAGGGGATATATCTGTTGATTCCCTGACGGGAAATTAATTAAAATGCAATGTGTTTTCTATTGATATTTAAGTCCTAACGGACTAATCGTTATGTCGAACTCACGTTATTTAAGAATAACACTAAGTCCTTAAAGAGGATGTGAAATACTTTGCCGTTTAAAGGCAATGATATTTTGCATCCTCTTTTTTTGTTTTTATATTCCAGCATATCATATAGTTAGAATAAAGCATGCCTACATTTAGGTATCAATATACTCCAATTGCGGTATTTTATTGCTTTCAAATGCAGGGTAATTTTGCACCCATAAAATTTGATAAGGTATACAAACAAGATTAAACTATTCAATTATGAGATTCAAGATTTATGCATTACTCTTTTCCCTGGCATTTGGCCTTGCGGCATTTGCCCAAAATAACCAGACCCAACTTACCGGTCATGTAAAAGACGGTACTACCGGCGAAACACTGGTAGGTGTTACCGTACAGGTTGAAGGCACAAAAGATGCCGTAAAAACAGATATAAATGGTAGTTTTAGTCTTAAGACAACTAAAAAATTGCCTTTTACAGTAGTGGTGAATTACGTGGGCTACCAAAAGCAGGAAAATATCATTGAGAGTGTAGAAAGTGAATTTCTTTTTGAAATTCGCCAGAGCACAAATATATTAAGCAGAGTAGTGGTTACCTCAAGACGACGTGCTGAAACTGCCCAGAATATTCCAATCCCCATCTCGGTTATTGGTGGTGCTTTAATTGCCGAATCAGGAGCTTTCAACGTAAACCGGGTGAAGGAGTTGGTTCCATCGGTTCAGCTTTATTCGTCGAACCCGCGCAACACAGGACTAAATATCCGCGGATTAGGTTCGTCATTCGGACTAACCAACGATGGTATCGATCCGGGAGTTGGTTTCTACGTGGACGGTGTGTATTACGCCCGTCCGGCAGCTACAACGCTCGACTTTATTGATGTGGAGCAAATTGAGGTGTTACGTGGTCCACAAGGAACACTCTTTGGTAAAAATACCACAGCAGGAGCATTCAACGTTACAACCAAGAAACCAAGTTTTACTCCGGGAGCTAACTTCGAATTGAGTTATGGTAACTATGGTTATGTGCAGGCTAAAACCTCTATAACAGGCCCAATCACTAAAAATATTGCCGGGCGTGTTTCATTCTCAGGGACACAACGCGATGGATTATTGACCAACGTGGCTACACAGCAAAAAGTAAACGACCTGAATAACTTAGGTGTGCGTGGCCAGTTGCTTTTCAAATTATCCGACAAAACAACTGCCATTTTAGCTGCCGATGCAACACGCCAACGCCCTAATGGTTATGCGCAGGTGGTAGCTGGAGTTGTAACAACCAAACGCCCGGCCTATCGCCAGTTCAGCCAAATAGCTGCCGATTTGGGATATTCACTTCCAAGCACAAATCCGTTCGACCGGTTAATCGACCAGGATACTCCATGGCGTTCCAATCAGGATCTAGGTGGTGTATCGTTAAATATAGACACAAAACTGGGATCAGGAACACTCACTTCAACCACTGCCTGGCGTTATTGGAACTGGGATCCTTCCAACGACCGCGACTTTACCGGGTTGCAGGCGCTCGCATTGTCGCAAGCCACATCCAAGCACAAACAATGGTCGCAGGAAGTGCGTTGGGCAGGTTCATTAGGCTCTAAGGTGACCGGCGTTTTCGGACTTTATGCTATCGGACAAGATCTCAAAACTGATCCATACCACACCGAAGAATCTGGAAGGCATCAATGGCGATTTGCTAAAAGTACAACAAGTGCTTTATGGGAAACTCCGGGACTTTTTGATGGCTATGGCATACATACCACTTCTACACTCAATACTTTTAGTGGTGCTGCATTCGGACAAGTTGACTGGGCAATTACCGAACGCTTACATGTTTTACCGGGTTTACGCGCCAATTACGATCAGAAAAAAGTGGATTACAAACGTGAAACGTATGGCGGACTTGAAACTACCGATGCAGCTTTGTTGGCTTTGAAAAAATTAGTTTACAGCAACCAGGCGTTTATTGCAGGAACTGACAATACTAACTTTTCAGGGCAGGTAACGGTAGCTTACAAAGTTGGTAAGAAAATTAATGCTTTTGCAACTTATGCCAATAGTTACAAGCCGGTAGGAATAAATTTGGGCGGCATCCCTAATGGTGCGGATGGCAAGCCTGATTTGAGTTTGGCTAAAATTAAACCGGAGCAGGTTAATCACATTGAAATAGGTGTAAAAACAACTCCTACCAAAAATTCGACATTAAACTTAACGGTTTACAATACGGATATAAAAGATTATCAAACCCTTGTACAGTCACCTGAAATAGGCGTAAACCGCGGCTATTTGGCCAATGCCGAAAAAGTGAATGTACGTGGTGCTGAATTGGATGGCGACATCAGAATAAACAAGAATTTCTCGCTATACGGTTCGGCAGTTTATACCGATGGTAAATATGTAACGTTCACCAATGCGCCGCTTTCACTCGAAGAAACAGGTTCTAAAGATGCCAATGGAGCATCCTATTATTCCAAAGATGTATCGGGTGGAGCATTGCCGGGCATCTCTAAGTGGGCTGGATCTATTGGTGCAGAGTATTCAACTGATGGAAAACTGTTAGGCAATTCAGGCCGCTTTTTCATAGCCTCCGATGCTTATGCCCGGTCTACATTTTCATCAAGTCCTACTCCATCGGCATATCTGAACGTTAAGGGTTATGCATTGCTAAATGCCCGCATTGGCTTCCGTGCAACCGCTGGCGTATCGCTCACCCTGTGGGGACGTAATATTTTAGATAGAAATTATTTTGAACAATTGCTTCCCGGAGCTGGTAATGCCGGTCATTATGCTGCGGTGCTTGGCGACCCAAGAACGTATGGTGTAACCATTAAATATGGTTTCTGATTTTCAACAGATAATGCCTTTAAAAAGATTGAGGGTTTCACTTAAGGTGAAGCCCTCAATAATTAGAACCAAAGAAAGTCTTCTGACTATTAGCATAAAATATGGCTAAAACAATCCAATTTAACCCGCTCAAATATCCGGTATACGTCATGGCAAAAGCCATAGGGCCGGCTTGTAACCTGCGATGCAGCTATTGCTATTATCTGGATAAAAAAAGTCTGAATCCCAATAACAGCACCAACCGGATGAGCGAGGAAACACTCGAACTGTTTATTGAGCAATATATCAATGCACAACCCGGCGAGCAGGTACTTTTTACCTGGCACGGCGGCGAACCCTTGCTCATGGGGCTCGATTATTATAAGCGTGCTGTTCGTTTGCAACAAGTGTATGGACGCAATCGTCAGATTGAAAATGTATTGCAAACCAACGGAACCTTGCTCACCGAAGAATGGTGTCATTTTTTCAAAGAAAATAATTTTCTGATTGGTATTTCTATCGACGGTCCGGAACATTGCCACAATGCGTATCGTAAAACGATTTCAGGTGATGGCTCTTTTCAGAAAGCCCTGAATGGAATCAAATTACTAAAAAAACATGGGGTAGAGTTCAACGTGCTATCGGTAGTGAACGATTATAATGTGCAATATCCGCTCGAAGTATATCGATTCTTCAAACTTATTGGGGCAAAATACATACAGTTTTCACCGGTTGTTGAGAGATTAAATGCAGAATCGGGTCTGCTTACTGCTCCCGATAATACAGAGGGCAAACTTACTTCGTGGTCGGTTGGTTCGTTAGAATACGGACAGTTCCTTACTGCTATTTTTGATGAATGGGTGCAAAACGATGTAGGCGAAGTGTTTGTAACCACCTACGATGCCACGCTGGCCGGATTCGCGGGTGAGCAACCTCCAACCTGTATCTGGTCAGAGACCTGCGGACATGCTTCGGCACTGGAGGCCAATGGCGATTTGTATAGTTGCGACCACTTTGTTTTTCCTGAATTTAAACTGGGGAATATCCATCAGAAAACGATTACCGAAATGATGCTTTCGCCGATTCAGTTTAAGTTCGGTGACGATAAACGGAATAAGCTTTCTTCTGCTTGCCGGCAATGTAAATATCTTAAACTTTGCCACGGCGAATGTCCTAAAAACAGAATCCTGAAACTGGCTGATGGATCTGCCCATAACTACCTCTGTTCCGGACTGAAACACTACTTTAATCACGTAGAACCTTATATGAAGTTTATGGCCAATGAGTTGAAACATAAGCGGCCGCCATCGAATGTAAAGCTGTGGGCTAACCAAAATGAGGTTTCATATCAATAATTTAATTCCGTTTTCACAGCCGAAACCTGCAAAATTCCGATTATCTGCCTAAAAGAGAATCGGGCTTTTTTTGTTTAAAAATGTCAATTTTAAATCAAAAGAACTGGCTCTATAACGTTTCGAGTGGGTAAATAATTATGATTAAAACAAAAGGGCGTAGCCCTGTTCTCTTCGTAGCAATAGAATTCCACCATAATAATGAGGGGCGTAGCCCAGTCATGTTCGGAAGATTACAACCGCTAAAATTTACACAAATTAAAATAAAATCGTAATTGAAAAACGAAAACGAAAAAACAGGGTGTCTTATCAACAATAAAATGCAACATTTGTTTATAAC
>Ga0208789_1000538_pt1 | contig 33800 bp, 24 predicted proteins | sample Methanotroph_Enr_FD_187368 | JGI IMG/M metagenome (GOLD analysis project Ga0208789, IMG submission 187368) | Enriched soil microbial communities from Old Woman Creek wetland in Ohio, USA - Methanotroph_Enrichment_5 (SPAdes) (version 2) | ecosystem: Environmental > Terrestrial > Soil > Wetlands...
AAGACTGGCCACACAATCCATATAGATTAATTCATCCACGCCCTGCAGGTAGTAATGTAACGCATGTTCGCCCGGCGATCCAATGACGCGTAGACCTTCTAAGTGAATACCCTTGATCAGGTTGTGCCCCTTGATGTCAAGACGAGCAATAAGGCGTATATTTCTCACATCATCCCACTTATTGATTTTCGTGCCAAACCGCGTGACGCAACTTCCACTCACCATTTTCCTGGCTCCACAGGTGAGGGGAGCGGAACCTGTCTACTGTTTCATAAAACAAATCTTCTGATATATCGATATACTCCAGAAACTCCTTGAAGTACTTATGAGGAGGTTCTTGATCATACTTTCTAATCAGATTCACACCCTCTTCCCGCGTAATCTTACCATTGCGTATTTCCTGAGCCGCATCATATGTTGCACGACCAATACCAAACTTAATGAGCGTGGTGTAGTAATGAAACATGTCAATTCTGTCATCAATGCTGCTGTATTTGGAGTACGTCCCCTCGGTTCGCTCACTGTTCGCCTGAAAGCCGGTATTTTCGACCGCATAGTAATAACACTCTTGCGGATCCCACTTTAGGTAATACCCAAGGTAGTGTACCTCAACATTCTGCGCCTCAAGGTAGTCTGCACTGGGTGGAATATAAGGTGCAAAATCGTTAAGCGAGAAATGCTCTTCAGCGATGATGTCCTTGACCTGTTTGCCTCCCAGAATCATCTCTTCCGGATTACCAACCGAGAAAAACTTATGATCCATGGTTGGCTTATAATTGTCGTCGGGATTATTACCATACTCGGCCTGATTCTCGCCATACATCACCAGCTTCACGCCAAACTTGGCAGCCATCAAAGGACCAATAATACGCTGTCCAACGATAAATGGCTGAAATGGATGCAACAGGTTAAGAAAGGCCTGCTGGGTCAAATAGCGATGTAGGCGTCCGTTGGGGGTAAACAGGATATTGTCGAGACCGCCAACATGCATCCAGTTCTCGAAATTCTTCCAGCCGATTTCAGTGTACTTGTGTGGCGCCCATGTTACCGTGAGCGGGTTCATGCCGTACTTGTACTTGAGGATGTGAGACGTATATGCGCTATCCTTGCCTCCACTGCCGGGGACTATGATGTCATAGCCGCCGTCGCTACGACGGTGTTTATCTAACAGCTCAATCAAAGCTTGCTCGCGCTTCTCCCAGCTAATCTGTTTCTCTTTTACTTCGTGATAACGACAGGCGTCACATACCCCCTCATCATCAAAGCCGATAGTCGCCTTTTTCTCATCCTGCTTATGTTTGAACTCAACCGACGAACTCGGGCGCTGGTTCGATATCACACAGTGTTTGCAGAAAATAACCTTTTCTGGAAGACCAAAATACGCTTTACTCATTATTTATACGCCTTCCATCAAAAATTGAATTCCGCCCCAAAAAATGGTGCGTACTTAGTTTTCATCAATCTACTCATTTTATAATCTCCATCTTAGCGAAATGAACTCGAGCCTTTTCCAGATCATCCGGAGTGCCAATGTCATTCCAATATTCGTGAACCGGAAACACCGCAACCGGCAAATTTATTGCAAAACAAGCATCGATAAGATCCGTCATGTCGCTGTACTTATCCTCTGGCAGAAGCTTCAACGCTTCGGGAGATACTGCATAGATACCGGCATTACATAAAAACCGCTCAGAAGGCTTTTCGTCAATTCCCGTGATAAATGGGCCGTCCGCGCGTATCACACCATATGGAATATCGACTCTATGGTCAATTGCGGCTACCGTAATCTTTGCGCCATGATTCATGTGGAAGGAGTAAAGACTGTCGAGATCCGAAGTAGTGAGGATATCACCGTTCATTACCATGATGGATCTTTCAGGATGCTCGGGCAACAGGGAAAGCGCGCCCGCAGTACCTAATTTTTCTTGTTCTCTCAAATAACATATCTCAATTCCAAAATCACGACCATCTCCGAAATAGTCTTCGATAATGTGACTTAAATAATTGACTGAAATGTAGACCCGACTAATTCCGACCTTAGCCAATCGCTGAATTTGACGCTCCAACAGCGGTGCCCCGCCGATTTCTACCATAGGCTTCGGAATGTCCTCAGTAAGCGGTCTCAGACGTGTTCCCTCGCCCCCTGCCATAATCACCGCAAAACTAAAGCCCAGTGAAGCAACGCTGACTTGTGTGTCCCCTTCCTCCTGCTCCAAATCCATCAAATGTATCAGGCGCAAAAACTTCCCGGCTTTATCCAACAAAGGCAACGCTATCACATTGCCGCGACGCATCATATCCTTTATATAACCATCCGGACTTCCTATCTCCACGGTATGAGGATGAGGGTTCATCGCTTTCGACACAGGCGCCTCCAGACTGCCGCCGGCAAGCAAATGACGACGGATATCACCGTCTGTCAACGTTCCCAGCAGATGACCATCTTGAGCCACTACCACCGCCATGCGGCGGCAGCTGACCTCAATAGCGAGCACCGCATCCATCAGCGATGCTTCAGGCAAGAGGGGCTTTTCACTCATCTGAACCAACCATCGCGCGTCTCTCCTTTGAGAGTCATACGCTTGCGGATAATCCTCTGGTCGAGCGGTACGGTCGCCAATACTTCAGCTATCTTCGGACCCGCATCACCCAGCCAATAGGGATTCTCCGCGCGGCGGCAAAGCGCACGAAAGTCATCGTCATACAGGCATCGCCGCATCGCAGCCGAGATGCTGTCGGCATCATAATCGGCATCGAGCACATTCTCACCACGCAACCGGCCTTCCTGGCGCGACCCAATATTCACCGTCGGGCAGCCAAAGGCCGGGGTCTCCTTGAGGCCCGAGGAGGAGTTGCCAACACAAGCGACCCGTAGTGAAGAATCTCGCGCAAGCGCCAGTACGCCATGGTAGAGGTGCCGACCGAGCGAACGGCGAACTTGGGTATCTTGTATGCCCGCTTCGCCGAAAATATCTAATTGCTCGATAATCGCCTGTCCACCTGCATCGTTGTTTGGATAGGTAAGGATCGTCTGGACGCCTTCGGCAGCGAGGCGCTGTATTGCAACCAACGAGGGAGCCAGCTGCTCAGCGGCTTGGCTAAACTCAGTGCTCACCGAATGTTGCGTGAAAAGTATAACCGGGCGAGAAAGATCCAAGCCGAGCTTCTCGGCAACCTCTTCCGCTGATGCAAATCGCCCTTCGGAAATTAAGTCAATGGCAGGAAACCCAACGGTATGAACCCGCCAAGACTCTTCCCCCATAGCCAGTATGCGGTTGGTCGCCTGTTGGTTGGTAGTGAAATGGAGATGAGCCAATTTGGTCATCGCATGACGAACCGAATCATCCAGTGCGCCGCCTTCAGTCAGATCCCCCCCTTCTATATGGGCGGTGGGTATGTTCATCTGGCTGGCGGCAATTACAGCCGCCAAACCCTCAAAACGATCTGCGTAGACCACCATCATATCCGGCTTCAGCTCATTAAGCACACGACTGATAGCCAAGATACCCGATCCTATAGCTTGCGCTGTAGCAAATAAGGAAGCCGCGTCCATCTCGATCTTTACCTCCGCATCGATATGGAAGCCGTCAGCGCGGATCTCATCCAAGGTGCTGCCGAAATTAGGGTCAAGATGCGCTCCTGATACCAGCAGACGATAATCCAAATCCGGATGACGATCTATAGCTCGCAGAATTGGATATTGCAAACCATACTCAGCCCGGTTACCGGTAAAAACGGCGATAATGCGTTGATTCATGCTCTTTCTTCTCTTGTGTTCAATAGATGGGCGAGCCCCTGTCGTAACGTTGTCTTTGGGCTCCATCCGCAAGCGGACGTAGTTTCTGAATAGTCCAGAATTAAACTGGATTTCCGGTCTAATGAATGCGTGGCTTCCACGAGCCTGTCAGGTTGACCTGAAATCTCTAAAGCCATACTGGCCAACGCTCCTATTGAAGTTCCCACACCCGTTCCCAGATTGTACAGTTTTCCTTCATTACCCTCGTTGAAATGGTTAAGAGCCAGCGTCACGATTCCTTCAGCAGCATCCTCGACCCAGATAAAATCCCGTACCGGGTTCATATCCATTACTTCCAATGAACCCTCTCCAGATATTTGCCGCAAAATAGTACTGATTACATTGTTTTTTGACATACCCGGGCCATAAACGTTTGCCAGACGCACCGCAATTCCTGCTGGCAATTTCATCACGGCCAATTCAGATAGTCGCTTAACACTCGTGTAGGCATCATTGTTCTGAATCGGATCAGTGGAAAAATGCGCCCGAATCCCCGCTTCACCATAAAGCACCGCCGTAGATGCATAAACCACCCTGCCATAGCCTTTTGCTAAGAGCGCAGTAAGCGTAGCCAGTACTTTTTCTTCATACGCCTTGCCTGATTTTGCAACCTGTGCTCGATCATTGTCTTCCGCCAAGTGTATCAGCACATCTCCCGCTGGCGATTGTGAATAATCGGTTACCTTGCACCAGCCGGAAATATCTCTTCTTGTTACCGCAATAGCCTCAACATTTTGTTGCGCTGCAAGCTTTTTCAGGACATAACCACCCAGAAAACCGGATGCTCCAGTAATAACAACCTTCAATGGCTGCATCTTCGAGCCGCTAACAAACATCTGACTTCTTGAGCTGAAACCCGCGACTAACCGAGGTCTTAGCAACCTTACCCAAAAGGGTCTCGTAGTCCAATACCGAAAAGTCCCCCCCACCAGGACGCTTAAGCCATATGTTTTGCTCGCTAAGCACTTGTCCCGGTTCGATATCTTCAATTGCCACAACTGAAGCAAACGCAAACGCGATGGTGGGAGCCTCGGCCTCAACCGCAGTTTTCTCTCCGCCACGCGCCGCAAAAATCACCTTAGAACCTTCAATTAATGCAGAAAGGGCGGCAGGATCCATTGAGCACACAATATCGGGGCCAGGCCGATCCATGCGGTCTGTGAAGTGCCTCTCCAGGATTGATGCGCCCAGAGCCACCGCACCCAGACAGGTATAACTCGAAGTAGTGTGATCCGATAAGCCGACCACCGCATCCGGAAAAGCTTCTTTCAGATGACTCATCGCGCCCAAACGAACCAGTTCAGGTGGAGTTGGGTAGACATTGGTGCAATGAAGCAGTGCATACGGCACATTGGCTTTACGAAGAATCTCGACCGATGGACGGACAGTCTCAATGGAATTCATGCCGGTACTGATAATGACTGGCTTGCCGAAGCGCGCAATGTACTTAACTAACGGGTAATTGTTGCACTCGCCCGAACCAATCTTAAAGGCGGGAATATCAAATTTAACCAGCCTATCAACCGCCGCACGGGAGAACGGAGTGCTGATAAAAATCGCGCCGCGCTGCTGGACATGATCCATCAGACGTTTCTCATCTCGTTCGGAGAGCGCACAACGATCCATGATTTCATAGATCGAAACTTCGGCGTTTCCGGGAATCACCAGCTTCGCTTCGTTGGACATCTCGTCTTCAATGATATGCGTCTGGTGCTTTATAATCTCTGCGCCTGCATTAATTGCGGCATCAGCCATGGCAATTGCCAACTCCAAAGATCCTTCATGATTGATACCGATTTCCGCAATCACTACGGGCGGATGGTCATCACCGATTTCTCTGTCTGCGATTTTAAATTCAGCCATGCTTCTCTCCTGGATCTCCCTCAAACCTGTTGCATACTCATGAAAGGCGTTATGCAACTCTTAGTTTTACAATCACATAAGCAACTCATATATCTACCTGAAAAGCTGAATTCATGCAGTACCCCACACTTAGAACCGCCGCCGAGAATAATAACATGGTTAAACATTATAGACATCCGCCTTGTAGTTGCGCAGGTTATCGGGCTGTGTAAACCATGCGGCGGTTTCGGCTAAGCCGCGCTTGAAGCCCTCGCGGCCGCCATAACCGGGTTGCCAGCCGAAAAGCTGTTTGGCTTTGGCGTTATCGGCCCACAAGCGTTCAACTTCGGATTTTTCCGGGCGCAAGCGGACTTCGTCAGTGATGATCTCGATCTCGGTGTTCATGGCTTCTGCTATTAACTGGGCCGTGTCGCCTATGGAAATCTCGAAGTTGCTGCCGAAGTTAACGACTTCGCCCAAGCCTTGATCTGATTTCAGGGCGGCGATAAAGCCCGCTACGGTATCTTGCACGAAGTTGAAGTCGCGTGTCGGCGATACGGCTCCCAATTTTATCTGCCGCCGGCCATTTGCGATCTGGGTGATGATGGTCGGAATCACGGCGCGGGCGGACTGTCGCGGGCCATAGGTGTTGAAGGGTCTTGCAATCACTACGGGCAAGCCAAACGATGCGTAAAAAGAGTAGGCCAGCTGGTCTGCTGCGATTTTGCTGGCTGAGTACGGTGACTGCCCCTGCAAGGGGTGTTCTTCGGTAATCGGCACAAAACGCGCGCTGCCATAAACTTCGCTGGTCGAGGTGTGAATGACTCGTTTAACACCGAGCTCCCGCGCCGCTTGCAGTATGTTTAGGGTGCCTTTGATATTGGTGTCGACGTAGGTGTCGGGCGAATGGTAGGAATAGGGGATTGCGATCAGGGCCGCCAGATGCAGGACGGCCTCGCAGCCTTTCATTGCTTCTTTTACGCCGTGCGGATCGCGAATATCGCCAGTGAATACTTCGAACTGTCCTTTAATTTCGGGGCCGCAATGGTCTAGCCAACCCCAGGCGTTGAAGGAGTTGTAGAGCACGAAGGCACGAACTTTATAGCCCTGGCGAACTAAGGCTTCGGTCAAGTGCGAGCCGATGAATCCGTCGGCGCCGGTGATAAGGATGGTTGGGTTTTGTGCGGTTAGTTTCATAGGTTCATGCGGCTTGGGTCACAATGTCTTGATAAGCACCGGATCGCTTAATTCCACCGTCAGCCAGTTCGACTATTTGTGTGCAATTCTTAAGGGTGGTGAGGCGATGGGCAATGATAAGGATGGTGAGGTCTTTGCTGAGGCTTTCAATGGCCTGCATGACGGCTTGTTCGGTTGCATTATCCAGCGCGCTGGTGGCTTCGTCGAAGATGATGACATCGGCTTGTTTATAAAGGGCTCGGGCGATGCCAATGCGCTGACGTTGGCCGCCGGACAGTCGAATGCCGCGTTCACCCACGAAGGTTTGATAGTGTTTGGGCCACGTCTCTATGATGTCGGCAATCTGCGCTTGACGGGCTGCTTGCCGGACGCGCTCATGGTCGATCTTGTCCGCCGGTACGCCGAATGCGATGTTTTCTTCAATAGTGCTGTCGGCCAGGAAGATGGCTTGCGGGACATGGGCGATATGGCATTGCCAGCTGCGGTGGTTGCCTGGGCTGATGGGCTGGCCATCGATCTCAAGTGTTCCTTCAGTCGGTTGTAACAGGCCCATGACGATGTCGAGCAGGGTGCTCTTGCCGCTTCCGGTTACACCGATGAAGCCGACGCGACTGCCTTTGGCGATGCTGAGGTTGAGGTTGTTAAGCACCCTCGGGGTTTGTTGGCTGTAGCGAAACGAAATTTGCTTCAGGTTGATCTGTTTTTCAAACGGCAGCGGCTGGGCCGCTACGGCATGATCGGCGTAATCGGGGAGCGGCTGGTCCAGTAATTCCAGGGTGTCTTGCAACGAGGCACGCCCCCCTTGGATGGCGGACCAGGCGGCATACGCCTGCTGTAATACGGGCAACAGGCGCTGAGCACCCAGCGCCAAGGCGCCTAGGATAGGGATGGCTTTGGCGATGCCGTCCGGTTGTTGGGCGAGTGTGTAGGCCAGCGCAGCGATGAGCAACATGCCTAGTGCCTCTATCCCGTAACGGGGACTCGCACCAATGAAAGCGTTGTCGCCCTGAGCCCGGCGTAAGGGAATATCGGCGTTGCGGTAGATCTGGCAATAAGCGGCCTGGCTACCGTCGATCAGTACGTCGCGGATGCCGCCCAAGCCTTCTTGCAGGGATTTGATGACATGACTGGACTCGCGGGCCATTCGATGGCTATTGGACCACAGCCGGTTACGGGTAAGCCTGACGATGAATGCGTAGATAAAGCCAAATCCGCCAAAGGCCGCTAAGGCGATGATGGGATCGACCGACAGCAGGGCTATCAGGATTGCGCTCAACATGGCGGTTGAGCTGATGAGGTTGAGCAGCATCACGATGATGTGTATCACTCCGCTCGTTTTATTGGAGATGCCGTTGATGATCTCGCTGCTGTTACGAGCGACATGGACTGCGTAGGGTTGATAAAGCGTACGCCGGTAGATGCTGATGCTGAGGTCGGCTCCGGTCGCGAAGGATAGGCGGGTGCTGGCCCATAGCAGCAGTAAACGCATTGCACCGGCCACAAGGGCCGCCAGACCAAAGACGATGGTTAGCGGCAGCAGGAGTTGCTCTGGCTGTGTAAGCCCCAGCACTTGGATTAATGGCTGTGCGGCGGAATAGCCAAAAACGCGCTCAGGCGCAGTCAAGACGCCTAAAAAAGGCAAGACAGCGCCAATGCTGAAGATTTCAGCTAATGAAGCGAAAATCATCAAAACGAGCAGAAGGCCAAATTGCCGCCGGCGTCGTAGGCGGATGTGGTACCAGAGGCGGCTTAGAAGTTGGGTAATGGACTGCGTGGGTTGCATAGGATTATTGGGCAATCAGGCTTGACGGCTTAATAGTTGCCCTTCAAGGAAATGACCGCGGAATGTCATTTAGGTTCGTTATTCAGCTGGCTCTGCTGCGCGGCTTCGCGCTGCAACTCTATGATCTCTGCGTGCAGCCGCTCGTATTCCTGAATTTTATATTTGAGAAAACGCACGGCGATGCTCGCTTTTTCCTCCACCCCTGCCGGGGTAAGCAAATAGGCATAAGCCATCTTGTTCCGGCTGTTCCGGAAATTTAGCATTTTGATCAGCCCTTTGTCCAAAAGCGCTTTAATGCAGTAATTGGTTTTGCCCAAACTTACGCCCATCGCCACCGCCAAATCGCGCTGGCTCATCCGCGGATTCGATTCGATAAGTCGTAGAACCTTAAGCTGATTTTCTTCGTGCAAGGTGGTCTCAAGCAAAATTAAAATTTTTTATTAAGGTTTAAGCACGCTACCGCCATGCTGTATCACGATCAGCAAGCGCGGACAAAGGGTTTGGGTGGTCTGGCGAGTGGCAAACACAACACCCGTTCAAGAGTTGAACATACTATAACACAACCGTTTTTATGTGAAAACTTTACGTTTACAGGAGGTTTAGCATGCAAGAAGATAACCTCCCTCTTGTAACCACACCCGAAAAGCCTGTTATCCACGGCGCTGATTTCAGAAATGCCTTGCCAGCCCATCTGGATCAACCGCCACCTGAATGAAGACCCCGTGCTGTGGGATTGTCCAACGCAAATGGGTTATTCGGCAGATGATTATCATCGAGGTAACGCTTAACCGCCAAAGCAAGGGAGTATTCGAAATCATCTGAAGCAACAATCTCGTCCATGTAAGCCTGAATAAACATCGCAATCCTCTGGTCACCCCGGAAATCGGTAAAATAATTCTGGTACTCCACCCACTTCGAAAAATCGCCGATAGCTTTATCGCCACCGGCTACACTTTCAATCGCTTGTAACAAATCAGGAAGCGTCTTGAAAAAAATTTTTTGACCGGGATCATCGTAAACCGGATCATTCAACGAAGAACAGTCCCAATGAATCGCCTTGTGCCCAAAAATACCGGATATTATGCCTGCCGAATTTAATACAAAACACACCGCAAGATCGGAGTGTGCAGCAGCAGCGACGGGGGATGTCCTGAAATCCAGTTCGACCACTCTTTTCTGCGCTTTCAATCTATTTATTCTTCGAATAATCTCGGCTCCTCCTGGAAGAATAGATTCGTATTCCTGAAGCTTAGATGTTCTAAACTTCAACATTGCCCCCCAACGAGGGTGATTTTCTAAAAGATCCAGAACACATTGCAAAAACGATGACAATGATTCTGGGCGCTGGAAGATCGGCATTAGACAGTTATGTCCAACAGCAGAATCAAAAACCGACATCACGAACTCCAGATTCTCGTCCAAGCCGTCGAGCTTTGGCGATGGCCTGTAATCATAAGCCGGCTTGAACCAGATACCAGAAGGCAGAATGTGTCTTGCGGTATCGCCTTTCTCGTGAATGCCTCGGTACTGCCCCATTCCCCAGACAAAAATAACATGTTGTGAACTAAGAAAAAAAGTATCCATGCAATGAGGCAAATTAGAATAGTAGAACCCAACCATAATGCCTCCGGCGTCCTCAATGGCATGAGCCTGCACTGCCTGTATCCAACCCCGATCCTGATGCTGAATCAAAAGCTTGACCTGAAATGCTCTGAACACAGCCAGATAGCTTTGGTACCACAATCTTTCCTGAAACCGAAAGGCTTTGAACCACAAGGGGTACGATGTTGCAGAAAACAATTCCGCCAACATTCCCACTAGCATGCCCGCCGATACGCCGCCCAGCTTTAATAAAGAAGGTCTTTGCAAATCAATCCACTTCAACCCTTGTTTTTCAAGCACAGAGATTCTTTCTTCCGTAACTGGGGAATCGCTTCTGTCAAAATAATGGACCTGATCGAAATCTTCTGCCTTAAGATGTTGCCTCCAAGACTCGTCCATGCTGAACCTGTTTCCATGGTACTCCACCCATATTGCGGGGCGGACGCGGTCAATGTTGTTTCTGACTAGGCCACCTCTTGCCTTGGACTCAAGACAGATTGCCGAAAACGCAAGCGGCACAATCCATGCTTCACGTAAGACCTTAGGAAAGTTGAAAACTGATTTTACTGAAAGCCCCCGAGCTGCATAGAAATCCGTGAGTGTTGTGTTTAATGGATTAGTCTCAACAACAAAAACGTTATTTTGGTTTTCATTACCTCGGATCCTAGTCTCGGCGTACACCATAAAGGTGATTTGTCCCTCAAGATGGAATCTCATATACGTTTTCACCATTTGCCTGTACCGCTCATCTGCGGAAGGAGCATGTTGCGCCAAAAATCGCTCGCAGCATAACCGCAGGTGCTCGTTGGCACGGTACATCAGTGAATATCCGCCTTCATCCCTCGTATCGTAATCGAATCTTGCGGGATGGAAGTTCCGGCACAAACCATAGCCCTGAAAAAAGGCAAGAGTCTTGACGGCAACAGAGGTGGCAAGATATTCGTCATAATAAATGGTCACAGAAGAAAATAAACTCTTGCTCCAAAAAACCAAAATTTCTAATGGCCTTAGCTTTTTAATCCAAACGTTTGTCATTTCTTTCTATGGGAAACACTGGCTGTGTTTCATTAATGGAGAATTTCGCCGATAAAATCCAGTAATTTTTCGGCCTTAAAATCGATATCGAATCGGCTGAGCTGTTGATGCTCAAGCTCTAGCAGATTGCACTTTTGACTACTACTCAACATCACCGGAATCAGGTTGTGCCTGGATAGCACCATCGGATCCTCAACACAGAGACCGGGTTGCAGCGATGCGGTTTTTTTTCCAAGCACGTAGGCTTCGATCAACATGATCGAAGTCATCCCGAATATGGAGTCCGAGATGGCTAGACATTCAAGCGGGCTAAGTTCATTGCCCACAAACCGTAGCGGTAATGCTTTAAACCTTTCGCCTATATCCAAGAACTTAGTAATATCGTCTTTTGGGTGTAGTTTTATCAAGATTTTTGTCTGGTTAGCAGACCCGGCAAAATTGGTCAAAAAATAGTCGAGAACCACGTATTGGTCGTAGCCACGACGATCCCCATAATATTCACGTATCGGTTCGGATACAAACAGAACCACCTCGTCGTTCGCAGCAAGGCAAAGGTTTGACCTTATCCTACCCATATCAAGCGCCAAAAGATCATGTTTTAACGATGAAAGATATGGATGGCCGAATGCAATCAGTCTGGCTTCATCGAAGCCTTCCCGCATCATTTCGCTCTTACCGATATCATTCAGGCAATTGATCCAATCAGGCTGGTAAGCAAGAAGCTCTTCGTCATGAATGCCGCTGAATCTCACTTTATAATTTTGCCACTGGTCGAGAAAGGCCAGAGAATGAACCCCTCGTTGCCTCGCCTGCTGCCACAAGTGCTTTTCTGACATATCCACAGCTGGCAGACTCGTCGCAGAAGTGATTAGCAAGTCCGGCGCATAGCGATCGATCAACGAAAAATCTTCCTTTTGCACAGGATCAATTTCGCAATGCTGAATTTTCTTTCTGGAGAAGCGTTCCATGGCATAACCGTATCCGGCTACTATTGCTTCATATTGGGGTTGTGCTTGAACCAACTTGATCGCCGGGATCAACACTTCCGCACCGCCAGGCTCGCAACTGAAAAACAGTATTTTTTTCTTCAATTTTTCATTCCGGATTGCTCATTCGCCGATTTTTCCATACCCATGCAAAACCGTATACGCATTGAACATCACGATGCCACACGCTCTGGTCAAGGGAAAAAGCAAAGCTTACAGCTAATTTATGTCCTCATGCTCACAGAAGCTTTCTCAAGAACCGCTACAAGATAATTACCATGCATGCCAAGATCAGGATTCAATGCCTTGTGCAGTTCGTCCTCCTGCCGGATTTTTTCCTCATAGTTATCGATCTGGCAGTTCCTCTTGTGTATGAATCGCTCCGGATGATCATGATATTCGAACAGATCGGTAAGATAGATATCCACCCATTCGGTACGGAACGATCTCAGCCGAAATCCAGCTAATTCAGCAAGTTTGCATAGCGACTGGTAATTAAAAACATTCTGTGTCGTGTAGCCATACAAATGATTAACTTTACCTTGAAAAACTCTTACGGCATGTGAATCCGCATTGGGTGTATTGATGTACAAAATGCCATCGTCTTTCAACACACGATGGATATCACGCAATAACCCGACCGGGTCTGGAACGCCGTAAAGAATTTGATGCAACGTGACGATGTCAAAGACCGGGTCAAGATTCAACTCACCGAGAAACCGCTTATGCACTGTGAAATATTGCTCTGCAATAGCCGATGTATGGGGATTGACTTCCACACCTTCAACTTCGTAAAAATATTTCGCCTTGTGCAGAAAATCCCCCACCGAGCACCCAACATCAAGCAACTTGCCGGATGGTTTAATTGCATAAATATCCTTAAGTTTGTTATCTCCCAGTGGGTCTGTTTTTTCCGGAAGCCCGGTCTTGTATTTACTGATGAGTAAGAAATATTCCATCAGCAACTCATCTTCTCCTTGAAACCCCTTGCCCACCATGTCTGCGGAAGGAGCCGGATTCATGTAGATCAAGGCACAGTGGCTACACCGCACATAATCGAGATAATCGTTGTTGGCGAAAAAATCACTTTCCTCGGATCCACAAACCGGGCATACCCTTTTGACCAGCCTCTCCTTTGAAAGAGTCGCGGCAAGGGCAAACACCTTAAGCAGCCATGCGCGAATTTCCCGGTTATATTCCTTCACATGGTTGAGACTCATTTCATTGTTGCCGCTTTAGTAAACGCCTTAACAATATCGTCCATGTCGGAAGTCGTGAGAGGCGGATAATTGTAGGCCGTGACTATCATCTCCTTGTCGTAGAGTCGCTCAGTGACGGGGCAGATGCCGCGCTCGTAACTCGGCCTTTCCATCTCCGGATGCGTGGAATATGGGAAGCCGTTCTTAAAGCGATCCCTCTGGGCAAAAATGGGCTCAAGATAGAGCGGACGGATGTATCCTCCTGCGAAACGGTACAGGGGAATTCCCAGCTCGCGAATATTATCGATGTACTTTTCTCTCGAAAGACCGGTGGCAACTTCGTTGTATTTCAGTGGATACAAATAATAGACATGCCCGCTGCCCTCACGCACCGTTGGGGGGGTCAAAAAATCAAGGCGGGAAAAGCTTTCCGTCAGATAATCTGCAAGGTCGACCCGCTGCTTCAACAGCGTCGGCAGTTTCTTAAGCTGTTCAGTGGCGATTGCCGCCTCGACTTCCGGCATCCTGTAGTTGCCGCCGACCATATTGGTCAAATTGGTGTACCCCATCTCTTCCACCACTGCTTCGCCATGATTGCGGATAAGCTGAAGGCGGACAGCCAGTTCATCATCATTGGTCACAGCGATGCCGCCTTCGCCGCAATGAATGATTTTGTGCTGGTTCAGGCTATAGACCCCGATATCGCCAAAGGTACCTGCAAAGCCTCCATTGTATGTGCAGCCAGGAACATGGGAGGAATCGCAAAGAATTTTCAAATTATGTTTCTTTGCAATATCGCGCAATGCTTGCATATCCGTAGACTGTCCGAACAGATCGACGGGCAAGATGGCCTTTGTCCTTGGAGTAATGCGATCAATGACGCTTTGAGGGTTCATACAGAAACAATCATCTTCGATATCCACAAATACCGGAATGGCGTCATAAAACAGCGGGGCGGTGGCCGAAATACACATGCTGTACCCAATGACCAGCACTTCATCGCCGGGAAGAATACCCAAAGCACCGAGACCCGCAATCAAGGCAGAGGTAGCGCTATTGAAAGAGACTGCGTGCTTGACCCCGTGGTGATCCGCCCAGCGCTTTTCCAACTCAAGCACCTGCTTGCCGCCACCGAATTTATCGCAAAAACGACCGACGTAATCGGATAGCATGCCGGTCTTCACAACCTCTGCGGCGACTATGGCTTCTTCCGTTCCAATTGGGTTGTAAAGGGGGAAAGGGGCTGTTCTTATTTTTTCCATAATCCTTGCTCTAAATTTAGCTTCACCGAGCCTCTTTCATAGGATTCGACGATACGATTGATAATAACTGTGTTGTTATAAGAAGACTGGGGGGTATTAATTTCGTGGGCTGATTTTCCTGCCGTAATGTCGTACAGGTAGCCAATGGCGTCCACCATGGAGAGTTTGTAACCGGTTTCACGGTATTGGGCTTCCCCTTCGTTCAGGACATTTACACCGGAATAAGCATAGCTGGTGACGGGAGTTTCCCTGACAAACCGGGAAATATCCACTAGGGTATATCGCCTGTCCGCAAGCAGCAGATCAATTTCGAAAACATGGTAATTGTAACGGAAGCGATCCGCATCGGTAGTTTTCACTACCACGGTAAAGCCGTGGTAATACAACACAAACTCATAACTGTAATCACCCACCTCCTGATTGAGCACCCGGTTATATGCCAACACCGCCTCCGGATAGCCGCACAGGTAGGAAAGGGTGTCGATCATTGTTACGCCGATATGCTGCAATCCCTTCATGTAATGACAGGTTGCCGATAACAAAATTCCGGGGTGGCTTACGATAAATTTTCGGATTTCCTGATGTACAGGCTCATTCCGCCGCTGAAAATTTACCACGAGATGAATTCCATTCTTCGCCGCCAGCTGTATTAGTTCTTCGATCTGGTCAGTACTGACTGCCAAAGGCTTTTCAACAAATATCGTACGGCAACATCCGGCATCCAAAATATCCCGCACGATGTCGAAATGGGTATGGTCCGGGGAACACACGCTGATGACATCATGATGGCTGCCATATATTTCGCTGAGGCTGGGGGCTGTGCGTCCCGCCGTCCAGATGCGGCTGAAATCCTCCGCACGCGCCGCATCCAGATCGAAGACGGTTCTCAATTCAAACCCACCATGAACCGCATAGGCTCCCGCATGGGTATAAATTCCCGAATCGCCGCCTTGCTTTTTCTCATCATAGCCACCGGCGATATTGCCCGTGCCGATAATTGCAACCGACAAGGGGGACATTATTTTGCCGTCAAAAAAGGGGCTGACTGCTGTACCAGATTACTGGTTTTTTCGAATAATTCGGGATGCCGGAGACTAAGACCAATCACCTGGGCCGTTGTAAAAAGACAGCTATCAAAATGCTTATAGACATTACAAGCCTGCTCCATATCTTCCGGATAATCAATCGTTAAGCGAAGCGCAGGATAGTGATATTCCGGGGGAGCCTCTATATTGGAAATTCTGTAGGTTTCGGGATGCTCCCAGATATACCGAACAACGTCAGAGCGATCCTTTTCCGATAGGCCAGGTTTCCGGCTCAATTCCACCAGTTTTTCCACCCTAACCACATGACCGTATATGCCAAGCGGATAGGTAAGGATGAGGTCATTGCAAACATAGTCGAATTGCCCACTCCGGTAATGTTCAGCCAATTGGTCAATAAGCTGGTAATCCAGATAGGCGGAATCGGCCCCCATTTGCACAATGGCGTCAGCACCGTATTGCTGCGCTGCTCCGACGACTCTTTTCAGGACATCATCTTCGGAGCCACGAAACACAGGCACATCGTTTTTTTCACACCATTCGGCAATGGTGTCGTCACCCTGTTCGACAGAGGTGGCAACGACAACATCATCCAGCGCACGACAGGCACGAAATCGGCGCACCACGCACTCCAACAAGGGCATGCTATTGTGAACGGGAGCCATGGTTTTGCCAGGAAGACGGCTGGAACCCATGCGAGCCTCAATGGTACCAATAATGCGCATTATTTATTCTCAAGTACAAAAAAATGGAACGCGGCATCTTTTTCCGAAACCTTGCGCTCAAATTCGCCTTCGATAATAGGGGCGAAAAAACGTGCAAAATACTCAATCCACTCAGCTTTTGCGCTCTCCCTATTTTCCTCAGACAACATACTTGCCATGTTGATTAAGAGAGGCGCTATAGGCCGCGTTCCAACATTCCAGACATCCATTACGGGATTGGTTAAATAAAGGTGATGATCCAGAACATTGAATCCGTTATTTTGGAAAATCTTTTCCCATTGCGCCGTGCCGTAGCACTGGTGAATAAGCGAGTTATATCCACGGTCAAAATAGTTAAGGTATTTTCTCTCGCCCGCGTGAGGGGCTGAGTAATAGAGCCATGCCTTTTCTTTGAAATTGGCATTTGGAACAAATAAAAAAAGTTTTCCTTGCTCCTTAATCACTCTTCGCCATTCCGACAGCGTATTGTCCATGTCATCAAGCCAGTACAAAATATTAGAGAATGCCGAATCAAAATAATTATCCGCAAACGGCAGCGGCTTATTCAGGTCATGAACTAGGTTGTTCCGATAAAACGGGGCAAACCTTTTTGCCTTATCTATCAGGCCATCTTTGTGATCTATGCCCCATTCATAGGTATGGCGCAAATGAGTTAGATCGGTTTTAAGTTGAATGTTCGTATTTTGATTGTAAATGTCGGCTCCCGCATTGAAGTTTTGCAGCTCTCCCACATCCATAAACACGTCATAGTCATTAACTGTCCCACCCGCCATGATAAAACTCATGGTGCCATCACCACATCCCAGATCAGCAGAGCATCCGGAAATATCCCCGTACTTTTCCATTAGCAGACAATCAAAGCTCCGCCATAATGCCGACTCCGGGCGCAGCCAATGAATTTCAAGAAGATGTTTTAGATAGTGATCCATTGAGCGCTTCATTTATTATCCCCGAAAGTTTTGATTGATCTCATCGGTATTTCCACTTTTTGCGCCGCAATGTTTCCCAAGGAATTGTCATCTAGTCCCATACAAACACGACAGGTTTTATTTTGAATATTTTTTGATTTGTGTTGTCGCCGCAAATTTTTTGCTTCAGGGGAATTGTAGGCTTCATATAATGTCGATTGATTTACGTTTCCAAGCACAATCTTACTGCGAATGTCCTCACAACAAGGAACTACAGTACCGTCATATTTGACATATGCCTTGTAGAAATTCTCGAAACATTGAGCCTTAGGTGAGAATGTCTGGTTGTTTACATTGAGTTGCGACGGCAATATTCCGTTAGCATCGTAATATTCTTGAATAGCCACATCACAATATTGCGAATAATGGGCTGAAAACAAATCTGCCTCATGCTCATTTATTGAGCATTTCACAAAGCTCACCCTTAAACGGGGAAGCAGTGAAAGTTTTCTGAGCTTAGCGGAGATGATATTCGTCAGGCCTGAAATGGCCTTATGAAAATCCCCTCCTCTGACTTTCTGGTACGTCTCGAGTGTTGCTGCATCCAAGCTGATGCTTAGCCATGAAATACCAGAATCAACAATTTTTTCGGCCACGGCATCACTGATGAGCAATCCGTTTGAGTGAAGCCGGATATCGATTATTCCGCAGCTCTTAGCATAGGCAATCTTGTCGAAAATCTTCTTGTCTAAAAATGCTTCTCCCCAAACAGCGAATCCCAATGACTTGGTTCCAATATCTGCAGCTTCCTTGATAACCTTTCTGTAAAGATCATCGCTCATACGCTTCGCGCCAATATCTTCAACATACTCCCGCGCACAATGTACGCAGTGCAAGTTACACGCGTAGACATTGTCGATTTCCAAGTGAATTGGGTAATCAAATTCCTCGCCATTTACCGCCCGATTATAGACATCACGGTATTCACGCCACTCCTCAGTTTCCGAAATATCAATTTGGCTTGTTGTATCCCTGACAATGTTCACCGTATAACTTTTCAGATCTTTCTCTATCATTTTCCAGTCTCTTATTGGAATTTATTTGAAAAGGCACGCGCTGCCATAATTCAGATGGATGCCTATTGCTCAAGCCATTTAACGACTTCGAACACCTCAGCATGCTTAACGCCAATGCGCTGACCGGCGTTTACAGCCTCATTTCTGAAAAAACTGATCCATTGCTCTCCGGTACGATCCATTTCAGATACGTGCGCACGGATCGCCTTTTCCTTGATGTCCCAATAGTTCGTTATGTCAATGTAAAAATTTCCACGAAAATCCACAGTGGAGTGATACCAGTTACTCCTATACATCAATATGCGCGGAATATGGCGACAACAATGCAGTGATGCCTTGGCGACAGCTTGATGGTCATGATGGATGTCTCCGGTCCAGTGCATATAGACCATATCTATTTTTTTCGCATCAATAATTTTTAATATATCGACATTCAGAGCATCCACAAACTCAACTTCTAGCGTTTTAAACTGGCCGCAAATCAACTCCTTCGCCCCCAGAACCCGTGCAGCATTACGCGCCTCGTCCAGAGCAATCTCACCGGACCGCACCGTCTCCTTATATTGGTTGGTGAAACCAGAAAGCGTCGCTACGTAGACATACACGTTATCGCCATTCTTGGCATGTCTCGCAAGCGCACCACCACAACCCAGCTCAACGTCGTCGAAATGAGCCCCTATCGCCAGAATGTTCACTGAATGTTCCTCAAGATTTGTCGTGATTGTTCCACACCGCAATTAAATAGCAGATCAATAGCGCTCAAGTAAGGAATAAACTCACCGAATTGTTGCGGATATGCCGGGTGTTTGAAATCCTGCCACTTCACTTCAATGCCCGCTGCAGAAAAAGGCTCGGGCTGATAGTAGCCCTGGGCGCCAACCCCAGATAGATAACAATTGGCGCCGGATTTTTCGAGCAAATCGACCAGCAAATCATTCTTTTTCCCTTTGGGCTGCATCTCGCTCGAATACACTATGGGTATATCGATTGCAAACCATTCCATCAGCATGCGTATGGAGGCTACATTAAACTCAGCCAGTTGCCTGCATGGCTTGGCGTAAAGCGCCTGCACTACCGGAAACAATTCCGCAAAATACGGAGCGTTGCGGTAGTTTTCGCGTAACAGATTTAGATTTTTCTGGCGCCAATCGTTATCGGCCAATTCAATCATGTTGATCGGGGTATCGCCTGGCGCCTTCTTAACATTAACGGTGATCCAACTTTCACCATTTACCGTCTTGATTTTGTCTCTGTGAGTCCAACTTCTGCTGCCGTGCGTCACAAACTGCACATGATCAAGCAAGATGAATAAATCAGCATGCAATAGCCGGTGAAAGAATCCTAGATACGGCATGAAATCGGGCTGGTGAATGACCACCGTTTTCATAACAGGGCCTCAATCTCATCAACAACACGCCCTGCTCCACCCAGATCAACATGGCGCATGGCAGCTACACTCATTGCCTTGATATCCAATTCTCCCGTCAATAGACCTGCATCAATATCTGCATGGTGACCGGCATAAACCGCCCCCCCCATAGCAGCCAACCCACGAGCAACCAGAACTTCGAATTCTTCATTGGCAATCACTACGCAGGGTAACCCTGAGGCATTGGCTTCAAATGGAGTAATACCACCGCCGGTAATCGCCAGATCATGATGGCTAAACTCTTCTATGAGCGACGGCACAGCTTGCTTCAACACAAATTGATCATTCAGTAGGTCAACCAGATCCTTCATATGCTCGAAAGCTGGGCCGGCAATCACCGTTGCATGAAGGCCAGCCGCTTTCAATATGCGTACAACCTTGATTGTCACGCCATAGGTATCGCTGCCTCCCAGGGTGACGACAATGTTCTTCTTTCTGCTTCGCACTCGCCGGTAGAGCCCGATCTCACGATTGAGTACCAAATAACAAGGCCCTTTCAATACTTTCCGGCCGGGCAAGTTTTCGGATTCATCAAAAGCTAACGCCATTACATTCAAATCTGCCAACGCCGCACCAGCACCACGATCATCAAAAGTCACCCGTGGAATGCCGCAGTCTTTCACTTGCAGCGCATGGGCCTCGTCTGTATCCAGTCGGTCATCGATCCATAGTTTGACGCCATATTTTTGAATCAATCCCGCCTTCCAGTCACTCCTGCCTGATTCGAACGTTATCAGGTCGAACGGCAAATTCCGTTGTCTCAGAAGCGCTTGGGATGGCTCGTGTAGGTTGACAAATATCCGAAACGGCAGGCCTCTTTCTCGCAAGGTTTCGCAAAGATTGAGCACTCTGAACAAATGTCCCATGCCGCGTTGATGGGATGCTTCTACGCAGATGCCGAGCATAAATCAATGATCTGTTCCGTAGTCAGCCAGCCGCCATTAGAGCGACGCACCAAAGAGCTGGCCTTGGTCCAGTCGTTCTCGGTATCCACCGTCAGCCTCAAATCCGGCCTGTTTTTGGTTTCGGGAACATCCAGTGTCCCGGTTTTGAATATTGCAGGATTCTCCAGCATATACTCGTCTACATGCTCACGATGGTGAGGGGCATGACCTTCCAGCCAGCTTTGCTCCAATGCATTAAAGGCAAATATTTCCGCACCCACGCCTACCGGCAATTGGCCGAAAGAATGCGTAAAAGCATTGCCCTCTTTAAGATGCAGATCAATCAGGCGGTCAAGCTCTTCCATATCCGTAAACGGATTATCCGCCGTAAGCCGCACCACGTGGACAAGCTTATATTGCTTGGCACATTGATAATAGCGATCCAGGACATCCTGCTCACTCCCCCTAAAACAATCCACCTCTGAATCTACACAAAAATCTGCTATCGCATCATCCTGAGACAGCGCGCTTGTGGCGACGACTGCTTTGACCGGGTGTCTCAACATGGCAAGCCGCCCCAGCACATGACCCAGTAACGGCAAGGGCCCAATCGGACGCAACACCTTGCCGGGCAGACGGGTAGATCCCATACGTGCCTGAATAACGATACCAATGTTCAGCTTAAATCTTCCCAGCCAATCACAGCATCGGCATCCATTGACCTGATCACGCTACGGCCAATCACCTTTTCCAGATCCTTCGGGGCGATTCCATATCCCGGACGCTTGATTGCCAAGTGTGCTCCGGTCAGGCGCTCGCCCGCTTCCACAGCTTGGGCAAGAACAACGCTTTTCCGGTTATTGATACGGGTGGTCTTTTCGCTGTCTGCCGGGCGCTTGATACCATTGCCCTGCATCACCTCAAATTCCCTCACGGCATCCACCAGCCATTTCATTTCGGCAGGGTCGGCAGACAGCATATGATCCGGCCCATCAGCCTTTTTATCGTAAGTAAAATGCCTTTCCAGCACGCGCGCACCCATGGCCGCTGCGCATAGGCATGCCACCGGCGACAGGGTGTGATCGGAGTAACCTACGTCAAGATGCGGAAAAGCCTCCATCAACGTTTGCATGGCGCGCAAATTCACATTCGGGGCATGGGTCGGATAACTGGTAATCGCATGCAGCAGAATCAACTTGTCATTCCCTTCACTCAAAATGGCGCTGACCGATTCAGCAACCTCTTCCAGCGTACACATGCCGGTAGACAGGATGATCGGTTTTCCCAAACGCGCAACGTGGCGCAAAAACGGCAGATTCACTGCATCATCGGAGCCGATTTTGTGGACACCAACGCCCAGTGTTTCCAGCATTTCCACATCTGTCTCATGCGAAGGACTGGAAAACCAGTCGAGCCCCCGCTCCCCTGCATAAGAAAAAACCTTGCGGTGTAGCTCACGATCAATTTCGTATTTCTGGAACAATTCGAACTGGGACACCTTACCCGTATTTTCCATATCGAATATCGCCTTCTTGCTGGCAACCGTTGCAGCACGATAGGTTTGCAACTTGATCGCATCTACACCGCATTCGGCCGCAGCATCAATCAGCTTGGCAGCCTGATCAAAGGTCGTAAAATTACCGCCGATCTCGGCAATGATGTAGCACCTGTCTTTTTGATATCTTTCAAACATAAGCTCGTTCTTCTCGCGGACCTATTTCCCGACAACCTGTGTTCTATGCACGTAATTTCTGACCACAAATGTTCGTGCACCAATACTGGATTCCTCATCCTCTGTTTTACGGGGTAGGTAGCATTTACGGCATACTAGACTATCCATGAACCCTTGGGGCTTCTTATGCTGCTCACGCACATGCTGCATAGCCTCCCCATGCCAAACTTCGTAAATGCTCTGTTTGTTGATATCACCTATCACCTCGCGATTTTCTTCGTCATTTGAGCATTTCATGACTAACCCATCTGCTCCGATCACCAAACGTTGATATTGCTGTGGACAAGTAAAATTATCCAAATAGTCAATATCTTTATCGTTCCCCAAATAATCAATTAATGGGTTGAAAGCCACTAAGTCAACATAAGGAGAAAAAGTATCGTAGTAAAGTTGAGGATTTTCTCTAATCGCAGGCCAAATGCCCTGAATTTTAATCACCGGCCTATGCAAGCCCTGCTCATCCTTGTAGCGTTTGATAGCCTTGACCTTATCCAACAGGTCATTGAACTTGAGTGGTTTGCGTATGTTCTCATAGGCTTCCCCAACGCCGTCTACGGATATAGTGATCCAGTCTATGCCTGCATGAGCAATTTTTTCGAAATAAGGCAACGTAAGTTTGCCCCCATGAGTCAGGGTAGAAACTTCTCTAATTCCTCGCTCCTTGGCATAAGCAATACATTCAACAAACTTGGTATGCAACGTGGCTTCTCCACGTAAACTCAATCGAATTGCCGGAACCTTGCCGCCGATTTCATCAATGATGCGCTTGTATAAATCAAAATCCATACGAGTCGTGTTGACTACCTTTCTGAATTCATCAGTAATGGTGTAACACATCGGGCAAGTTAGATTGCATATAGACGCAAGTTCAATATCCACCAATAACGGGTATTCGGATAGCGTCTGCGTCGTGGCAAGTTCTGCCCACTTAGTGCGGTAATCCTGATACTCGCTTTCCCATCCCTCGCCACGATACCGCTCAAATTGCGCCTCTCGTTCCGCGGTATCCATCGAATAATTACCTTTATTGATCGGTACATATCGGTCATTCATGCGTGATGATCCCTATTTTGTGAATCATGTCGTTAATACCCTCTTCAAAGCTACGTTGTGGCCGCCAGTGTAATTCAGTCATGGCTTTGCTGATGTCCGCATACACATCGAGAATTTCGTTTTTTCTCGGCATGTTCTCACTCACCACAGGAAGCGATGTTCCGGCTACCGACTGAATGGTATCTACAATTTCGGCCACACTAAGCGAACTACCGTAACCTATGTTATAAACGCGACAACCGAGATATGATGGATCGAGTGTGCATAACAAAGCATCAATCAGATCGTCAAGGTAAAGATAATCTCGGCGGGGGGAGAGATCCTTGAGATGTATCGGCTGACCACTCATTACCTGTGTGATAATTTCCGGAATCAGGAAGTGTCCCTTCTGACCCGGCCCAAAGATATTAAAAGGACGGATGATAGTCACCGGAATACCAAAGTGATCCGCATAAAAACCACACACAGTCTCTGCAAGGAATTTGGACAGTGCATACGGGGTATTCGGGACTATTCTGTCGGTTTCCTTGACCGGCAAGGACGATGGAATACCATACAAATAAGAACTAATATAAGTCATTGGTATTTTTCTAATGCGGCATAACTCCAATACATTCACGGTGCCGGTCACATTTACCCGCTGAAAATCCGCCGGCTCAAGCCAGGCATCGGGGACATAGGTACGTCCGGCAAGATGAAAGACGAAGTCAAAATCAACTTCATTGAAACGCTGCAACGTTGCAGGATCAGCAATATCACCTTCATTGCTAGTCAGCTCAAACACTTTATGTCCAGCCTGTTTGAGGGCATGCACCAATCGTCTCCCGACAAATCCACTGGCTCCGGTTACAAGAATACTGTTCATTTAACGCCGACGAACCTTGCACACTATCGAATTGATCAATCGCTTACGCATGCCGACATCCATCTAATAACCGGCAAACGTACATTGCTTTACTGTCAACGAGAACAATAACAAACTTAAACATTATAGACATCCGCCTTGTAGTTGCGCAGGTTATCGGGCTGTGTAAACCATGCGGCGGTTTCGGCTAAGCCGCGCTTGAAGCCCTCGCGGCCGCCATAACCGGGTTGCCAGCCGAAAAGCTGTTTGGCTTTGGCGTTATCGGCCCACAAGCGTTCAACTTCGGATTTTTCCGGGCGCAAGCGGACTTCGTCAGTGATGATCTCGATCTCGGTGTTCATGGCTTCTGCTATTAACTGGGCCGTGTCGCCTATGGAAATCTCGAAGTTGCTGCCGAAGTTAACGACTTCGCCCAAGCCTTGATCTGATTTCAGGGCGGCGATAAAGCCCGCTACGGTATCTTGCACGAAGTTGAAGTCGCGTGTCGGCGATACGGCTCCCAATTTTATCTGCCGCCGGCCATTTGCGATCTGGGTGATGATGGTCGGAATCACGGCGCGGGCGGACTGTCGCGGGCCATAGGTGTTGAAGGGTCTTGCAATCACTACGGGCAAGCCAAACGATGCGTAAAAAGAGTAGGCCAGCTGGTCTGCTGCGATTTTGCTGGCTGAGTACGGTGACTGCCCCTGCAAGGGGTGTTCTTCGGTAATCGGCACAAAACGCGCGCTGCCATAAACTTCGCTGGTCGAGGTGTGAATGACTCGTTTAACACCGAGCTCCCGCGCCGCTTGCAGTATGTTTAGGGTGCCTTTGATATTGGTGTCGACGTAGGTGTCGGGCGAATGGTAGGAATAGGGGATTGCGATCAGGGCCGCCAGATGCAGGACGGCCTCGCAGCCTTTCATTGCTTCTTTTACGCCGTGCGGATCGCGAATATCGCCAGTGAATACTTCGAACTGTCCTTTAATTTCGGGGCCGCAATGGTCTAGCCAACCCCAGGCGTTGAAGGAGTTGTAGAGCACGAAGGCACGAACTTTATAGCCCTGGCGAACTAAGGCTTCGGTCAAGTGCGAGCCGATGAATCCGTCGGCGCCGGTGATAAGGATGGTTGGGTTTTGTGCGGTTAGTTTCATAGGTTCATGCGGCTTGGGTCACAATGTCTTGATAAGCACCGGATCGCTTAATTCCACCGTCAGCCAGTTCGACTATTTGTGTGCAATTCTTAAGGGTGGTGAGGCGATGGGCAATGATAAGGATGGTGAGGTCTTTGCTGAGGCTTTCAATGGCCTGCATGACGGCTTGTTCGGTTGCATTATCCAGCGCGCTGGTGGCTTCGTCGAAGATGATGACATCGGCTTGTTTATAAAGGGCTCGGGCGATGCCAATGCGCTGACGTTGGCCGCCGGACAGTCGAATGCCGCGTTCACCCACGAAGGTTTGATAGTGTTTGGGCCACGTCTCTATGATGTCGGCAATCTGCGCTTGACGGGCTGCTTGCCGGACGCGCTCATGGTCGATCTTGTCCGCCGGTACGCCGAATGCGATGTTTTCTTCAATAGTGCTGTCGGCCAGGAAGATGGCTTGCGGGACATGGGCGATATGGCATTGCCAGCTGCGGTGGTTGCCTGGGCTGATGGGCTGGCCATCGATCTCAAGTGTTCCTTCAGTCGGTTGTAACAGGCCCATGACGATGTCGAGCAGGGTGCTCTTGCCGCTTCCGGTTACACCGATGAAGCCGACGCGACTGCCTTTGGCGATGCTGAGGTTGAGGTTGTTAAGCACCCTCGGGGTTTGTTGGCTGTAGCGAAACGAAATTTGCTTCAGGTTGATCTGTTTTTCAAACGGCAGCGGCTGGGCCGCTACGGCATGATCGGCGTAATCGGGGAGCGGCTGGTCCAGTAATTCCAGGGTGTCTTGCAACGAGGCACGCCCCCCTTGGATGGCGGACCAGGCGGCATACGCCTGCTGTAATACGGGCAACAGGCGCTGAGCACCCAGCGCCAAGGCGCCTAGGATAGGGATGGCTTTGGCGATGCCGTCCGGTTGTTGGGCGAGTGTGTAGGCCAGCGCAGCGATGAGCAACATGCCTAGTGCCTCTATCCCGTAACGGGGACTCGCACCAATGAAAGCGTTGTCGCCCTGAGCCCGGCGTAAGGGAATATCGGCGTTGCGGTAGATCTGGCAATAAGCGGCCTGGCTACCGTCGATCAGTACGTCGCGGATGCCGCCCAAGCCTTCTTGCAGGGATTTGATGACATGACTGGACTCGCGGGCCATTCGATGGCTATTGGACCACAGCCGGTTACGGGTAAGCCTGACGATGAATGCGTAGATAAAGCCAAATCCGCCAAAGGCCGCTAAGGCGATGATGGGATCGACCGACAGCAGGGCTATCAGGATTGCGCTCAACATGGCGGTTGAGCTGATGAGGTTGAGCAGCATCACGATGATGTGTATCACTCCGCTCGTTTTATTGGAGATGCCGTTGATGATCTCGCTGCTGTTACGAGCGACATGGACTGCGTAGGGTTGATAAAGCGTACGCCGGTAGATGCTGATGCTGAGGTCGGCTCCGGTCGCGAAGGATAGGCGGGTGCTGGCCCATAGCAGCAGTAAACGCATTGCACCGGCCACAAGGGCCGCCAGACCAAAGACGATGGTTAGCGGCAGCAGGAGTTGCTCTGGCTGTGTAAGCCCCAGCACTTGGATTAATGGCTGTGCGGCGGAATAGCCAAAAACGCGCTCAGGCGCAGTCAAGACGCCTAAAAAAGGCAAGACAGCGCCAATGCTGAAGATTTCAGCTAATGAAGCGAAAATCATCAAAACGAGCAGAAGGCCAAATTGCCGCCGGCGTCGTAGGCGGATGTGGTACCAGAGGCGGCTTAGAAGTTGGGTAATGGACTGCGTGGGTTGCATAGGATTATTGGGCAATCAGGCTTGACGGCTTAATAGTTGCCCTTCAAGGAAATGACCGCGGAATGTCATTTAGGTTCGTTATTCAGCTGGCTCTGCTGCGCGGCTTCGCGCTGCAACTCTATGATCTCTGCGTGCAGCCGCTCGTATTCCTGAATTTTATATTTGAGAAAACGCACGGCGATGCTCGCTTTTTCCTCCACCCCTGCCGGGGTAAGCAAATAGGCATAAGCCATCTTGTTCCGGCTGTTCCGGAAATTTAGCATTTTGATCAGCCCTTTGTCCAAAAGCGCTTTAATGCAGTAATTGGTTTTGCCCAAACTTACGCCCATCGCCACCGCCAAATCGCGCTGGCTCATCCGCGGATTCGATTCGATAAGTCGTAGAACCTTAAGCTGATTTTCTTCGTGCAAGGTGGTCTCAAGCAAAATTAAAATTTTTTATTAAGGTTTAAGCACGCTACCGCCATGCTGTATCACGATCAGCAAGCGCGGACAAAGGGTTTGGGTGGTCTGGCGAGTGGCAAACACAACACCCGTTCAAGAGTTGAACATACTATAACACAACCGTTTTTATGTGAAAACTTTACGTTTACAGGAGGTTTAGCATGCAAGAAGATAACCTCCCTCTTGTAACCACACCCGAAAAGCCTGTTATCCACGGCGCTGATTTCAGAAATGCCTTGCCAGCCCATCTGGATCAACCGCCACCTGAATGAAGACCCCGTGCTGTGGGATTGTCCAACGCAAATGGGTTATTCGGCAGATGATTATCATCGAGGTAACGCTTAACCGCCAAAGCAAGGGAGTATTCGAAATCATCTGAAGCAACAATCTCGTCCATGTAAGCCTGAATAAACATCGCAATCCTCTGGTCACCCCGGAAATCGGTAAAATAATTCTGGTACTCCACCCACTTCGAAAAATCGCCGATAGCTTTATCGCCACCGGCTACACTTTCAATCGCTTGTAACAAATCAGGAAGCGTCTTGAAAAAAATTTTTTGACCGGGATCATCGTAAACCGGATCATTCAACGAAGAACAGTCCCAATGAATCGCCTTGTGCCCAAAAATACCGGATATTATGCCTGCCGAATTTAATACAAAACACACCGCAAGATCGGAGTGTGCAGCAGCAGCGACGGGGGATGTCCTGAAATCCAGTTCGACCACTCTTTTCTGCGCTTTCAATCTATTTATTCTTCGAATAATCTCGGCTCCTCCTGGAAGAATAGATTCGTATTCCTGAAGCTTAGATGTTCTAAACTTCAACATTGCCCCCCAACGAGGGTGATTTTCTAAAAGATCCAGAACACATTGCAAAAACGATGACAATGATTCTGGGCGCTGGAAGATCGGCATTAGACAGTTATGTCCAACAGCAGAATCAAAAACCGACATCACGAACTCCAGATTCTCGTCCAAGCCGTCGAGCTTTGGCGATGGCCTGTAATCATAAGCCGGCTTGAACCAGATACCAGAAGGCAGAATGTGTCTTGCGGTATCGCCTTTCTCGTGAATGCCTCGGTACTGCCCCATTCCCCAGACAAAAATAACATGTTGTGAACTAAGAAAAAAAGTATCCATGCAATGAGGCAAATTAGAATAGTAGAACCCAACCATAATGCCTCCGGCGTCCTCAATGGCATGAGCCTGCACTGCCTGTATCCAACCCCGATCCTGATGCTGAATCAAAAGCTTGACCTGAAATGCTCTGAACACAGCCAGATAGCTTTGGTACCACAATCTTTCCTGAAACCGAAAGGCTTTGAACCACAAGGGGTACGATGTTGCAGAAAACAATTCCGCCAACATTCCCACTAGCATGCCCGCCGATACGCCGCCCAGCTTTAATAAAGAAGGTCTTTGCAAATCAATCCACTTCAACCCTTGTTTTTCAAGCACAGAGATTCTTTCTTCCGTAACTGGGGAATCGCTTCTGTCAAAATAATGGACCTGATCGAAATCTTCTGCCTTAAGATGTTGCCTCCAAGACTCGTCCATGCTGAACCTGTTTCCATGGTACTCCACCCATATTGCGGGGCGGACGCGGTCAATGTTGTTTCTGACTAGGCCACCTCTTGCCTTGGACTCAAGACAGATTGCCGAAAACGCAAGCGGCACAATCCATGCTTCACGTAAGACCTTAGGAAAGTTGAAAACTGATTTTACTGAAAGCCCCCGAGCTGCATAGAAATCCGTGAGTGTTGTGTTTAATGGATTAGTCTCAACAACAAAAACGTTATTTTGGTTTTCATTACCTCGGATCCTAGTCTCGGCGTACACCATAAAGGTGATTTGTCCCTCAAGATGGAATCTCATATACGTTTTCACCATTTGCCTGTACCGCTCATCTGCGGAAGGAGCATGTTGCGCCAAAAATCGCTCGCAGCATAACCGCAGGTGCTCGTTGGCACGGTACATCAGTGAATATCCGCCTTCATCCCTCGTATCGTAATCGAATCTTGCGGGATGGAAGTTCCGGCACAAACCATAGCCCTGAAAAAAGGCAAGAGTCTTGACGGCAACAGAGGTGGCAAGATATTCGTCATAATAAATGGTCACAGAAGAAAATAAACTCTTGCTCCAAAAAACCAAAATTTCTAATGGCCTTAGCTTTTTAATCCAAACGTTTGTCATTTCTTTCTATGGGAAACACTGGCTGTGTTTCATTAATGGAGAATTTCGCCGATAAAATCCAGTAATTTTTCGGCCTTAAAATCGATATCGAATCGGCTGAGCTGTTGATGCTCAAGCTCTAGCAGATTGCACTTTTGACTACTACTCAACATCACCGGAATCAGGTTGTGCCTGGATAGCACCATCGGATCCTCAACACAGAGACCGGGTTGCAGCGATGCGGTTTTTTTTCCAAGCACGTAGGCTTCGATCAACATGATCGAAGTCATCCCGAATATGGAGTCCGAGATGGCTAGACATTCAAGCGGGCTAAGTTCATTGCCCACAAACCGTAGCGGTAATGCTTTAAACCTTTCGCCTATATCCAAGAACTTAGTAATATCGTCTTTTGGGTGTAGTTTTATCAAGATTTTTGTCTGGTTAGCAGACCCGGCAAAATTGGTCAAAAAATAGTCGAGAACCACGTATTGGTCGTAGCCACGACGATCCCCATAATATTCACGTATCGGTTCGGATACAAACAGAACCACCTCGTCGTTCGCAGCAAGGCAAAGGTTTGACCTTATCCTACCCATATCAAGCGCCAAAAGATCATGTTTTAACGATGAAAGATATGGATGGCCGAATGCAATCAGTCTGGCTTCATCGAAGCCTTCCCGCATCATTTCGCTCTTACCGATATCATTCAGGCAATTGATCCAATCAGGCTGGTAAGCAAGAAGCTCTTCGTCATGAATGCCGCTGAATCTCACTTTATAATTTTGCCACTGGTCGAGAAAGGCCAGAGAATGAACCCCTCGTTGCCTCGCCTGCTGCCACAAGTGCTTTTCTGACATATCCACAGCTGGCAGACTCGTCGCAGAAGTGATTAGCAAGTCCGGCGCATAGCGATCGATCAACGAAAAATCTTCCTTTTGCACAGGATCAATTTCGCAATGCTGAATTTTCTTTCTGGAGAAGCGTTCCATGGCATAACCGTATCCGGCTACTATTGCTTCATATTGGGGTTGTGCTTGAACCAACTTGATCGCCGGGATCAACACTTCCGCACCGCCAGGCTCGCAACTGAAAAACAGTATTTTTTTCTTCAATTTTTCATTCCGGATTGCTCATTCGCCGATTTTTCCATACCCATGCAAAACCGTATACGCATTGAACATCACGATGCCACACGCTCTGGTCAAGGGAAAAAGCAAAGCTTACAGCTAATTTATGTCCTCATGCTCACAGAAGCTTTCTCAAGAACCGCTACAAGATAATTACCATGCATGCCAAGATCAGGATTCAATGCCTTGTGCAGTTCGTCCTCCTGCCGGATTTTTTCCTCATAGTTATCGATCTGGCAGTTCCTCTTGTGTATGAATCGCTCCGGATGATCATGATATTCGAACAGATCGGTAAGATAGATATCCACCCATTCGGTACGGAACGATCTCAGCCGAAATCCAGCTAATTCAGCAAGTTTGCATAGCGACTGGTAATTAAAAACATTCTGTGTCGTGTAGCCATACAAATGATTAACTTTACCTTGAAAAACTCTTACGGCATGTGAATCCGCATTGGGTGTATTGATGTACAAAATGCCATCGTCTTTCAACACACGATGGATATCACGCAATAACCCGACCGGGTCTGGAACGCCGTAAAGAATTTGATGCAACGTGACGATGTCAAAGACCGGGTCAAGATTCAACTCACCGAGAAACCGCTTATGCACTGTGAAATATTGCTCTGCAATAGCCGATGTATGGGGATTGACTTCCACACCTTCAACTTCGTAAAAATATTTCGCCTTGTGCAGAAAATCCCCCACCGAGCACCCAACATCAAGCAACTTGCCGGATGGTTTAATTGCATAAATATCCTTAAGTTTGTTATCTCCCAGTGGGTCTGTTTTTTCCGGAAGCCCGGTCTTGTATTTACTGATGAGTAAGAAATATTCCATCAGCAACTCATCTTCTCCTTGAAACCCCTTGCCCACCATGTCTGCGGAAGGAGCCGGATTCATGTAGATCAAGGCACAGTGGCTACACCGCACATAATCGAGATAATCGTTGTTGGCGAAAAAATCACTTTCCTCGGATCCACAAACCGGGCATACCCTTTTGACCAGCCTCTCCTTTGAAAGAGTCGCGGCAAGGGCAAACACCTTAAGCAGCCATGCGCGAATTTCCCGGTTATATTCCTTCACATGGTTGAGACTCATTTCATTGTTGCCGCTTTAGTAAACGCCTTAACAATATCGTCCATGTCGGAAGTCGTGAGAGGCGGATAATTGTAGGCCGTGACTATCATCTCCTTGTCGTAGAGTCGCTCAGTGACGGGGCAGATGCCGCGCTCGTAACTCGGCCTTTCCATCTCCGGATGCGTGGAATATGGGAAGCCGTTCTTAAAGCGATCCCTCTGGGCAAAAATGGGCTCAAGATAGAGCGGACGGATGTATCCTCCTGCGAAACGGTACAGGGGAATTCCCAGCTCGCGAATATTATCGATGTACTTTTCTCTCGAAAGACCGGTGGCAACTTCGTTGTATTTCAGTGGATACAAATAATAGACATGCCCGCTGCCCTCACGCACCGTTGGGGGGGTCAAAAAATCAAGGCGGGAAAAGCTTTCCGTCAGATAATCTGCAAGGTCGACCCGCTGCTTCAACAGCGTCGGCAGTTTCTTAAGCTGTTCAGTGGCGATTGCCGCCTCGACTTCCGGCATCCTGTAGTTGCCGCCGACCATATTGGTCAAATTGGTGTACCCCATCTCTTCCACCACTGCTTCGCCATGATTGCGGATAAGCTGAAGGCGGACAGCCAGTTCATCATCATTGGTCACAGCGATGCCGCCTTCGCCGCAATGAATGATTTTGTGCTGGTTCAGGCTATAGACCCCGATATCGCCAAAGGTACCTGCAAAGCCTCCATTGTATGTGCAGCCAGGAACATGGGAGGAATCGCAAAGAATTTTCAAATTATGTTTCTTTGCAATATCGCGCAATGCTTGCATATCCGTAGACTGTCCGAACAGATCGACGGGCAAGATGGCCTTTGTCCTTGGAGTAATGCGATCAATGACGCTTTGAGGGTTCATACAGAAACAATCATCTTCGATATCCACAAATACCGGAATGGCGTCATAAAACAGCGGGGCGGTGGCCGAAATACACATGCTGTACCCAATGACCAGCACTTCATCGCCGGGAAGAATACCCAAAGCACCGAGACCCGCAATCAAGGCAGAGGTAGCGCTATTGAAAGAGACTGCGTGCTTGACCCCGTGGTGATCCGCCCAGCGCTTTTCCAACTCAAGCACCTGCTTGCCGCCACCGAATTTATCGCAAAAACGACCGACGTAATCGGATAGCATGCCGGTCTTCACAACCTCTGCGGCGACTATGGCTTCTTCCGTTCCAATTGGGTTGTAAAGGGGGAAAGGGGCTGTTCTTATTTTTTCCATAATCCTTGCTCTAAATTTAGCTTCACCGAGCCTCTTTCATAGGATTCGACGATACGATTGATAATAACTGTGTTGTTATAAGAAGACTGGGGGGTATTAATTTCGTGGGCTGATTTTCCTGCCGTAATGTCGTACAGGTAGCCAATGGCGTCCACCATGGAGAGTTTGTAACCGGTTTCACGGTATTGGGCTTCCCCTTCGTTCAGGACATTTACACCGGAATAAGCATAGCTGGTGACGGGAGTTTCCCTGACAAACCGGGAAATATCCACTAGGGTATATCGCCTGTCCGCAAGCAGCAGATCAATTTCGAAAACATGGTAATTGTAACGGAAGCGATCCGCATCGGTAGTTTTCACTACCACGGTAAAGCCGTGGTAATA
>Ga0208789_1000540_pt1 | contig 33768 bp, 29 predicted proteins | sample Methanotroph_Enr_FD_187368 | JGI IMG/M metagenome (GOLD analysis project Ga0208789, IMG submission 187368) | Enriched soil microbial communities from Old Woman Creek wetland in Ohio, USA - Methanotroph_Enrichment_5 (SPAdes) (version 2) | ecosystem: Environmental > Terrestrial > Soil > Wetlands...
AGAATTACTATCCTTTAAATTCTTTGAATATATGGAAAAGAAGTTCAACCAGTTCTCTCACCACAATCCCCCCGCCCAAGCTTTAAGCAGCATATAACCACTGGACTAAAAATCACTGACCACGTTCCGCTAAAAACACCCCCCATCCACCCACAATTGCGATTTTAAAAAATTATGCCGATTTTCGCGCTTTTGTTCGGTTTTTGTTCGGGTTTTTAACCGCCTCATGCCGATACATATCGGGTAAGAAAAGGAGTTCAATATGAATATCAGAATACAAAGAATTCAAGAGCTGACTATCCCAGTCTGCAAATTCGGCCCCGGCGGTGATTTTATAAATGCCTGGCCCGAAATGCCGGCCGTAAGGTCAATTCCAGTCAATCCACTTGGCAAAGTGCTCGATAAAATCGCCGCTATCATGGGTATGGCTGGCATTTACCACGCAACACTTTCCACAGTTTCCGCTTCAAGAAATTTCACCGTGCGCGAAATTCACAAGGAGATTCAGGAGAATGTCTCGATCCAAAATTATGCCGACTCTCACACCCAGGCAGCTTCAACTCGTACAATTGATAAAACAGGCACAAACAAAGGGCTGTTCAGCAACGATATCGGAACTGGCCCAAGAGCTAGGACTAGGCCGCACAACAACTTACGAACATTTAGAACAGCTTCGCGAAAAGGGCTTGATCGAGTCGCAAACAAGCAAGGCACGCTCTTTGAAGCTGACTCGAGTTGGGCAAAATCTGCTTAACAGCCTAGAAAAACCATTTGAAAACCCACCCAGTGAGCAGGGAATACCCTTACTGGGCCGAGTGGCTGCCGGAAGGCCTATCGATGCTATCGAAGATCGGCGTATGCTCAACCTCAATGCCCGGTTTGCCGGCCATTCAGACGAGATATTCGCTCTCGAAGTGCAAGGCCAAAGCATGATAGAAGACGGCATATCCGACGGCGATTATATCATCTGTAAACGAGCTTGCGACGCAGTGGATGGGCAAATTGTCATAGCCCTCGTCGATGGCCAATCCGCTACAGTCAAACGAATCTATAGAGAGCAAAACCGCGTCAGACTCGAACCGGCAAACCCCGATTTCGCTCCTATCTACACAACCGATTGCCAAATTCAAGGAATAGTGGTAGGACTCGTAAGGCAATTTTAGTTGCAGATTGAATCCGCGTCCTGCAAATAGCCTATTTTTTTAAATTAGTCAGTACCACTGCGCAGATAATTGTTTGCTGATGGTTTCGTAAAGGATGGGGATGATGCCCATTATGACGGCTGCGACGGTTAGGGCTGTGAGGGTTATAGCTAGAACGGGGGTTATTGGGATCTTTATCGCGTTTTCATCTGCTGGTTCGATATACATCTGGCGGACAATGCGGAGGTAATAATACAGCGAAATCGTGGAATTTACGGCGGCGACGGCAACGAGCCAGTGGTAACCGGCTTTAGAAGCGACGCTGAAGAGGAAAAACTTGCCGACGAAGCCACTAAGGGGAGGTATGCCGGAGAGGCTGAATAGGCCCAGCATCATGGCAAGGGCAATGGCGGGGTTTGTGCGGGAGAGGCCACAGTAATCTTCGATGGTCTCCTTGCCGGTCTGGTTGAAGTACCAGATTATACACGCAAAGACGGTGAGATTAGTTACGGCGTAAACAAGCATATAGAAGATCATCGCGGCGGAGCCGCCGGAATCGGAGGACAGGAAACCCATTATCAAGTAACCGGCCTGAGAGATAGCACTGAAAGCCATGAAGCGTTTAATATTGCTTTGGACGATTGCGACGGTGTTGCCAAGGGTCATTGTTATTGCTGCGAAGATGGCGATTAGCAACGAGGCGTCTGCGATGAACTCGCGGCCTATGCCGTAAAAGAGCTGAAACATGAAAGCAAGGCCTGCTCCTTTGGATGCTACGGAGAGATAGGCGGTTACGGGGACGGGAGCACCCTGATAGACATCGGCGGCCCAAAAGTGGAAGGGAACGATAGTAAGTTTAAAGCCGATGCCGGCGGTGAGCATGGCGGCCATGAGCCAAAGTGCGGGAGTATTCTTTAACTGTGATGATATATTAGCAATCGTTGTGGAGCCGGTGATGCCGTAGAAGAGGCCCAGGCCGTAGAGTACGAAAGCTGAGGCCATTGCGCCTATTATGACGTATTTGAGGCCTGCTTCGCCGGAACGGACATCATTGCGGCGCCAGGCTGCGAGGATGAACAGAGGTATGGTGGCGAGTTCGAGGCTGACGTATAGTGTTATGATATCTCTTGCGGAAATAAGGAACATCATACCACTAATTGTGGCGAGGAGGACGGAGTAGTATTCTCCGCGGAAGCCGATGCCCATTGCGCGGACGGCTGTTCTGCCGTCGAGGAGATCAAGCGAGAGCAGGATGGTGATGAGGCCGGAGAAGGTGAAAAATATTTTGAACCACCAGGCGACGGAGTCGATCACGAATCGGCCGCCGAGCATTGAGCCTGTTTGGGGGACGAAGATCACTAAGGCAAGCATAGCAGAGGCAAGGCCAGCGGCTGCTATGGGGGCAATGATCACACGTTTTCGCTCGGCTAAGAACATATCCGCCAAGAGCACCAGGGCGGCGGAGCAAACTACAATGATTTCAGGAAGCATCAGCATCGAATAATCCTTATCGCAGTGCGGCTGTGGCGCCGGTTTCGTTTAGACGGTTTATCAGCGGCATAAGCGAACCCTCTATCATATTAATGAAAAACCACGGCGCTAGGCCGACAATTACCAGTACGGTGGCCAGAATGCCGGTTGAGATCCTCTCCGGTATTGTAGCATCGCGGAGGTGTTCAAAATGGGCGTTTGTGATGGGGCCATAGAAAACCCTGCCGAGGCCGCGGAGGACGTATACGGCGGTTACGACGATCGACATTGTGGCGATTATCGTGAGGACGCGCATTACGGTTATACTTGCCCAGCCGTTGCCGAAGAAGCCGCCGAGGAAGACATGCGTTTCGGCGACGAAGCCGGAAAGGCCGGGAAGGCCGAGGCTGGCGAAACCGGCTATATAAAAGACGGCGGCAAACCAGGGCATTCTTTTTGCCAGGCCGCCCATTTCGTGGATGTTGCGGGTATGGGTGCGGCCGTAAATCATACCGATAAGGCCAAAGAAGAGGCCTGTCATTATGCCATGGCTAAACATCTGGATGACGGCGCCTTTGAAGGCCATCATGTTTAATGCGGCTACGCCGAAGAGTACGAAACCGCAATGGCTGACAGATGAATAGGCGGTAAAGTATTTGAGATCGCGCTGTGTTATGGCGCCAAACGCGCCGTAGATGATGTTTATCGTGGTTAGGATCATAAAGAAGAGGCCCCAGGCGGTTGCACCGATGGGGAGGAGATAAACCGCGATGCGGAGGGCACCGTAGCCGCCGAGTTTCATCAGTACGCCGGCGTGGAGCATGGAGACGGCGGTTGGGGCGGAACTGTGACCATCGGGGGACCATGTATGGAGGGGATAAAGGGCGCCTATGACACCAAAGCCAACGAAGATCATGGGGAAGACCCATTTCTGGAAATCACTGGTGAAATTTACTGTAGCTAGCTTTTGGAGATCGAAGGTGTTGAGGCCGGAGGCGTTATAGATCGCAAGCATACCTACAAGTATGAAGGCACTGCCCACGAGGAGCATGAGGGTAAGTTTCATGGCAGAGTATTCTTTTGGGCCTGTGCCCCAGACACCAATGAGTAGGTACATGGGGAGGACGGCGACTTCGTAGAACATAAAGAAGAGGAAAAGGTCGAAGCTTACGAAAACGCCGAAGACACCAGTGGAAAGGGTGAGGAGGAGTACGAAAAATTCCTTGGTACGGATTTCGACGTACCAGCTCGCGAGGACACCGGTGAAGATTATTATAGATGTGAGTATAACCATTGCCATAGAGATGCCGTCGAGGCCAACGAAATATTGTATGCCCAGTGAAGAGAACCATTCGAGGCGTTCGACGAGGTAGAGCTTAGTAAGCATTGCGGTTTTCACGGAGGATACATCCACCTTGGCGGCGTTCCAGAAAAGCCATGTGGCGACGGCTGTGAGGGCGAGGTGGATGGCGCATCCCCCTGCCGCGACCCAACGTATCATACGCGACTGCTTTTGCGGTAAGGCGATTATCACAAGCGCGGTTATAAACGGTATGGCTATGAGCCAGCTTACAAGTCCCATCAGCTTTTTACTCCTATCGCGGCCCAGATTATCAGCATCACAAGTAAAAGTCCGCCGGCAAACCAGAAGCCGTAGGTCTGGACCTGGCCGGTCTGGGTGTAGCGGAGTCTTTGGCCGGTCATTCGTGTTAGAAAGCCGCTGAGGTTTACGCCGCCATCGACGATATGCCGGTCGAACCACGCGATCGGGGAGGCGACGAATCTAAACAGAATGCTTTTTGTGATAAAAATGTATATTTCGTCGATGTAAAACTTCTGTTTGGCAGCGAGATAGATGATGCCGAATGCTTTGGCGGCGCTGGCAGCGCGTGCGGTTTGGCCGGCGTAAAAAAACCATGCGGCGGCGATGCCCAGGACGGCGGCTGCGCTTGCGGCGATCGCGATGGCGTGGTTTATGCCACCGTGAGGCGCGGTACCGATGTGGACAAAGCTGCCCATTGGCACGAAGCCGGCGATCGCGCTTAAAATCGCAAGAACTATGAGCGGGATGAGCATTATTTTTGGTGCTTCGTGAGCGTGGAGGGCGTGATGCGTTCGCGGCTCGCCTGTGAACGCCACAAAGTATATTCGGAACATATAAACGGCTGTGAGGGCGGCAACGGTGAGGGTGACGGCGAATATAAGCGTGTGGCCGTTGCCCAGGGCGGAGGCGAGGATCTCATCTTTGGAAAAGAAGCCGGCGAAGGGATAGATGCCCGCAATGGCGAGGGCGGCGATTAAAAAAGTTATGTGCGTTATGGGCATTTTTTTTCGCAGGCCGCCCATTTCCCAAATGTTATTGGTGCTCACGGCGTGTATAACGGCCCCTGCCGCAAGGAACAGAAGGGCTTTGAAAAATGCGTGGGTGAAAAGATGGAACATGCTTGCTGTATAGCCAAGCGGGTGGGCAGGGGTAGCGACACCGAGGGCGAGCATCATGTAACCGATCTGGCTGAGTGTGGAGAAGGCGAGGACGCGTTTGATGTCGTCCTGGGTGATGCCGATGATCGCGGCGAATAAACTTGTAAAGGCACCAACGTAGGCGACCATCATGAGGGCTGATCCACTTGCGGCAAAAGCCGGGAAGAGCCTGGCGACGAGGTAGACGCCTGCGACGACCATGGTGGCGGCATGGATAAGGGCGGAGACGGGGGTTGGGCCTTCCATCGCGTCGGGGAGCCAGATGTGGAGGGGAAACATGGCACTTTTTCCGGCGGCACCCATGAAGACGAGCACCATGGATAAAGTCAGAATACTGAAATCAAAAATGCCGGAGGGCATTGAGGCTATTTTGGTTGTAAAAGCGGCGCTGTTTAGATAGGCGAAATCGAATGGTCCGGTTTGGCCTGCGGAGGTATCGGCGAAGAATTTGAAGCCATAATAGCCCAGGATCAAAATTCCGGTGAGAAAGCCGAGGTCGGCGAAGCGCGTAACGATGAAGGCCTTGTTGGAGGCGGATACGGCGGAATGTTTTTTGTAATAGAAGCCGATGAGCAGGAAGCTGGAGACGCCGACGAGTTCCCAGAAGACATACATCTGGACGATGTTGACGGCGGCGACTAGGCCTAGCATGCTGAAGGTAAAAAGGTTGAGGTATGTGAAAAATCTGCCGTAGCCTTCGTCTTCGTGCATGTAGCCGATGCTGTATAAATGGACGAGGGCGCTTACGGTTGTAACGACTACCATGAGAAGAACAGAGATTGGATCGACAAGTACGCCCATCTGTACGCTCAGGCCGGCCTGATAGCGCAGCCATTCGAAAGTAACGGGAACGACTGCGGCATATTCGTGGGCGGCACAGCTGAAGTATTGCCAGGCAAGAAGATAGGCCAGGGCTGCGCAAATGAATATCGCAGCGGTTGCGGCGAGACCTGCGATGCGTTTGGACAATGGCCTTAAGACCAAGCCTACCAAGATGAAAGACATCAGCGGTATTGCCGGGATGAGCCATGCGAATTTCATTATGAGGCCGCTATGTTCCATTTGGACTAATCCTTCATCAAATCCATAGTGCTGACATCAATGCTCCAGCAGCGACGGTATATCGCGACGAATATGGCCATGCCGACTACGGCTTCGGCGGCAGCAACGGCTATGGCGAATATCGCCATGATCTGACCATCAACGGCGCCAGGTGAAATATATTTATTGAAAATAACGAAATTCATCGCGGCGGAATTGAGCATTATCTCGACGGACATGAGTACGCCGACGGCATTTGACCGGCTCAGAACGCCATAGAGGCCTATCGAGAACAGTATCGATGACAGGACAAGCCAGTGGTGAGGCCCGGGGGTAAGCGAGGATAAAAATTCGATCATACTTTCTGCTCCTCTTGCTCGATGCACAGCTGCGATTTTGGTGCGCTGTTTGCAAATTTGGCATGTTCATCGCCGCCGGTTGTAAAGGGCTGGCCGGGCGCGGTGGTTCGCCGGGCGATGACAATACCTCCTATCACGGCAGCAAGAAGCAATATTGAAATTATTTCGAAAGGAAGAACATAGCCGGTCGATCCTGTACCAAGAAGCTTTAGGCCTATCGCCTTGATGTTATCCACGGGGACAGCGGCTGCTGATAAGTTGAACTTCGAGGTCCACAGGGCAAGGCAACTTATAATTGCCATGGAAGCGGCAGCGGCGAAGGCCATAAGCTTGCGATATATCGGCGATGTGGCAAGACCGAGCTGGGCTGAATTTGTGAGCATAACAGCAAAAATTATCACTACCACTATGCCGCCTACATAGACGAGCACCTGCACGCCCGCCAGGAAGAACGCGCCGAGCATGATGTAAATCGCGGCACCTGTCAGGAGCAGGCCCATGAGGTACACGGCGGCGCGGAGCAGGCGTCTGCTTACGGTGACGCCTATAGCGAATGATATCGCTGCGACAGCAAAGAGGTAAAATAAAACAGTATACGCCACTTGCCAGAGCATTACAGACCCCCCTCTTGACTGATCAAAGGTTTGACGATAGGTATCTGCGCGCCGTTGAGCGGGACTGGGCCGTCGTAACGATCCCGTTTTTCCATCATTGCGGGGCGGAGGCTTTCTTCGGTTTTGAGCATCACGCTTGCGGGCGGGCCGGCGTAGCGGTTGAGGTTGAAAACGAGAAGGCGCCGGTCGTAAACGGCGTTTTCAAATTCATGGCCCATTTCAAGGGCATCGAATGGGCATGCCTGTACGCAGGCGTTGCACATGACACACGAATCGAGGCGCCATATATAGCGATCTAGTTCCACTCGGCCGGTGGCAGCCCCCTTGCGGGTGATGACTTTGATGCTGCCGTTTGGGCAGGCCTTATCGCAAAGGCCGCAGGCGGTACAGCGGTGGTAGCCGTTATCTTCATATATTAGTTTGAGCATCGCCCGGTAACGCGGGGGGAATTTGAGCGTTGCGCGATTTTCGGGATACTGCTGCGTGACGATCTTTGAAGGTCTGCGGAAGTAGCTGAAAGTAAGCCGCATTCCCTTTGCCAGGCTCGCAAGGGCACAAAGGCCGCTCTGGGCTTTTTTCAGCGGTGAGACGACGGCTACGGGTATATCCTTTAAGCCGACTTTCCTGATTTCTTTTTTTATTTGTCCTGTCACGTTACACCGGGAAAAAATAAAATTTAGTAAGTACGATCACAGCAGCGGCGATAAGGTTTATAAACCCGATCGGCAAAAGTATCTTCCATTCGAGCCGCATAAGCTGATCGACGCGGAGACGGGGGAAAGTCCACCTAAACCACATGAATATGAAAATCAAAAACGCGGTTTTGCCCAGGAACCACAGTGCGGGCGGGATCAAGGATGTGATCTTATTGAAGGTTTCAAAACCTTCTATATAGAAAGGCATCCAGCCGCCAAGGAAGAGCGTAGCGGCGATGGCGGAGGCGGCGAACATATTTATGAACTCGGACAAGAAGAAGAACGCGAATCGCAGGCCGGAATATTCTGTATGGAAGCCGCCGGTGAGTTCCGATTCACCTTCGGGTATGTCAAATGGTGTGCGGTTGATCTCGGCAGTCGAAGCGATGATGAATATGACAAATGCGACAAGGCCAGTGCCGTGGGCACGCCAGATCCACCAGCCGGATTCCTGGCTCTGCACTATACCGCTAAGCGAGAGTGTGCCGGCGAAGAGTACCATTACCAGCACCGAAAGGGTCGCGGATATTTCGTAGGATATCATCTGGGCGGCGGCACGCATACCGCCTACGAGCGACCATTTGTTATTTGAACTCCAGCCGCCAAGGAGTATGCCCATAACACCAAGGCCGCTGACGGCGGTAACGTACAGGATGCCGATGTTGACATCGGTAACCTGCAAGATGGGGCTGTATGGTATTACACCGAGGACGAGGACAGTGGCCATGAGTGACATAAGCGGGGCAGCAAAGTGCATGGCCTTATCGGCGGAGGCGGGGACGACGTCTTCCTTGAGCAGGAGTTTTAGAGTATCGGCAACGGTCTGCAATATGCCGTGTGGGCCGACCCGCATGGGGCCGAGACGGCACTGGAAATGGCCGGCGATCTTGCGTTCAGCGTAAATGAGAACAACGCCGAGCACCGCGGTAAGCGCCCCGATGCCGACCAGCGCTAATACCATATATAATATGGACAGCCAGATGTTGGTATCCACAGCGGCCGCTGCGCGATCGGCGAGCGTGATCACATCGGCGGCGGCTGTGCATGTTGTCATAGAATAAATAAAATCCATTAAATCCTCAGCGGTCAATATCCGGTATCACAAGGTCAAGGCTCGACTGTATCGCGATCATGTCCGCGATGCGCCAGCCAGGAGCAATTTCGGTTATGGCCCACATGTTGTTAAAACTTGGCGATCTGAAATGGAGGCGATAAGGTTTTTCGCCGCCATCGGAATAAATAAATACACCCAGAACTCCCCTGGCAGTTTCAACGTGGTTGTAATAGCGGCCGGGGGGCAATTTAATTTTCGTATTGAATTTGGTTACCATAGTTGGGCCTGCGGGTATATCGTCTATAAGCTGCTCGATGATGCGTATAGATTGCCGCATTTCTTCTATTCGCACATAATACCTGTCCCAGCAATCGCCGGTTGTTCCAACAACAACATCAAACTGCGCTTTTTCGTAGGCTCCGTAAGGTTCTACTTTGCGAAGATCATATGCGAAACCACTGGCCCGGAGCACGGGACCGGTGCAGCCAAGACTGATGGCCCTGCTTTGAGTAAGTATGCCGACGCCGCGGAGTCTTTCCTGGAGTATGACGTTGCCGGAAAGGAGCGTATCGTATTCTTCCACCATGCGTTTCATGTACGAGAGAATTTTTTTGACCTTGTCGGCAAAATCGGGGGTTATATCGTACATCACGCCGCCGGGCTGGATGTAATTCATTGTGAGGCGTGCGCCGATGATCTCTTCAAATATCTCGCCGATGATTTCCCTATCCCGGAACGAATACAAAAAGGCGGTAAACGCGCCGAGATCCATGCCGAGGACACCCCACCAGAGGGCATGACTTTGTATTCTTTGCAGTTCGGCCATTATGGTACGGATGGTTTCAATGCGGTCATTAATTTCTATACCGGCGGCTTTTTCGACTGTTCTGGCGACGGCCCAGTTGTTCATAAGGGCTGAAAGATAATCCATGCGGTCTGTGAGATGTATTATTTGCCTGTAATTGAGATGCTCACACATTTTTTCAATGCCGCGATGGACGTAACCGGGCACGGGTATGACTTTGCGAATCGTCTCGCCATCGAGAAGCAGAATTATTCTGAGCGAGCCGTGAGCTATGGGGTGCTGGGGGCCCATGTTCAGGAAATATTCCTGCGTGGCACCGCGGCCGGGATGAGCAGGCGCGATTAAAACATCATCAAGTGTTCTTACAATGGCGGTCATTTTTCAAATTCCAGCATGTCGGGATCTTTGTAATCTTTTCGCAACGGGTGGCCCTGCCAGTCGTCTTCAAGGAATATGCGGCGAAGATCGGGGTGACCTTCGTAGCGGATACCGAAGAGGTCATAAATTTCCCGCTCCTGCCAGTGCGCAGCCGACCATATCATGCTCATTGTCGGGGCAAGGGCAGTTTGCCTGTCTATGTCGCAGGTCACCATGAGGTAATGGCCGTGAAGAGTGGAATATAAATTATATACCAGTTCAAATTTCGCCACAGGCTCATGATCAATTGCGGTGTGATCCAGGAGCATATCAAAGCTAAGCCTGTCATCGTTGCGCAGAGTTTCCATAATCTCGGGGAGATTGTCGGCCGCGACCTCAATGGCGGGTCTGTCCGCCTGGTCCTTGACTCGGCAGGCGGGCTGGAGGGCTATGATGGTGTAAATTAGCTTTTCTGCGTCCATTGATCGACCTTCTGTGCCCAGCTTCTATTGTTAGCTTCGTGTTCAATATCGATTGTATTTTCTTTTTCAAGCAGCACGCGCAACTGCTGCTTTATATCGTCGGCAGTTATGCCCTGGGGCATGGCGGCCAGTACGGGCTTTTTCCTAACGCCCGGATGCCTGATCGACTCGCCGCTTTTTATCATTTTTTGCAGGGTTAGCAGTCCCCAGAAAAATGCCTCAGGTCTGGGCGGGCAGCCCGGCACATAGACATCGACCGGCACTATCTCATCTGCGCCACGAACGATAGTGTAGGAATTGTACATGAAAGGTCCGCCGGATATTGCGCAAGAACCGGTGGCGATAACATAACGAGGCTCGGCCATCTGTTCATAAAGCAGTCGCATTCGAGGAGCCATTTTTTTTACTATCGCTCCCGCTATGACCATCAGATCCGCCTGCCTGGGAGTTTGTCGTGCGACTTCGGCACCAAAACGAGCCATATCCTGGTGAGGAGCACCGGTAGCCATGAGCATCTCAATAGCGCAGCATTTGGTTCCAAAAGCAAGGGGCCAAAGACTGTTGGCACGGGACCAGTTGATTATCGCGTCTATGGAGGTTATTAAAATCGAACCACCGGGCAAAGGCTCAAGTAGTCCGGGGAGGCGATCTGTTACTAAACCCATTCAAGAACCCCCTTCTTCCAGGCGTAGGCCAATCCCAATACTAATACAAGGATGAAAATACCGGCCTCGATCAGGCCTGCCAAGCCAACTTCACGGAGCACAACCGCCCATGGGTATAGAAATGCCGCCTCTACATCAAAGATCAAAAATAACAAAGCGAAGAGGTAATAGCCGACATTGAACTGTATCCATGCTTCGCCGATAGGCTTTTCTCCGCATTCGTACGAGATGCTTTTGATACGACCGGGCTTATGGGGTGCCACCATGTATGACGCCGCCAGCCCGCCGGCGACAAATACGACGGCCAGAACTATCAGCAAAAGCACGAAAAAATATTCCATTTCTGCTCCACTTACGCTTTTTGCCCAACGCTCATTTTAGATGATAGTTGATATGCCTGATGAAATCTTTAAGTATAATCCTGAAATTATGTATTGATCAGCTAATTAGACATAATACAAGCGTCCAGGATTGATTTTGCATATTTCACGCCTCTTTCCAACTTATGCAAGATACAGGACATACATCTATTGCCTGGGTTTGGATTTCGTCTTCACTTGCGCCAGCGGGATTATAACATTCGGCTTTGTCGTTATCTGCAAAACGGAATACATCGGGCAGATTAGATGTACAAAGCCCGCAACTGATGCATACATCCTGGTCAACATATGGTATTTTCATAATGTCACCCCCTGTTTTGTTAACCGATGCTAATAAAAAAGCTTCAAATATGAAAACAAAAAAAACAGAATTATGCCTGGCTTTTTCTGACTATTGCAGAGGATATCTCAATGCCTTCTGCCTGATACCTGGCGTGGAGCGCTTTTGCAAGTTCATGCTTTATCATGTACTGATCAGTAAACTCTTTGACCCTAAAGCCAACAGCAAGATTTACACCGTATTCGCCAAACCCATTGAATCTCACCGCAACGGCAGCATCTTCTACTACCCCCGGCATCCTGGCCAGTACACGAGTCGCTGTCTCCAGCGTTACTTTTTCAACCTTATCAAGATCGGAATCGAAACTCACGCAAATATTAAAGCCCATTCCCATTTCACGGGTGGGCTGGTAGAAATTTGTGATTATGGCTGAAGCCAGCTTTGAATTGGGAACGATCACCATGTTGTTGGGCAGTGCTTTTATCGTGGTATTTCGCCAAGTAATATCAGCTATATACCCCTCATCGCCACTATCTAGCTTCACATAATCGCCCGGTTTTATTTGCCTCGATGCGACCACATGGAGACCGGCAAAAAGGTTCGAAAGCGTATCCTGAAGCGCCAAAGCTACCGCCAAGCCGCCTACGCCCAAGGCAGTGAGTATGGGCCTTATGTCGTATTGAAAAGTGCCCAAAATAACCAGTATGCCCATTATGAGAATGGCAACCTTGGTGATATTTGTGAAAAGTGAGATGCCCGGGGCACCATTGCCGCTTTTTGTTCCATATAATGCCAAAGCCGCGACGGCCAACCTCATCGCATAAATCGTGAGGGAGGCGATGAAGATGACCAGAAGAACACTATCAGTCGTACTGACGATTTTCAAAGCTGAAACGCCACCTTCTGCAACCACATTGCCCTTTAAAGGCATACTGTGCGCCGCAAAATGCGTTCCGACACATGTAAGCCATAGTACCAGAAGCCCTCGCAAAGAACCCAATACCGCGTCATCAAGCTGCCATGAAGTTTTTTTGGCAATGCTGATAGCTATGGGCAAGGCAATATACTCAAGCACCAGCCCTATGCTTATGCCGATTGCGAGTAAAGTTGCGGAAAGGAGCCACGGGTAATGGGTGAAAATATCTATATTTGTCATACAACTCCAAAGAATTCAAATTATGAGATGTTTTTTACAGTATTGCCGTGATGTTGTCAAATCTGCTTAAGGCGAAACAGCTGAGTTTAGTATGCCTTAATAAGACGGGCGATGTCACTGGCGACGATTTTGGTTAAAATCGTGTCAATTGGCGGCTTGGAGGAATGGAGACAAACAAAGGGCTGGGATTTTGAGGTAAAAACGTGGGTATCAGACGGCGACGGAGCAATCGCTGCCGGGCGTTGGACAGCAGTTATGGGAACAGGTGCACGGCCGGGTGCCTTGCGACGGTCTGAGGCGAGTTTTCGCTGCTGAGCCATGATCTGCTCGGCCAGATTGTATTTTGGGATGTCGACTAAAGCTGAGGCGGAACTTGCGGCTTGGATCTTAATCATCTCTATCCAGCTTTGTGGCTGTTCGTCTTCCGGTTCGGGCTGATCATGCTGGGGAGAAGGTGCCTGCGGGCAGGATTCGAGATTTGCGAGGATTCTGGCCTCGATCTCGGGATCTGTTTCGAAATCGGCTTGTTCTTCGTCAATTTCGTCATTTTCCGGCAATACTTCAGGGGCAAGATGCGGGTGAAGAACTTGCGAAGGGAGCGAAATCGGTGTTACGGCTTCCATAAGCGGAGAATCGACTGTATCAGTATCAGCAGTTTGGGTTTGCGGCTGGCTGAGAGGGGGTTTGCCGAAAGGGGGAATGATGTTCTTAGCCTTTAAAAGGTCGGCTTTTGCCTGCAAAATATCTGTATCCAAATTGTTTATTGGGCCGGAATTCATTATCCCTCCTAGCGTTATGTATTATAGCAAAAAATATCCTGATGGGCAATGACTTATTTTTTATACAAAATATTGGTGAGTCGAAGGTGGTGCAACGGTGGAGTAAAGGTGAAGTAACGGTGGCCGGCAGTACTGATAAGGGGAAACTGGGAGTATGAAGGTGTGGTCAAAATGTAATGGGCAATTGTGAATAGCTTCACAGCAAGCGTTTTAAACCGGGATGGGGCCGAATAGGGTGATGGAATTTTATGCAATGTGCCGATAATAGCTTGGAATAGTGCGCATAAAATCTAATCTAGAGGAGATCGCCATGCTTGGAATAGAGGATAAATACGTTCTATTGGCCTATCTGCTTTGCATTGGGAGCACAGTTCTGTGCGTTATTTACGGGATACTCAACTGGAATCGGGGTGATGATTCCGTAAAGCCGCAGGATATCGCGTGGGCGAAGGAAGAAAAGAAGGAAATGGCGGAAGAAGAATAGCGTTCAGCGTTCAAGGTTCAGTTTAGAGAGGAAGATATGGGCGGACAAGAGCTTGGTATAACGGAAATACTGGTCATAATATTGTATCTGCTTATTACCGCTTTTCTGGGGTGGCTTGGATACAGGCGGACTAGTACGGCTACGGATTACCTGCTGGCGGGAAGGAAGACGCATCCATTTATAATGGCACTTAGCTACGGGGCGACTTTTATATCGACAAGCGCCATTGTTGGTTTTGGCGGGGTGGCGGGGTTATTCGGGATGAGCCTTTTGTGGCTTACATTCTGTAATATTTTTGTGGGGATATTTGTAGCTTTTGTATTTCTTGGCGGGCCGACACGGAGGCTTGGGCATGCACTTGACGCACATACATTCCCGGAACTGCTTGGCAGAAGATACGACAGCAAGGCGATACAAATTATCGCTGGGCTGATCATATTCTTTTTCATTCCACTATACGGGGCGGCGGTGCTGATAGGCGGGGCGGAATTCGTTTCGACATCATTCGGTATTAATTACCAGCTTGCGTTGCTTGTGTTCAGCGTAATAGTGGCGGCGTATGTCGTCGCGGGCGGACTTAAGGCGGTGATGTACACCGATGCGCTGCAGGGCTGCATAATGTTTTTGGGCATGGCGGTGCTTTTGGTATTTGCCTATATAAACGTGGGTGGGATAACGGCGGGACACAAAGCACTTACCGATCTTGCTGACCTAGTGCCGGCTAATTTCAAAGCACAGGGACACCAGGGTTTTACGGCGACGCCGATTTTTGGATTCGGGGACGGCAAATACGACATGTGGTGGAAAGTGTTCAGTACGATCGTTCTGGGCGTAGGCATAGGGGTTTTGGCTCAGCCGCAGCTTGTAGTGCGGTTTATGACAGTGCAGGGCAAACGCGAGCTTAACCGTGCGGTGGTAACGGGCGGAATATTCATATTATTCATGACGGGCGTGGCATTTACAGTCGGGGCACTTTCGAACGCATACTTCGCGATGCACGGAAAGGAATTGACTGGCAAAGTAGTGAAAATGGTCAATTCGGAAAAAGGCCATGCCGAAATACAATTAATGAAGCAAAACGAGGCAGGGGCGTGGGAAGAAGTGGCCGGTAAGATAGCACCTGTTGTGATTTCGGGAAAGGTGGCCACGGCGGCGGGCGAACTTGTAAAAGGCAGGAGCATTTCTATTGTCTACGCATCCGCGGGTCTGGCTCAACCCAATCCCGACCAGATCATACCGACATACATAATCGAAGCTATGCCCAAATGGTTCGGGCTGGTGTTTCTGCTTACGCTTCTTTCGGCGGCAATGAGCACGCTTTCGAGCCAGTTCCACACGCTCGGTACGGCGATGGGACGTGATGTTTACCAGCAGATCACGGGCAATCATGAGCGGAGCGTGATGATTACGCGAATAGCAATCATTATCGGGCTTGTAATAGCGGTGGTGCTGGGCAATTATACACGAGGCGGTTTTATTATCGCCAGGGCGACGGCTATATTCTTCGGACTTTGCGCATCGGCGTTTTTGCCGGCATTTATATGCGGGCTTTTCTCGAAGCGCATGACGAGGGCTGGAGCGATAGCTTCGATGATCGTCGGTTTTGCGGTTACGGCTTTCTGGCTTGTGTTCGTTAAGGCACCGGAAGCGGGCGGACTTGGGATCGTTCAGAAGGTAACGGGAGGCAAGACGAGCATACTTGCGGATTATCCGAACTGGCCTGTTGTGGACCCGCTTGTGGTTGCTTTGCCGATAAGCTTTTTGACGTTAGTAATTGTTAGTTTAATGACGAAGAAGCTTTCAAAAGATCATGTTGATAAGTGTTTTGGGTGAAAAGCCAGAATACAGGAGACAGAAGGCAGAAGAAGGAAAAGTGTGAAATGTGCGAAAGTGCGAAGATGCGAAAAGCTAATGCAAGCTCAAGAGTGTGACAGATAACATTAGGTGATCTGTCAGATATTTTTTAGAAAGGAGTATAGATGTTCAGGATAAGAGAAACCGGGGGTCTGATCAGGACGGCTGTTCTGACAGGGATGTTAGCGGCCGGATGGGCGATGGCGGCAAACCAGCCGAGTGAAACAGGCGCCGGTGTTGGATCAAGTACAGCAGCGGCACAAGGGGCGGGGCCGGCTACGCAGGTCGGGGATGCGGCAGCAGGGACAGCGGCGCAGCCTTCGACGGCACAGTCGTTTGAGCAGTGGAGCAAAGATGTTAAGAACCCGACTCCCTGGTTTACATGGGGCGGTGACGTTCAGCTTCGCGAGTATTATCAAAACAGGATACAGACCTTCAGTAATGCGACCGCGGGACATGAGCAGGAATTTCAGCGGTATCGTGGCAGAGTTTGGGGTACTTTCAAGCTTAACAAGGACATAGACCTAAACGCACGGTTCACATGGCAGTTGTTTGCATACCAGCAGCCTGAATCGCAGGAGTCAATAACAAAGGGCGAAGGGCTGTTCGACAATCTTAACATGGTGTTCAGGAACTTCCTAACCGACGGGGCCAAGCTGACCGTGGGCAGGCAGGATATAGTGCTTGGTGACGGGTGGCTTGTCGCGGATGGTACGCCCAGAGATGGATCCAGGACGGGGTTCTATGACGGCGTTCGTTATACGTTCGATCTCAAAGAATGCGATACGACGACGGACTTGATCTATTTCGACAATCATGCAAATACGGACGCTTGGCTGCATCCTGTGAATATGTACAAGCCTGAGAATTATCTGGCGGAGCAGGATGAACAAGGCGCGATCGTGTATTTCACGAACAAGTCGTTTACGGATACTGAGATAAGCCCGTATTTCATGTACAAGAATGCCGAGCAGGTGCTTTCGAGCGGGTACAGCGGTGATATATACGCACCTGGTATCAGGTATGCGCGCAAGCTGGATGAGAACTGGCGATACAGAGCGGAAGGCGCTTATGAATTCGGCTCAAAAACCGATCCGCTTAGCCTTGATGAAAGACAGGACCTCAACGCATGGGGTTTGAACACACAGATCAGTTATTTCACAAATGACGCTGTGAATACGAATTACAGAATGACGGCGGAATACCTCAGCGGCGACAATCCCGATACTGCGCAGGATGAAGGATTCGATATCCTTTGGGGCAGATGGGCGAGATGGACAGACCTTTACACCGATACCTGGGCAATGGAAGGCGGCAGGCCGGCTGATTACAGTAACCTCTTCAGGGTCGGGCCTGGCTTTAGCTTTAATCCGTCCAAGCAGGTTGAAATATGCACGGATTACTACCTGCTGTTCGCCGATCAAAACACGTTCCAGGACAGTCCGCAGTTCAGCGATGGCGGAGCCTTCAGAGGCCAACTGCTCTCTAGCGTGCTGCGTTATAACATTAACAAGAATATCAAGGGACATCTTGTTGGTGAAGTGATGCTGCCTGGCAATTATTACAGCAGCAACAACAATGATTGGGCGACATTTGTGCGTTATGAACTGGTGTTTACGTTCTAATATCTGCACTAGCGGATAGTGATAGCGCTACAAAGGCACGGCTTTAGGGCTGTGCCTTTTTTGTTGCGCTTGGTTGAGAGGTGGGAAATTCCAAGAATTCCTTTCGCCCCCGTCCGGGGCTTTTCAAGGGAGAAGAGATAGGGGGAAGGGGGCGGTTTTTTCCCATAGCTGCGCTTCGCTTGCTATGGGCTACTCCCTTATGCCCCATCCGGGGCTGAAGAACACAAGCGAGATGATTGTGCTAACATTCGGATGACACGTCGGTGGTTAATCGCTGGTGGGAAGACACGATTAACTGCGACAGACCGCGCCACAAGGCACTTCAAAGGCATGGCAGGGCTGTGCCTCTTTTATGCGCATTACGATTGACTATTTCAGGCTTTTGGGCCACAATATACATACAGAATTGGGGGTGTTTGTTGATAACCGCATAGCGGGAGCCGATTCGTTACGGTAATCGTGCCTGGTAAAATACTAGTGAAATACGAGCGCGTTGACAGCGCGCGGGTGCATGAGATATTCACATCGCATATTATGGGCTGCAAGGGCGAAAGCGGAGTTGATGCTCGATCCGACTGAACAGCCAGCCCCAATACGAGCTGTTCTTTTGCAATTCGGCGAGGTGCATTAATCCAACAAAGGTAAGTGATCTGTCAGATATGTTTTTTTCGAAAGGCGTATCAATGTTCAGGGTAACCGGGGGACTGATCAGGACGGCTGTTCTGGCGGGGATGTTTGCGGCCGGATGCGCAATAGCTGCAAACGAGCCTAGTGAAACAGGAGCCGGTGTTGGTTCCGATACGGGCGCTGCACAAGGAGCCGGGCCGGCTACGCAGGTCGGCAAGGCAGCAACGGCTGAACCTAAGAGATTGGAGGTTTACTCTCCAAAGCCGTCGGCCGAGTGCACTGATTTTGAGGCATGGTGCAACAAGTTAAAGAATCCAACTCCGTGGTTTACATGGGGCGGCGATTTGCAGCTTCGTGAATATTACACCAACAGAATGCAGACATTCAGCAATGAGACATCAGGACATGAGCAGAATTACCAGAGGTATCGTGGCAGAGTTTGGGGCACGTTCAAGCTCAACAAGGACTTAGAAATTAATGCGAGGTTAACCTACCAAATGTTCGCCGTGGAAGAACCTGACTTTTTGGAAGGTTCGACCAGGGATGAGGGCGTAATTGATAACCTTAACATGGTTTACAGGAATTTTCTCACAGAAGGCGGCAAACTGACAGTCGGCAGGCAGGATATAGTGCTTGGTGACGGATGGCTTGTCGCGGATGGTACACCCAGAGATGGATCCAGGACGGGGCTTTTTGACGGCATTCGCTATACATTCGATATGAAAGATTGTGATACGACGACAGACTTGATCTATTTCGACAATCACGCCGACACGGACGCATTCCTGCATCCCGTGGACATGTACAAGCCTGAGATATATCTTGCGGAGCAGGATGAACAAGGCGCTATCGTGTATTTCACGAACAAATCTTTTACTGATACCGAAATAAGTCCTTATTTCATGTATAAGAATGCCGAGCAGGTGCTTGAAACGGGCTACAGCGGCGATATATATGTACCTGGCTTGAGATATGCACGCAAGCTGGATGAGAACTGGCGTTACAGGGCAGAAGGCGCGTACGAGTTCGGTTCAAAAAACGATCCGTTCAACAATGATAACGGAAGGCAAGACCTGAACGCATGGGGTCTTAATACCCAGATCAGCTATTGGACAAATGACGCTGTGAATACAAATTACAGAATGGCGGCGGAATACCTCAGCGGCGACAATCCCGATACTGCACAGAACGAAGGCTTTGATGTTCTGTGGGGCAGATGGGCGAGATGGACGGATCTTTATACCGATGCATGGGCGATGGAAGACGGCAGGGTGGAGGATTACACTAATCTCTTCAGGGTCGGGCCTGGCTTTAGCTTTAATCCATCGAAACAAGTTGAGATAAGCACAGATTACTATCTGCTGTTCGTGGATCAGAACACGTTCAGGGACAAACCCCAGTTCAGCGATAGCGGACAGTTCAGGGGCCAGTTGCTATCTAGCGTGCTGCGTTATACTATAAACAAGAATGTTAAGGGACATCTTGTCGGTGAAGTGATGCTGCCGGGCAATTATTACAGCAGCAATAACAATGATTGGGCTACATTTGTGCGTTATGAACTGGTGTTTACGTTCTAATATTTGCACTAGCGGATAGGGATAGTGTATAGGAATACAAAAACACTACAAAGGCACGGCTTTATGGCTGTGCCTTTTTTATCGCATTACGATTGACTATTTCAAGCTTTTGGGCCAGAATATGCTTACAATTGAATTGGGGTGTTTGTGATGGCCGCTTTAAAATAAAGCTGGAGATGTTATGACTGGAACAGTTGAGAATACCTACGCGGCTTTGAAAGAGAAGGCACGTCAGCAGTATAATTTGCGGCACGAGGCGACGAAAACGCGGATACAGATCGGGTCGGCTACATGTGAGAACGCGGCGGGATCGGAGAAAGTGCTGGAAGAATTCCGTAAGCATATCGTAGCAAGCGGAAAGGATGATGTTGTTCTTCACAGGACGGGATGCACAGGCAGGTGCAGCAAGGAGCCGATCGTTACTGTCATCGCGCCTGGTAAAATACCAGTGAAATACGAGCGTGTCGACAGCGGGCGGGTGCATGAGATATTCACATCGCACATTATGGGCGGCAAGCCAAAAGCGGAGTTGATGCTCGATTCGACTGAACAGCCAGCCCAATACGAGCTGTTCTTCTGCAATTCGGCGAGGTGCATTAATCCAACAAAGGTAGATCTGGTCGGCCTTTTTTACGACAAGCTGGAACAGAATAAGATCAGCACGGACAAGGCCCGAATATCTAAAACGAGCTGTATGGGTTTATGCGAGGCGGGCAGAGAGGGCGAGGCAATAAACGTACTTATCCGGCCGGGCAAGGTGATCTATAACGTTAAGAACGCAACGGATATCGATGAAATAATCAGTACTCATATTATCGGGGGCAAAACTGTTGAGCGGCTGATGGTGGGCGGCAATCCGCTGGGCGCGAGGTTTTTTGAGCTTTATGGAGACAGTGCTTTCTTTAATCGTCAAAGCAGGCTGGCACTTAGAAACAGCGGACTAATCGATCCGGAGAACATCTATGAATATATAATGGTAGATGGGTTTGAGGCGCTGGCAAAGGTACTTGCAAAAGCGGATCGAGGATGGGTAATAGATGAGGTGACGAAATCGACTCTGCGCGGCAGAGGCGGCGGAGGATATCCGACGGGGACCAAGTGGTCCATGGCGGCTAAAGAAAACAACGAAACCAAGTACATCATCTGCAACGCGGACGAGGGGGACCCAGGGGCGTTCATGGATCGTTCCATGCTGGAAGGCGATCCGCTGTCGATCATAGAAGGTATGATGATCGGGGCATACGCGATGGGGGCTTCGAAGGGATTCTTTTATGTGAGGGCGGAATATCCGCTTGCAATTAAGCGAATCGACAGGGCGCTGAACATATGCCGAGAACATGGTCTGTTGGGAAATAACATACTTGGGAGCGGGTGGGATTTTGAAATTGAGATACGGCTTGGCGCGGGGGCATTTGTGTGCGGGGAAGAGACGGCGCTTATACATTCGATCGAAGGCGAAAGAGGGCAGCCGAGGGTGAGACCCCCCTACCCGACTACAAGCGGGCTATGGGGCAAGCCGACGGTTATTAATAATGTAGAGACGTTCGCTAATGTGCCGCTGATACTGCTTTACGGGGCACAATGGTTTAAGCAGATCGGCTCGGTGCGGGCTGGAGGAACGAAGGTATTTTCACTTACGGGTAAGGTTCAGCATACGGGGCTGGTGGAAGTGCCGATGGGGTCGACGCTGAGGGAAGTGGTTTTCGATATAGGCGGGGGCGTGCCAGGGGGAAAGGCTTTAAAAGCTATACAGACGGGCGGACCTGCAGGAGGAACTATTCCGGCTAACCTAATCGATACGGCTGTGGATTATGAAAGCCTTACGGCGCTTGGGTCCATCATGGGATCGGGCGGAATGATCGTGATCGACGAAACGGACTGCATGGTAGATATCGCCAAGTTCTTTATCACATTCAGCCAGGATGAATCGTGCGGAAAATGTACGCCCTGCCGAGAAGGCACAAAGCGGATGCTGGAGATACTTGAGCGAATAACGGCTGGAAAAGGAGTGAAGGAAGACCTGGACAAGCTTGAGCGGCTGGCAATTTTATTGCGTAAGAGTTCGCTGTGCGGGCTTGGGCGGGCAGCGCCGAACCCGGTGCTTAGCACGATGAAGTATTTCCGCAAGGAATACGATGCACATGTAATCGATAAGGTTTGCCCGGCGGGCAAATGCAAGTCGCTAGTTAAATTTGAGATAAGCCCGGAAAAGTGCGTCGGTTGTACGGCGTGCGCGAGGCACTGCCCGGTTCCTTGCATATCGGGGACGCCAAAGCATCTGCATGTTATAGACCAGAGCAGGTGCATTCGGTGCGGCAAGTGCTTTGAGGTGTGCAGGTTTAACGCGGTCCTTAAGAATGGTAAGGCGAAAGAATGAGTGATAAAAAACAAATAACATTGACGATCGACGGGCAGCAGATATCCGTTCCGGCTGGGACGACGATAATGGCGGCGGCACATACGATGGGGATACACATTCCGCGGCTGTGTTATCATCCGGAGCTGAGCTTGCAGGGGTCGTGCAGGGTGTGCATCGTGGATGTAAAAGATATGGGGCAGTACATGGCATCGTGCTCGTCGGCGGTGTGGGAAGGGATGGAAGTGCAGACGAATTCGCCGGCGATAAGACAGGCCAGGCGTGATATAATCGAACTGCTGCTGGATAATCATCCGCGGGACTGCCAGACGTGCGAGAGAGATGGCAGATGCGAGTTGCAGAATCTGGCGTACAGTCATGGGGTGCGTGAGAGGCTTTTTGAAGGCGAGCGGAAACGGTTCGCGATCGAGGATTCGAGCAGATCTGTGGTGCGCGACAGTGAGAAATGCGTGCTGTGCGGCAGATGCGTCAGGGTTTGCGCGGAGGTGCAGGGAGTTTTCAACCTGAGCCAGCAGGGGCGAGGGTTTAATACTGTCGTTACGCCGGCGCACGGGGCGAATATGGATGATTCGGTTTGCATACAGTGCGGCCAATGTGTCAACGTTTGCCCGACGGCAGCATTCTTAGAAAAGAATCACACAGAACAAGTTTGGCAGGCACTGGGTGATCCGAAAAAGCATGTGGTTGTGCAGACGGCGCCATCGATACGGGCGGCGATCGGGGAGGGATTTGGTTTTGATCCCGGGACACCTTGCACGGGGAAAATGGTAACGGCGATGCGGAAACTGGGTTTTGATGCCGTTTTTAATACTGATCTTGGAGCGGATCTGACGATCGTTGAGGAATCGAACGAATTTTTGGGTCGGCTTGAGAGGAACGAGCGGCTGCCGATGTTTACGAGCTGCTCGCCGGGATGGGTGAATTTTCTTGAGAAGTTTTACCCTGAACTGATACCGCACGCGTCTTCGTGCAGGTCGCCGATGATGATGCTTTCGGTACTGATAAAAACTTATTACGCTCAGAAGGTGAATATCGCGCCTGAGGATATATTTGTGGTGGCGGTGATGCCTTGCACCGCGAAAAAATTCGAGATACGCAGGGGCGAGCATTACATGACTCCGGAAATTCCGTGGACGGACGCGGTACTGACGACGCGAGAGGCGATCTGGATGATAAAAAATTACGGCATAGATTTTGCGACGCTTGAGGACGGGCAGTTTGATGCGCCGCTTGGGATATCCACGGGCGCGGGAGATATTTTCGGCACGACGGGCGGCGTAATGGAAGCGACGCTTCGTACGGCTGGGGAAAAGCTCACAGGCAAAGCGACAGAGAAACTGGAATTTACGGAGGTTCGCGCTGTGGGCGGACTTCGTGAAGCGACGATCAAGATCGGGGATAAGGAATTGCATGTCGCGGTTGCAAACGGATTGGAAAACGCAAAACGGCTGCTTGATCAGGTGTCGCGGAAGGAAAAGCATTTCGACATAATAGAAGTTATGGCGTGTCCGGGCGGCTGCATAGGCGGGGGCGGACAGCCTTATCCGAAGGGGCATTTTCATGTGCTCGACCCCGATCTGCTGAAACTGCGGGCCAAGGCGCTGTACACAATAGATCAATCGAAGTCGCTGAGGCGGTCGCATGAGAACCCGGCGGTGATCGAATTATACAAGATGTTTTTGGGCGAAGTGGGCGGTGAGAAGGCGCATGAGCTTTTGCATACATCATACAGACCCCAGCTTCCAAGAGGTGTAAAATGAGTCATACGGATCAACCATGCTGCACAGATAACTGGTCACAGATAAAAGCTAAGAGCGAGGCGGCGCTGCCGCGGGCGATAGTCGAATATATAGAACAGTGCCGGCTACGGGAGCACGCGGAAAGTCAGCTTATATCGGTACTGCACAAACTGCAGGGGACGGTTGGATATATCGGCAAGGAACAGATCGACGCGGTTGCACAGTTGTTGGGGGTGCCGGCGGCTAAAGTTTCAGGGGTGGCAACGTTTTATCATTTCTTCTCGCTTGAGGCGAGGGGCAAGTTCCTGATAAGCGTGTGCCTGGGAACAGCGTGTTATGTCAAGGGGGCACAGCAGGTGCTTGATAAGTTCAAGGAAGAGCTTGGGATCGAATCCGGCGAGACCACTAAAGACGGCATGTTCTCATTGCAGGTTTCGCGGTGCCTGGGCACATGCGGGCTGGCACCGGTGGTGATGATAAATGATGAGGTGCATGCTAAGGTTGCGCCGGATAATGTGACGGCGCTTTTGAAAATGTGCCAGGACAAAGCACATTGATTATTGATTAATGATTATTTGAAGACAGTTCTCTTCTCTTCCATATCGCGTAGAGGGGCGGGTAGACGAGGAGTTCGAGGATGAAACTGGTGATGATTCCGCCGATCATGGGGGCGGCGATTCGTTTCATCATGTCTGCACCGGTACCCATCGACCACATGATGGGGATAAGGCCCATGAACATTGCCATTACGGTCATCATCTTTGGCCTGATGCGCCTTACGGCGCCGTGGATTATGGCGTCCTTGAGGTCGGGCCAGGTTTTCATTTTATTCTGGCGGAGACGTTCATCGTAAGACATGTCGAGGAAGAGGAGCATGAAGACGCCGGTTTCGGCATCGAGGCCCATAAGCGCGATCATTCCAACCCATACCGCTATCGAGATATTGTAGCCGAGTATGTAAAGGAACCAGATCGCACCGACGAGCGAGAATGGTACAGCCAGGAGGACGATGAAGGTTTTGACGGCGCTCTTCGTGTTCATGTAGAGCAGGATGAAAATGATCATGAGCGTAAGGGGTATGACGATTTTTAAACGCTCTTTGACGCGGAGCATGTTCTCGAACTGGCCGCTCCACTGGAGGGCAACGCCGGGCGGGAGCATTACAGATTCACTTACGGCCTGCTTTGCGCGGGCTACATAGCCGCCGACATCACTGGTGTCGAGATCAACATAAACATAGCCGGCCTTCATGCCGTTTTCATCACGGATCATGCTGGGGCCAAGGGTTATTTTTATTTCGGCAAGAGCGCCAATCGGTATCTGTGCGCCGGAGGCCACCGGAACGAGGACGCGTTTTAATTTTTCGAGGTCATCGCGGAAGTCCCTTGCATAACGAACGCTTATACCATATCGCTCGGGGCCGTTTATGGCAGTGGTGATATTTTCTCCGCCAACGGCTGCGACGATGGTTTCTTCGGCATCCGCGATGCTGAGGCCGTAGCGTGCGAGCTGATCACGTTTGAGTTCGAAATCGACATAATAGCCGCCGCTTACACGCTCAGCGTAGACGCTGCGTGTGCCGGGGATGTTTTTGATCACGTTTTCAATTTCGATGCCTGCTTTTTCGATCTGGGCCAAGTCTGGGCCATAAACTTTGATACCAATCGGAGTGCGAACGCCGGTTGAGAGCATATCGATGCGGGCCTTGATGGGCATGGTCCAGGCGTTTGTTACGCCGGGGAGACGCATTTTTTCGTCAAGTTCGTTTATCAGGCCTTCCCAATTGAGGCCAGGTCGCCAGTCTTGTTTAGGGGCAAGGACGACGACAGTTTCCATCATTGAGAACGGAGCGGGATCGGTGGATGTAGTTGCGCGGCCGGCTTTTCCGAAGACTCGCTGGACTTCGGGTACGCTTTTTAAAATCTTATCCTGAATCTGGAGGAGATTTGCGGCCTCGGTTACGGAAATACCGGGGAGGGTTGTAGGCATGTAAAGTATGGTACCTTCGTTGAGAGGCGGCATGAACTCCGAGCCTAGCTCGAAATAGATCGGCACGGTTATCGCCATGAGCAGGATAGCTAGAGCAATGGTGGTTTTGCGATGTTCCAGGACAAAGTTGCAGGCGGGTTCGTATATCGCGAACAAGAATCTGCTTACAGGGTGCTTTTCTTCCGGGCGGTATTTGCCAACTGTGAGGGCGTTGAAAATCCAAGCGAGAAATCTGGGTCTGAATTTTACCGGGTCCATGCGGGTAAAGAGCATTCGCACAGCTGGGTCAAGTGTTATCGCCAGCAAAGCGGCGATGGCCATAGCAAGGTTTTTGCTATAAGCCAAAGGTTTGAAGAGCCTGCCTTCCTGATCGACGAGAGTGAAAATGGGCAAGAATGCGACCGCAATTACGAGCAGTGAGAAAAATACGGACGGGCCAACTTGTTTTAAGGCTTCGAGCCTGACGAGGTGAAAATCACCTTTGCGCCCCCCCGCATCCCAGAGCTGGAGTTTTTTGTATGCGTTTTCTACTTCGACAATGGCGCCATCGACGAGTACTCCGATAGAGATCGCGATGCCGGCAAGGGACATGATATTGCTTGTGAGTTTCATGCCGTACATAGGTATGAACGAAAGGAGCACGGCAATAGGGATCGTTACGATGGGTATGATCGCGGAAGGAAAATGCCAGAGAAAGATAAGTATGACTATGCTTACAATGATCATTTCCTCGACAAGCTGATGTTTGAGCGTGTCGATGGCGCGGTTGATCAGATCGGAACGGTCATAAGTGGTGAGCAGCTCTACGCCTTTGGGAAACGAGGGCTGGAGTTCATTGAGCCTTGCTTTTACGGAATTGATCACATTGAGGGCATTTTCGCCCTGGCGCATGACAACGATACCGCCGACGGCATCGCCCTGGCCGTCAAGATCGGCGACTCCCCTTCTTATATCCGGGCCAACGACCACATTTGCGACGTTCTTTACCAGGATAGGGGTGCCGGATCTATTTGTACCAATGACGGTATTTTCAAGGTCGTCTACACTTTTTACATATCCCTTGGCGCGGATCATGTATTCGGTGCCGGATATTTCGAGAAGTCTTGCACCGACGTCATTGTTGGAATTTCGGATGGCGGCAACAACCGTGTTTATTGGAATGTTATAAGCAAGAAGCGCGTTGGGGTTAACATTCACCTGGTACTGTTTTTCGAAGCCGCCGACTGTTGCGACTTCGGCGACGCCGGGGACGGACTGGAGCCAGTATCGCAGATACCAGTCCTGGAATTTGCGGATGTCTGAGAGATCGTTTTGGCCGGTCTTGTCGACAAGGGCGTATTGATAGACCCAGCCGACGCCGGTGGCATCGGGGCCGATCTCAGTTTTTACGCCGGCAGGGAGACGCGCCTGTATCTTGCTCAAATACTCAAGCGTTCTGCTGCGAGCCCAGTAAATATCTGTGCCATCTTTAAAAATGATGTAAACATACGAATAGCCGAAATCGGAAAAGCCTCTTATAGCTTTTACGCCGGGGGCGCCGAGCATGGCGGTAACAATCGGATAAGTGACTTGATCTTCAATAATATCGGGGCTGCGGTCCCATGTGGAATATATTATCACCTGTGTATCGGAGAGGTCGGGGATGGCGTCCAGGGGCATGTTCCTGATGCAATACACTGCCCCGGCAATTGCGGCCAGAGTAAGAAATATAACGATAAACCTGTTTCGGGCGCACCACTCTATTATTTTGTGTATCATGTTGAGTACCGTAAAGATTGTTGCGAGTTGCGAGTTGCGGGTTGCGAGTTGGAAGAGAGTGCAAATTGCAATGTGCAAAAGTGCAAAAGATTGTTGCGGGTTGTTTTGTTTTGGTTTTTTATGGTCAGCATATCAGATGGTTATTTTATGATTGCATTGAGTTTTGATTCTGAGTCGACCAGGAAATTGCCGCTGGTGACTACTGTTTCGCCGGCGGCCAGGCCGTCCAGGACAACATAATAATTCCCTGCGCGAAGGCCCAGCGTTATGGGCCGGGTTTCAAAATGCCCGTTGCTATCAGCGACGAAGACCAGGTCCCGTGTGCCAGCCCGCATAACAGCTTCACGCGGCAGGGCAAGCTTTTCACCAAGATCATATTTGATTCGCACATTGACGAACATTTCGAGTTTGAGCAGGTTATCGGTATTTTTAACCATGCTGCGCACCTTGAGAGTGCGGGTGGCTGGATCGAGTATCGGGGAAATCGAAATTATTTGGCCTGTAAATTTCTGGCCCGGATAGGCTCCGGCTTCTACTTCCACAGTTTGGCCTTCTTTTACAAGGCCGGCCTCGTATTCAAATACGGTAATATAGACCCATACGGATTGCTGTTCGCTATTTGGCAAATAGAGATTCTGATCGGGCTTTCCGGATTTTTCCAAGGCATCGATCTCTTTTTCGCTCATGCCCATGAGCATAAGTTTGCGTTTGGCGGTCTCTAGAAATGAGGCGACTTGATCTTTGTCATATTCCATGGCGGCCTTGTTCGAATTACCCCTGCTCTTGACAGCTTGTAAATATTCCTGCTGGGCAACGAAAAGGTTTGGATCATAGGCTACTCGACCTACCGTGATCAATTCACCGGTAAGATGTCTTTTTTGTACCGGGGCCTTTTTAACGCCTATGAGCTGCTGCTTTTCGGGGCTTATATAGACCTGGGCGGCTTTTTGCGGGGCCTCTTGGTAGACCGGCACATAATCCATACCCATTTCATCCTTCATCGGCACAGGGCTGGTGACGGCAGGATTCATCGGGTTTCGGTAATAAAGTATTTTCTTTTGCGGGGCTTTGGGAGCCTGATGCTCTTCGACTTTCTTGACGAGGCTCATATGGCAGATGGGGCATTCGCCTGGTTTATTATCTGTGATCTGCGGGTGCATTGGACAGTAATATACGCTTTTTTCGCCCGTTTGCTGATACTGCTGCGCTCTAAAGAAATGATACCTGGTATTCGCAACGTAAACGCCAAGGGCAGCAATGGATACAATGACCAAAATTAAAATAATCTGCTTCATTTTAATCCCTGTACTTCTTTACCCATGAGCATTTCAAGCTGGGAGGTTTTTTGCCCAAGCTCGATTTGCGCCTTTTTATATTCGAGTTCGCTGTCAAGCAGCATTTTTTGTGCCTCTACCAGGGTGGTGAAATCAGCTCCTCCTTCGCGATAGAGTGCCTCATAAGAACCAAGCATTTCGCGTGAGCGTGGTATGATGCTGTCTTTATACAGTGACGACTTTCTCCGGGCCTGATCGAGTTCATAGAGGCTTTGGCTGGCCTGGAGCATAAGATCGTTCTGCGACCGGCGTTTTTTGCTTACATTTTCAGCCAGTCGCGCGCGGGCCTGTCTTTGTGCAGCACTGTAACTATCAGACCAGATGGGAAGGGTAAGACCAATTCTTGCCATAATAGGCTGGGGGCCTGGGCCCATCGTCTCGACGGCATCGGCATAAAAATCGACTCCGATTTCAAATTCCGGATATGACCTTTTCTTCGCAAGATCAACCTGGCTGCGCGAGGCGGCTATTTCGTTTTCGGCGGCTGCGAGTTCGGGATTATTTTCAATGATTGCCAAAGCAACCTGCGAAAAATTCACATCGGCTGGTTCATACTGCTGATTTTCCGGCCAGTCGAGTTTTGCAATTGCCGGGCGGTTGAGGATGGCATTGAGTCTGGCGACCAGGGGTTCTCGCTGCTTTTCAAGCGTGAGAACGTCAAAAGCAGCTTTTGAAATTTCTATTTCAGCTCGAATATGATCGGGATGGCTGGCCATGCTGGCCGCGTAACGAATGCGGGCAACCTCCTCGATATGCTTTAGCAGTTCGACGCGTTGCGAAGCAGTTTCGATTTCTTTGGCAAGGTATGCGAAATCAAAATATGCCTGCCTAACCTCATTGAACAGTTTGAGTCTTACAGCATCGTATCGTTTTTTCGCGGCCTGAGCCTGAGCTTTGGCCGCCTCGGTCCTGGCACCGCGGACACCAAACCACGGCAGCGGCTGCATTATGCCGAACTTCTGTGTATGCGGCGTGCGCTGAGTTTCAAATTCATATTCAAATTTAGGCTCGGGAAGCGCGCCGGCCTGCGGGATTTCTTCTATAGCAGACTGCCACTGAGCGTAGGCGCCTGCAAGCTCAGCACTGTTTGTGCCGGCGTAATCTAGGTAGTCATTGAGAGTGGCAAGATTGGCATCACCCCTGGCAGGGGCGGAAAATACAATACAAATTGCGCAGCAGACAAGGGTAAGATTTATTTTGAAATTTGACTTTCTAAAGGCCTTCACCGGCATCCTCCCACAGCTATTGGTTTTGTGGTACCATTTTCGTCGCAAAACAGTCTATTGACAACACAAATCTCGATACCAAATTATTCGCTGGAAAAGGGCAGAAAGTGTTATCGTTTAAACTGCGGCAGCTTATCCAGGTACTTGTTGGGATCGGCCTTAAAGGTATCTACGCAGCCTGGACAGCAGAAATAAACTGTTTTGCCCTGGTATTCGGTTTTTACGTTTTTATCGATAGGGCCACCCATAACTGGGCAAGTAGTCTGCTCGCCTTGGGCCGCGGCGGTTGAATTTGCTTCTGTCGGCTGGGCCTGGATTGTATTAGCTTTTTTGCACCCGCTTGCAAAGGCCAGCAGGCATACGATCACCGTTAAAATGGTATACTTCATATCTAATCCATTGTAAATAATTCTTACATTGTACGTCGTTGGAAGTAAAAAGTTCACAACTGCAGGCCTGGTGAATTCAAGTTTCATGCTGAGGCAAATTTTTTCCGCTATGACGATATTTAATTACATTTACGTTTTCGAGAGTTATCAAACCTTCCTGAACATGGGTATCGAGGAAATCCATTATTGTGGCTATCTTTTCGGCTTCATCAATGATCTCGACTACGACGGGCAGGTCCTCGCTTAGGCGGAGCATCTTGGCCGTGTGTACTCTGCTGTTTGCACCGTAGCCCATTATGCCGCGGAGGACTGTTGCGCCGGCTAAATTTAGCCGTCTGGCTTCAATGACGATCTGTTCGTAAAGTGGTTTCCCGGAAAGCTTATCACTTTCTCCAACGAATACTCTGAGCAATTGCCCCTGAGTTCCCATTTTTACCATAAGAGTCTCCTTTACCAAGTGCTCACGTTCTTATAGAACCAGTATCCGCCAAATGCCAGTGCGATGCCCAGCACATTACTGACTAAAATGTTCATCACGGCTGCCCGCACCTGCCCATCACGGAGCAGATTAAGGTTTTCAATGCTAAAGCTTGAAAATGTTGTAAACCCGCCGAGTATGCCCATCAATACGAACATTCTTGTGGCTGGGTGGGCGGCAGACCGCTCGAATGCGGCGAATAAAAATCCTATCACGGCTGAGCCGAGAAGGTTGACGGTTAGCGTACCCCAGGGAAAGCCGGAGCCGAAAAGCCGGTAAGCTGCGCCGCTGCACCAGTACCTAAGTACCGAGCCTATTGCTCCCCCAAGTGCCACTGCGAAAACGATGAGCATCGAAATCCTCAATTTAATGTTTATTTTTTGCGGCGAGGGGCCTTTCTGCGGTCTGGGTTTCTAGCTGAGGTACCGCGGCGTCTATCGGAAGTCCTTCGGGTACGGGTGGCCGGGTATTTGGCTTTTTTGGGTTTAGGTTCGGTTTCTGTAAGCGGTTCAAGCGGGGCAAGGCTGAGCTGCCTGGCGGAAATATTCACAGAGACTATCTGGCAGACCATAGGATCGCCGAGATGGACCATTTTTCCTGCCCGCTTAGATATCGCGCAGTGGCGGTTGTCATCATACCGCCATTCGTCATCGCTGAGCTGCTCAAATGGGATTAGCCCGTCGATGCCAAATCGGATGGATTGAACGAAGATGCCGAAATTTGTCAGGCCTGAGACAACGCATTCAAGCGATTCGCCGACATGTTCGCTGAGCATCTGGAGCAGGAGCACTTTTTTGAGTTCACCCTCTGCGTCATTGGATCGCTGCTCGGTGAAAGAAATGTGCTTACCGATCTCTATGAGTTCGGCATCCGGGATTACTTCTTCAAGGCCGATCATGTTGAGACGCTGCTCAAGATAGCACTGGAGCAGACGATGAACAAGCAGGTCGGCGTATCGTCTTATCGGTGAAGTGAAGTGGCAGTAATGCTCCGATGCCAGCGCGTAATGGCCAATGTGGAGCGGGGAATATTCGGCGCGGGTTAGCGAACGGAGGACATGGAGATTGATGGGCAGTTCGGCCGGTGTGCCGGCAACGAATGCAAGAAGATCCTGTATAGCACGGCGGTCAAGTTTGCGGGGTATCTTTATACCGCAGAGGCTCACGAAACGAGCGAGGTTATTTGTGCTAATGCTGTCGGGGTCGGGGTGGATGCGGCGCATAAAGGGCACGCGGAAACGATCCAGTAACGCGGCGACAGCTTCATTGGCTTCGACCATGAACATTTCAATTATTGTATGCGGATAACTGTTTTCGGCGGGCTCGGCGTCGATGACTTTGCCGTCTTTATCCATTATCAATTCGATCTCGGGCAGGGTAAGGTGGATCGCGCCTTGGCGGTCACGACGTTTTTCGATAGCCTGGGCAAGATGCTCCATGTCCTTCAAAAGCGAAACCACTTCCGGCTTTTCACCGGCGACCTTGCCCTTGATTATATCATTAGCGCGTTCGTAGGTAAGGCGTTCGAACGATTTAATAACGCTATTGGCGAAATCGCGTCCGAGAACGTGGCCGTCATCGCTATAGGTTATATAAGCACTTTTTACAAACCGACTCTGGCCGGGCTGGAGCGAACATATACCATTACTTAAAATCTCCGGCAGCATGGGGATAGTTTTGCCGGGCAGGTATGCGCTGTTGCCTCGCTCGCGTGCTTCGATATCGAGCGCGGAATTCATCGCGATAAATGTGCTTACATCCGCAATGTGAACACCCAAAACCCAATTACCGTCAAGATTGCGCACAAGACTGATGGCATCGTCGAAATCTTTAGCATTAGGCGGATCGATCGTGATGACTACCTGGTCTGAAATATCATCTCGCGACTGAGCCGTTTCTGGATTGAAATCATTTGCCGCTTGCCGGGCCTGCTCTATGCACTCAGCGGGGAATTCCTCCGGCAAATGGAACTGCTTTATTACCGAGCGTATCTCCGAGTCGTAAAGGCCTGCCTTTCCGATCACTTCGATTATCACGCCGCGGGCAAATAGTTTTTCAGTTGGATACGATATGATCTCTACGACTACTTTATCATTGAGCTGGGCATTTTTTGCGGTTACATCGTCGACGCTTACGGGTTGGAGAAGCGTGTTGCCGTCGGGCTTGACGAACCATTGGCCGTTTTCCCTCTGGAGCGTACCGACAAGCTGATCATGGCCGCGTTCGAGGATCGCGATTATTTCGCCACTGTATTGCATCTGGCCGGAACGTTTGCCCCTCTGCATGACCCGTGCCTCAACGGTATCACCCGTCATGGCTTCCATAGTAGAGCCGGGCGGAATGAAGAGATCGCCCTGGGCATTGGGTTCGAGCGGTATGACAAAGCCGAAGCCTCTCGGATTGGAGCGGAATTTGCCGACCATTTTGCTCGAAGGCGGCGGCAGCGAAATAAGGTTTTTTGCACCTAAGACAACCCGACCGGCCTGATAAAGTTCCTTAAATGCCGTTTTGAATATCTCGTACTGTTCTTCCTCGACACCAAGGGCCTTTGC
>Ga0208789_1000541_pt1 | contig 33631 bp, 31 predicted proteins | sample Methanotroph_Enr_FD_187368 | JGI IMG/M metagenome (GOLD analysis project Ga0208789, IMG submission 187368) | Enriched soil microbial communities from Old Woman Creek wetland in Ohio, USA - Methanotroph_Enrichment_5 (SPAdes) (version 2) | ecosystem: Environmental > Terrestrial > Soil > Wetlands...
CTTTTGCTAATGTTGGCCCTGTTCCAATCGGGAGCTGTGGTGGCTCAGGATTTGCTGAAAAGCAATGATCTCAGTACGATAAAGGTAGATCAACTAAGCGATGGCGATATCGCAAAAATACGAGCTCAATTGCAAAGCAATAATATGACTATCGAACAGGCTGAACCTATGGCTTTGGCCAAAGGGATGCCCGCAAGTGAGTTTGCCAAATTAAAAGCACGAATCGGGACGCAAGCTGCGGGTGCCGGAAATTCAAATACTACTGATTCGGGGGCAGAGCTCAAAAGAAAACAGGAAAAAATTGTCAATAACAAAGTCAAAGATTCTTTAAACAGCCGGATTTTCGGATCGGAACTGTTTGATAATCCCACTTTGAATTTTGAGCCCGATTTGAAACTGGCCACTCCGGTCAATTATGTGCTGGGACCCGGGGATGAATTGCAAGTCAGCGTTTACGGCGTGCAGGAGTTCAGTGCCACCGTTCCGGTATCATTGGAAGGGAAAGTTACGATTCAATATGTAGGCCAGATTCCGGTTTCGGGCATGACGATTGAAGCCGCAACCCAAAAAATAAGAAATGCCATAGGTAAGGTTTACAGCACCGTAGGATCCGGGCAATCACAGGTGGGTGTGAATTTAACACGCATCAGAACCATTAAGGTGACTATCATCGGCAGCAAGCAGCCGGGGAACTATTCTATTTCTTCTCTGGCTACGGTCTATAATGCGCTGCATCTGGCTGGCGGACCGGGAACCAATGGCAGTTATAGAAACATAGAGTTGATTCGGAATAACAAGGTGTATAGAAACATCGATATTTATCGCTTTTTGGTGCAAGGAGACCAGTCGGATAATGTGGGTCTGAAAGATAATGATGTTATCCGTATTCCAGCCTATAGCCAAAGAGTCACTTTAGAGGGACAGGTCAAACGGACCGGAATTTTTGAGATGAAGCCCGGAGAAACTTTTGCCGATTTATTGTCTTTCGCTTCCGGATTCAACGAATTTGCCTATACCGCTTCGGTGAATGTTGTGCAGAAAACCAGCAAAGAATTTAAAGTGCAGGATATCAAATCGACGGAATTCAACAGTTACCAACCGCAATCCGGGGATGTATTTAAAGTCTCCAGAATATTGAACCGATTTGAAAACAGAATCACCATTACGGGCGCCGTTTTCAGACCGGACACTTATTCTTTTTACGAAGGGATGCGCGTTTCCCATCTGATTGCCCAAGCCGATGGCCTGAAAGAAGATGCCTACACCAACAGGGCCACCATCATCCGTTTGAAAGCCGATTTGACCACTGAGGTTGTCAATGTGAATTTGGCCCAAGCCTTAGCGGGGGATTCGGAAGCTGATATTGAGTTGAAGAAGGAGGACATCGTAACGGTATATTCCATTTTAGACTTCACCGAAGAACATAAAATAACCATTGACGGCGAAATCAAAAAGCCCGGAGTTTACACTTTTTACGAGAACCTGACCCTAAATGATTTATTGGTACAAGCCGGAGGATTAACCGGTTCGGCTTCCAAAAGAGTGGAAATCGCCCGTATGATACAATCGGATGAAATAGACAATACCAATCCCCAAAAAGCGGAATTGATTAATCTGGAAATTACAGCTACCAACAATGAGCAATTGAAGAATTTTGAGTTACGCCCTTTCGATGTGGTGAATATCCGTAAAATGGCGGTTTATGAAAAACCGGAAACTGTGACCATCATTGGTGCCGTACCCTATGCCGGAAAATATGCTTTAGCCAACAAGAAAGAAAAAATATATGATGTGATCCAAAGAGCGGGAGGTCTGACCGGCGTTGCCGATTTGGATGGGGTCAAAATCAAACGTCCCATACAAGCCAAACAAATTGAGGATTTGGAAAACGTGAATCTGAATTTGGGTAAAAATGACAGTATTCAAAAAAAAATCACTCAAAAATTAAAAGAGGATGTGAAATTTGCCACCATTCCGGTGGATTGGAAGGCGATTATCAAAAATCAGAAAAGCAATACCAATGTGACCTTGTTTCCAGGAGATATTATTGAAGTGTCCACCTTTAACGAAGGCGTAAAAGTAACGGGTAATGTGCTCTTGACGTCAGAGATTCCGTACGATAAAGGTAAGGGGTTCCAGTATTACCTGAGTGCCGTTGGCGGAGTGGATGCCAAAGGCTGGAAGAAAAAAGCCTATATCATTTATCCCAACGGAAAAGCGGATGTGGCGAGTTCGTTCCTGTTTTTCAGATCCTATCCCAAGGTGACTCCAGGTTCCCAGATTGTGGTACCGGAGAAACCGGATAAAAAGCCTATGTCTGCCGGTGAATGGGTGGGTATCGGAAGTGTTATTGCGAGTATCGCTTTATTGATTGTGACGGCGTTTAAATAGTTATCGGTTTTCTGTTATCAGTTAAAAGAAAGTAGAGTTCAGTATTCAGCAGTTTACAGAAATAAAACAAATTCAAGTACCTTGATATTTATATAGCAATGCTAAACGAAAACCGACTTCTCGATACAATTTTATAAAAATGCTGGCGCTATTTTCTAAAATCACTCGAAGTGACGAGAATTAACAGATAACACACTGCAGTCTTCATTTGTTTTGCACCAACCCTCCCTTTGTCTGGCTCAGGGTGACATGGGAGCCAAATGAAAAACAGAAAACCGACTTCTCGATACAATTTTATAAAAATGCTGGCGCTATTTTCTAAAATCACTCGAAGTGACGAGAATTAACAGATAACACACTGCAGTTTTCATTTGTTTTGTACCAACCCTCCCTTCGTCTGGCTCAGGGTGACATGGGAGCCAAATGAAAAACAGAAAACCGACTTCTCGATACAATTTTATAAAAATGCTGGCGCTATTTTCTAAAATCACTCGAAGTGACGAGAATTAACAGATAACGGACAAAAGTTTGTAGTCTCAGTTACTTACCAACAGAAAACCGCCTTCTCGATACATCCCGATAAAAAATCGGGACACTCGAAGTGACCCTTCGGTCCTTCGATAAAAACTCAGGATGAACTCAGGGCAGGCATGACTCAGGGTGACATGGGAGCCAAATGAAAAGAAACAATATCCATTCAATTGCACAAAGTATAGGATAAGATAAAAAATAACAGATAATACACAACGGATAACCGACTTCTCGATACAATCCCGCCCAAAAGCGGAATCACTCGAAGTGACGGGAATTAACAGATAACACACAACGGATAACATGAACGAACAAAATGATGAAATTTCGTTAAAAGAATTAATCGATAAAGGGAAGGAATGGTTCGCCTATTTGCTTTCGCAATGGAAAATCATTGTATTGGCAGGAATTATCGGAGCCGCTTTAGGCCTGGCCTATTCTTATACCCGAAAACCGATTTACACCGCTACTTTGTCTTTTGCTCTGGAAGATGAAAAATCTGGTGGCTTAGGTGGTGCTTTGGGATTGGCCAGTTCCTTTGGGTTTGATTTGGGCGGTAGCGGAGGCGGAATGTTTACCGGTTCCAATTTGACCGAGTTGTTCAAATCCCGTTCCATGGTGGAGCAAACTTTATTGACTCCTATAACAGTAAACGGAAAAAGCATTTCCCTGGCTGAGATGTACATCGAAAATAACAAATGGAGAGAAAAGTGGAGCGTGAAACCCCAATTAGCAGGCATTCAGTTTTTACCCAATGCCAACCGGAAAAGTTTCACCCGCGTTCATGACAGTATCCTGGGCGTGATGTATACTGATTTGTCTAAAAACGGATTGACGGTGGCCCAGAAAGATGAAAAAGTATCAATCATCAATATTGACGTGAAATCAAACAATGAATTGTTTGCCCAATATTTCACCGAAGCCTTAGCCAAGAATGTTTCCGAGTTTTATGTCGATACCAAAAGCAAAAAGTCGCGCATCAATATGGCGATTTTACAAAAACAAACCGATTCCATCAGAAGAGAATTGAACGGCGCCATTACCGGCGTTGCAGTGGCCAATGACAATACTTTTGGATTGAATCCCGCGATGAATGTGCGTCGTGCGCCTTCGGCAAGAAGACAGGTCGATGTGCAGGCGAATACCGCTATATTGACGGAGCTGGTTAAACAATCCGAATTGGCCAAAGTTACACTTCGTAAGGAAACTCCCTTAATTCAGGTTCTCGACCGACCTATTCTACCTTTGGCAAAAGAACGCTTCGGGAAAGCAAAAGGAATTCTTTTAGGAGGGATCTTAGCTGGGTTTTTGACTGTGTTGGTTTTGATAATGAGACGGGTTTTGAAGCGGATTGGTTAGGAGGTTATGGGTTATGGGTTATGAGTTATCGGTTGATTGTGACAGATTAGCAAAAGCTCCGTTCGCTTCGCTCGGGTGCTTCAGTCGTACCTCCTTCGCAATGACGGATAACAAGGGACAGATTAGCATAAGCTCCGTTCGCTTCGCTCGGGTGCTTCGTCCTTCGTCCTCGCAAAGACGGTTGCCGGTTTTCGGTTTTCGGTTGTGAGTTAACGATTTGGGTTATCGAGAGCAGATTGTCATTGCGAGTGATAATGAAGCAATCTCTGGATAAGCAGTAGGGTGATGAGATGCAGATTAGCAAAAGCTCCGTTCGCTTCGCTCGGGTGCTTCGGTCGTTCCTTCCTCGCAAAGACGGATTAACAAGGGACAGATTAGCAAAAGCTCCGTTCGCTTCGCTCGGGTGCTTCGTCCTTCGTCCTCGCAATGACGTTGAATTAAAAAAATAAAAGATTGCTGATTTTTGATTACCGATTGTTAATTTAAGATTTTTCCTCGTTGCTTCTTCGCAATTATTTGTGTTATTTTTTGTAGTATCTTAGTGGTTATTAATTCAATACTGATATTATGGCAAAAGTGGTTGGACTTATTAGACTCAAAGGGACGATTGATGATTTGAATTTTTATAATGATCAAGAGGGAAATAATATTGCGAGGGAAAAAAGCGGGGGGATTACCTCTAAGCAGTTTTATGAGAATCCTATTTTTCAGCGGATTCGGGATCACGGCAAGGAATTTGGTCATGCCGCTATTATGTCGAGGACCTTTCGGATGTTGGTTCGTGTTTTGAATGAAAAAGCGAAAGATCTGACTTATGCGGGGCGGTCGAATCAATTGTTGCTTGAAATTATAAAGGAAGACACTATCCATGAAAACGGGCAGCGGACTTTGGTTCAGGGGATTCAGGAAGAGGATGTTGCTTCTTATTTGTTGGGCTTTGAAGGCAATAAACACCGCCCTTTGGGGAAGGTTTTGTTGGTTCCCTGGCAGTGGAATGAAGCGATTGGCCAATTAGAAATTACAGGCTTCAATCCCTTGCAGGATTTGGATTGGCCCGCTGAGGCGACTCATGTTGAGCTTTGTCTGGGGCGAACGAATTGGGATTTTGAAAGTACCACTTTTGTCACTCATTATAGTGAACTCCTCCGTTTGGAGAAAACAAGCCCTCTGATTGATTTGCATTTGGCCGTGGAAGAAGCCAAGGGCGCTGGAAGGTCTTTATTGTATTTTTACATTGGGTTTTTGAAACAGCAACGTAAAACAATAAAACCCTTGAAAAGAATTCACAATACGGTGTCCTTGTGTAAGGTATTTGATTGATTCTTTTAGGAGGATTCGTAGCGGACTTTTTGTCCGTATTGGTTTTGAAGCAGATTGCTTCGATCGTTCCTCCCTCGCAATGACGGTTCAAAGGGAGTTTGTCATTGCGAGTGCTAACGAAGCAATCTCAGGAGAAGCAGTAGGGTAATAAGTGGCAGATTGCTTCGTCCTTCGTCCTCGCAATGACGGGATTGTTGGACTGGGCTAACAAGGAACAGATTGCTTCAGTCGTGCCTCCTTCGCAATGACGGGTTTTGAAGCAATTTACATTGTTCTAATAAAGGGATTTATATTGTGACTTTATTTTAATATTAACAGTAAAACTTAGAATTATAAAATGAATATCCTTAATTTAATTGGACGAGATGCTGAAATATTTGAAAATGACATTGCTGTTTATGAAAATGAACTGAAAAAAAATATTCAATCGTCAAGTTTTCTTGTAATTGGAGGAGCCGGATCTATAGGTCAGGCAGTGACTAAAGAAATATTTAAACGCAATCCATCAAAGTTACATGTTGTCGATATAAGCGAGAATAACATGGTGGAATTAGTAAGAGATTTAAGAAGTTCTTACGGTTATATCGATGGGGATTTTCAAACATTTGCTTTAGATATTGGATCCATTGAATATGATGCTTTTATAAAATCGGATGGGAAATACGATTATGTATTAAATCTGTCTGCTCTGAAACATGTTCGAAGCGAAAAAGACCCTTTCACTCTGATGAGAATGATTGATGTCAATGTTTTTAATACGGAAAAAACTTTACAGCAATCCATCGAAAATGGAACAAAAAAATATTTTTGCGTGTCTACCGACAAAGCCGCTAATCCTGTAAATATGATGGGGGCTTCCAAGCGAATTATGGAAATGTATTTGATGCGTAAGAGTCAACAAATAAAAATTTCTACCGCTCGGTTTGCCAACGTTGCCTTTTCAGATGGTTCCCTATTGCATGGATTTAACCAGAGAATTTTAAAGAAGCAGCCGATTGTCGCTCCGAATGATATTAAACGTTATTTTGTAACACCCAAAGAATCTGGGGAACTTTGTCTAATGTCCTGTATATTCGGAGAGAATAGGGACGTTTTCTTTCCTAAATTAAGCGAGAACTTGCATTTAATTTCCTTTGCCGATATTGCAGTGAAATATCTTGCTGAAATTGGTTATGAACCCTATTTGTGCGAGTCAGAAGAAGAAGCCAGGAATAATGTTGATGCTTTAATTGCCCAAAAGAAATGGCCCTGTTTATTCACTGCCAGCGATACCACAGGAGAAAAAGATTTTGAAGAATTTTTTACAGATAACGAAGTCTTGGATATGGAACGTTTCGAAAATTTGGGGGTTATTAAAAATAACGCTAATTTTGACCAGTTTAAATTAGAAAATTTCTCAACTAAAATTGCTCAGATGAAAGCAGATAAATTATGGAATAAAGAAGAAATTGTTGCTTTATTTCATACTATGATGCCTAATTTTGGACATACGGAAACCGGAAAATATTTAGATTCAAAAATGTAATTATGACAGATTTTAATTCGGTTATCACATTTATTAAAGACCAATATAAAACGGAAAGTTTTATCCCATTACACGTTCCTCATTTTGGAGGTAACGAAAAAAAATATTTGTTAGACACCATTGATTCTACTTTTGTGTCTTCTGTTGGGGCTTATGTCAATCAATTTGAATCGATGATGTCCGAAATTACACAGACTAAAAAAACGGTTGCCGTGGTAAATGGCACTGCCGGAATCCAAGTAGCATTACGTTTAGTGGGTGTGAAAGCAGGCGATGAGGTATTGACACAAGCGTTGACCTTTGTGGCTACTGCTAATGCTATAGCGTATCAAAACGCAATTCCTGTTTTTTTAGATGTTGATTTAGATACCATGGGATTGTCTCCTAAAGCAGTGGCGCTATTTTTAGAAGAATTTGGCGATTTGCGTGAGGACGGTTGTTATAATAAAAAGACAGGCAAAAAAATAAGTGCTTGTGTTCCAATGCACACGTTTGGTTTTCCGGTTCATTTAGACGAACTGATTACTGTTTGCAACGCTTGGAGAATTCCAATCGTAGAAGATGCAGCGGAATCTTTAGGCAGTTTTTATAAAGGGAAACCGACAGGTAGTTTAGGAAAAGCGGGGGTTTTTTCCTTTAACGGTAATAAAATTGTTACTTGTGGAGGAGGCGGTGCTATCGTAACTAATGATATTGCCCTTGGAGAAAAAGGGAAATATTTGACTACAACCGCAAAAATCCCACATCCGTATGAATACGTTCATGATGAAATGGGGTATAATTTCAGGATGCCCAATTTGAACGCAGCCTTGGCTTGTGCACAATTGGAGCAGTTGGATGGTTTTTTAGAAAATAAAAGAAATTTAGCAAAAGAATATCAATCTTTCTTTGCGGCAAAAGGAATCGAATTCAGAACCGAAACGCCAGAGACCAAGGCAAACTATTGGTTGATGTGTGTGGAATTAGAAAATAAACAAGACAGAGATTTGTTTTTGGCAGCAACCAATCAAAATAATGTAATGACAAGACCTATCTGGCAATTGATGTTTCGGTTGCCAATGTATGCCCATTGTCAGAGAGACGAGCAGATCAATGCCGAATTTTTGGAAGAACGAATTGTAAATATACCCAGTAGTGTGAGGTAATTTTTTGGATAGAAATAAATTAGAAATGAACAATGAAACAGTGATTTATCAATCTGAAATTCTTACAAGCCAAATAGAGGTTAGGGTTGAAGATGAAACGGTGTGGTTGAATCGACATCAACTCGCTGATTTGTTTGATTGTGATGTTAAAACTATAGGGAAGCCTATTTCTAATGCTTTGAAAGAAGAACTTGAAGGAATTCAAGTTGTCGCAAAATTTGCGACAACTGCCAGTGATGGTAAAACGTATCAGGTTGATTTCAGTTGGTAAGGATTTATTACTAACTGAATTTAAGGTTGGAAAAAATAAAACCAGGCAAAAAAAATGAACAACGAAATAGTCATATATCAATCAGAGATTCTTTCAAACCATATACAAGTTAGAGTTGAGGATGAAACTGTATGGCTAAGTCAAGGACAGATGTTTGAGTTGTTTAATGCTACTAAGCAAAATATAAGTTTACATATCAATAATGTCTTCAAAGAAGGAGAGTTAGACGAAAATTCAGTTGTCAAGTATTCCTTGACAACTGCTTCAGATGGCAAAAAATACAATACAAAGCTATACAATCTCGATGTGATTATATCGGTGGGTTACAGGGTAAAATCACAAAGAGGGACTCAGTTCAGGATATGGGCAAATGGGATTTTGAAAGATTTCCTTTTAAAAGGCTATGCCATTCATCATCGAATGGAAATTTTAGAGAAAAAAGTAAATTCGCTTGAAGATAAAAACAATGAATTTGATTTGATTTTAAAAACTAATCTAGCTCCACAGCAAGGTATTTTTTATGATGGACAACTGTTTGATGCACACGTTTTTGTTTTAAAAATTATTAAGTCTGCAAAGAAATCGATACTTCTATTTGATAATTACATTGATGAAACTGTTTTGGTACAATTGTCAAAGAGAGAAAAAGGAGTAAGCGTTGTTATTTACACAAAAGATATTACAAAACAGTTAAAACTCGATATAGAGCGATTCAATAAGCAATATGAACCTATTGAAGTAGTTGAATTCAGTAAATCGCATGATCGTTTTTTGATACTAGATGAAACCGAAATTTACCATTTAGGCGCTTCGTTAAAAGATTTGGGTAAAAAATGGTTTGCTTTCTCCAAATTGAATGTCGATATTGACCTCCTCTTGGGTAGATTATAAGTGTATTTATTAAACAAAAGTGTAGAAGATAATTTTAAAATGTCAGCTAAAAAAGTAATTCTTATCGGATATTCTGGTCATTCTTACGTAGTTATTGAAACAGCTATGGAAAACGGCTTTGATATTACAGGTTATTCTGATAAAGAAAAATCGGATTCAGACCCTTATAATTTGTCCTATTTAGGATTTGAAAAGGAGGAAGATTTTATAGGTTGGAACAAAAACGTTTCATTTATTCTTGGTATTGGAGATAATGCATTGAGGCAAAATATTGCCAATCTAATTGAAAGCAAAGGAAAAAGCATTAGTTCTCTCGTTCATAGTTCAGCTTCTGTTTCTAAAAGTGCCAAAATAGGAAGCGGTACCTTCATCAATAAAAATGTAGCTGTAAATGCACTTGCACTTGTTGGAAAAAATGTAATTTTGAACACGGGTTGCATTATAGAACATGAATGTGTTTTATCTGATGCCGTTCATATTGCGCCTGGTGCAGTTTTAGCAGGAAATGTCAGTATTGGAGAAAGAACATTTGTGGGAGCCAATGCGGTAATAAAACAAGGAATTGTTGTTGGGAAAGATGTTGTAATAGGAGCCGGATCCGTCGTTATTACCAATATACCTGACGGGCAAAAAGTAGTCGGAAATCCAGGCAGAATAATCTAAATATGAGTAAAGTAATTATTATAGCCGAAGCGGGCGTAAATCATAACGGAGACATTCAAATAGCTAAAAAGTTAATTGATGTGGCGGTAGATGCGGGTGTTGATTATGTTAAATTTCAGACTTTTAAAGCAGATCGTTTAGTAAGTAAATCTGCTAAAAAAGCGGAATATCAGAGCGTTAATATCAATGACGGTGATGACTCTCAATATGCTATGCTGAAGAGTTTAGAGTTGAGTCATGAAAATCATTTAGAGTTAATGTCCTATTGTGAAGAAAGAAATATTCAGTTTTTCTCGACCGCATTTGATGTGGAAGGAATACATTACTTAAATAATCTAGGATTGTCATTTTTTAAAATTCCCAGTGGTGAAATAACTAATTATCCTTATCTCAGAGCAATTGCTATGTGTGGTAAACCGGTTATTATGTCGACAGGAATGTGCACAGAAATTGAAATTAAGCAGGCAATGGATGTATTAGTGAAATTTGGTCTTGAAAAAGAGGCTGTTTCAATATTGCATTGCAATACCGAATATCCGACACCGATGAAAGATGTGAATCTAAAGGCAATGTTGGCTATTCAAAAAACTTTTGGAGTACAGGTCGGTTATTCCGATCACACGCTGGGAATTGAAGTGCCAATCGCTGCCGTTGCATTAGGGGCAACCATTATCGAAAAGCATTTTACTTTGGACAGAACTTTGCCTGGACCGGATCATGTGGCTTCATTAGAACCAAATGAATTAAAAGCAATGGTCAAGGCGATACGAAATATAGAATTGGCCTTGAGAGGTGATGGTGAAAAAAAACCAAGCGATAGTGAAACAAAAAATATTGCGATTGCGAGAAAAAGCATTCATTTGAACAAAAATTTGTCAAAGGGGCATATTATTACCGAGGAAGATATTATTTCATTACGACCAGGAGACGGGATTTCTCCAATGGAATGGGAAAATATTGTCGGTAAAAAGTTGGTTACAGACAAAAAAGAATATGATAAATTATTATTTTCAGATATAATATGAGAATAGGAATATTAAGCAGTTCAAGAGCCGATTATGGAATATACCTTCCTCTTCTGGAAAAAATGAAAGGAGATGCTTTCTTTTCATTAGAAATAATTGCTTTTGGAACTCACTTGTCAAAAGTTCACGGATACACATTAAATGAAATTCAAAAGGATGGATACGATTGTATTCATACCCTTTCCTCCCTGATTTCCAATGATGATGAACAATCGATCGCTTCATCCTATGGTTTGACTGTGTTAAAGTTTGCGGAATTTTGGGCTCAGCATCACTATGATTTGGTTTTTTGTTTGGGAGACCGGTTTGAAATGAGTGCTGCAGTACAGGCAGGGATTCCTTTTGGGGTAAAATTCGCTCACATCCATGGTGGAGAGACCACACTTGGTGCCATAGATAATGTTTACAGACACCAGATTACATTAGCTTCTGTTTTGCATTTTACAGCTACGGAAGTATTTAAAAATAAAGTAGCTCATTTAATCGATACTACAGAAGGTGTTTATACTGTTGGTTCTTTAAGTTTAGACAATATTGAGGTCTTTGAACCAATTAATAAAAAAGTATTTTATGATACTTTTAAAATTCCAAATCAAGATTATGCTTTGGTCACTTTTCATCCCGAAACCGTATCTTCAAAGGATAATTTTAAGTATGTTAAAGCCATTAAAAAGGCTTTAGAAAAAACCGCCGAAAATTTATTTATCGTCATCACAATGCCTAATGCGGATACCTTAGGTTCCATCTACCGCGAGGAAATTTTACAATTAAAAAAGGAACATCCCGACAGCATTCTTCTCGTAGAAAATTTCGGAAAAGTCAATTATTTCTCGGCGATGCATTATGCCAAAATTTTGATTGGCAATACCTCCAGCGGGATTTTGGAGGCGGCTTCTTTTGGAAAATATGTTGTCAATGTCGGGGACCGGCAAAAAGGCAGGGTTCAAAGTGATAATATTTTGAATTGCGAATTTGAAGAGGCTGGAATCGTTGCAGCAGCAGACAGGGCCTTGGCATTTGAAAAATTTAACGGAAAAAATGTTTATTACAGAAAAGGAGCTGCGGATACTATCATTAAAACCATAAAAGAATTAGTATGAGAATATACAGAGACCATTTGATTCTTTTAGGGAGCAGTATAAAAGAAGCATTGCTTAAATTTAATGAATTGGCTCCAGATGCTATATTATTTGTTGTTGATGCAGAAGATAAATTAATCGGGGCACTTACCGATGGTGATGTAAGACGGGGATTGCTTAAAGGTTTTACCATTGATAATTTTATTGATGAGGTTATTCAGGATAATCCACGATATATTACCAAAGGTGAAAATAACCTGGACAAAATTATCGAATATCGTGAAGGTGATTTCAGAATAATACCTGTAGTTGATGACAGTAACAGCGTTGTGAATGTCATTAATTTCAGGAAAATCAAATCCTATTTGCCCATTGATGCGGTGATTATGGCAGGGGGCAGGGGACAGCGTTTGCAGCCTTTGACCGACACCGTTCCAAAGCCTCTTTTAAAAGTGGGAAATAAGGCCATTATGGAACACAATATGGACCGACTAGTTTTATTTGGCATAGATGATTTTTGGGTTTCGGTCAAATATTTAGGAGAGCAAATTGAAAATCATTTTGGTCAGGGAAATGATAAGAATGTTACGATAGAATATGTTTGGGAAGAGGAATCTCTTGGGACCATAGGCGCTGTTTCTAAAATTAAAAATTTCAGACACGATTATGTTTTGGTTACCAATTCGGATTTGTTAACCAATATCGATTACGAGCACTTCTTCCTTGAATTTATAAGGCAAGAGGCCGATTTAGCCGTTTTGACCATTCCCTATCAAGTGATTATTCCTTATGCCGTACTGGAAACTAATAACGGAGCAGTGCGAAGTTTTAAAGAAAAACCAACCTATACTTATTATTCCAATGGCGGCATTTATCTGATGAAAAAAGAAATGCTGGATTACATTCCAAAGAATACTTTCTTTAATGCCACCGATTTAATGGAAGCATTAATCAAGAAAAATTTAAAGGTAATCTCCTTTCCGTTTTCGGGTTATTGGCTGGATGTCGGGAAGCATGAAGATTTTGAAAAAGCACAGATTGATATTAAGAATATAAAAATGTAATGAAAATACTCTATTTAATACCAGCAAGAGCTGGTTCTAAAGGTTTACCTGGAAAAAACATTAAAATATTAGGGAATAAACCGCTTATTGTTCATTCAATTGATTTTGCAATTATGAATATTAAAAAGGGAGATGAGTTGTGTATATCTACCAATGACGAAGATGTGTTGAGAATTACATCTGATTTAGAAATTCATGTTCCATTTAAAAGGCCTGAGAATCTATCTTCAGATGCAGCTAGTTCTTATGATGTTATTATGCATGCAATAAAATATTATGAAGATAATAATAAACATTTTGATTTAGTATTACTTTTGCAACCTACATCCCCTTTTCGATCTCAAGAAGATTTTGATAATTTAATTAAAAGCTATGATGATGAAGTTGAAATGGTTGTTAGTGTAAAAAAAGCTAAAGAAAATCCTTATTTTACGCTTTTTGAAGAAAATGAATCTGGTTTTTTGGACAAAAGCAAAAAAGGTAATTTTCAAAGACGACAAGATTGTCCTGATGTTTTTGCTTTCAATGGTTCTATGTATTTAATGAAAGTAAGTGCTCTGAAAAACAACCCGATTAGTGAGTTTAAGAAGATCAAAAAAATAGTAATGCCAGAAGAAAGAAGTGTTGATATTGATACTTTTGCAGACTGGGTTTTGGCGGAATTTTATTTTAGTAAACAATGAAAACAGTAAGAATAATACCCAGATTAGATATTAAGGGTCCGAATTTAGTTAAGGGCATACATTTAGAAGGATTAAGAGTTCTAGGAAAGCCATCTGATTTCGCTAAATTTTATTATGAACAAGGAGCCGATGAGTTACTATTTATGGATGTTGTTGCTTCTTTGTATGAGCGAAACAGTCTTCATGATATTATATCTGAAACAGCAAAAAAAATATTTATTCCTATAACGGTTGGTGGTGGTTTAAGATCCATTTCCGATATAAAAGAGGTTTTACGAGTTGGTGCCGACAAAGTATGTTTGAATACCGCTGCTATAAAAAATCCACAATTAATTAGAGATGCTTCCAGAATGTTTGGGTCATCAACAATCGTAGTTGCAATAGAGGCAATAAAAGAAGGAGATGGTAAGTATCTAGCTTATACAGATAATGGACGAGAATATACTGGTGTTGATGTTTTTGAGTGGGCTCAGAAAATTGATGAGTTAGGTGCTGGAGAAATAGTTATTACTTCAGTTGATAAAGAAGGTACTGGACAAGGATTTGATTTAGATTTAATTTCAAAAATCAGCAGTCTTGTTAGTATTCCTGTCATTGCACATGGAGGGGCAGGAAAACAACAACAAGTATTGGATTTGATAAAAGAGGGAAATGCTGACGCTGTTATGATATCCTCTTTATTTCATTATCATTTTATAAAAGAAAATGAGTCTAAAGCGTCATCATTAGAAGGGAATGTTGAATTTTTAAATCAAAAAAGAAGTTTTCATACTTTTGAGCCTTGTACTATTAGGGATTTGAAAAAAATGTTGATTGATAATCAAATAGAATGTAGATTATAATGGATAATTTAAAAAAGAACGTAGTCATCATAGATTATCAATTGGGTAATCTTTTTAGTGTAAAACAAGCCTGTGATACTGTAGGAATCAATGCTAAAATAAGTTTCGACAGAGATGATGTTTTAAAAGCAGATGCTTTAATTCTTCCTGGTGTTGGTGCATTCATTGAGGCCATGAATAATTTGAAAGAATTAGGTTTAGTAAGTGCAATTAAAGAAAGAGTAAATAGCGGTGCTCCTATATTTGGGATTTGTTTAGGGCAACAATTGCTTTTTACTGAAAGTGAAGAGTTTGGTGCAGGAAATGGTTTAGATTTAATTCCAGGATTAATAAAAAGATTTCCTGAAAAACTGGAAGAAAGAAAAATAAAAGTACCTCATATAGCATGGAATACTATTTATCAATCTAATCAAGATTGGGATAAATCAGCTTTATCTGAATTAGAGAATAATGATTTCATGTACTTTATACATTCTTATTATGTAAAACCTTCTGATGAATCTTGCATTTTGACCAAAACAGATTATGATGGAATAGAATTTTGTTCATCTATTATCAAAGGCAATATTTTTGCAACTCAGTTTCACCCAGAAAAAAGTGCAGATAAAGGTATATCAATCTATAGGAACTGGGCTTTAATCAATAATTTACTATAATATTTTCAACATGTCAGATAAAAATAATTTAGAGGCTTATTACGGTTTACCACAAGAAGTAATCTTTTGCACAAAATGTGTAATGTCAAATCAACGTCCAACATCGGCTGTGGAGTTTAAGCATACCAAAGACAGTAAAAAAACAACCATGAATTTTGATGAACATGGTGTTTGTGATGCTTGTAGAACAGCTGAAATTAAAGATAATATTGATTGGGGTATGCGAGAAGATGAGCTAATCAAACTTTTGGATAAGCACCGTAAAAATGATGGATCATACGATTGTTTAGTACCGGGGAGTGGTGGAAAAGACAGTGCTTACCAAGCGCATGTGTTAAAGTATAAGTACAATATGAATCCATTAACAGTAACTTGGCCTCCAATTTTGTATACTGATTATGGATTGAAAAATTGGAAAAACTGGTTGGATAGCGGTTTTGATAATATCTCTTTTTATCGCAATGGAAAGGTTATGAAATTATTGACAAAATTATCTATAGAAAACCTTTTACATCCTTTTCAAACTTTTATTTTAGGACAAAAAAATCTTGCTCCAAAAATAGCAGCACAACATGGAATAAATTTAATTTTTTATGGTGAGAATGAAGCAGAATATGGAAATCCACTTGCTGATAATACCAGTTCTTTAAGAGATAAATCGTATTTTAGTTTTGAACATTTAGACGAGATTTTTTTAGCGGGTGTTTCGATTAAAGATTTAATAGAAAAGTATGATGTCAGATTAAGTGATTTGATGTCATTTCTTCCGCCTAAACTAGAGGATTTAGAAAAAGCTAATATTGAAGTGCACTATTTAGGCTATTATTTAAAATGGACTCCACAAGAAGTATATTACTATGCTGTGGAAAATACAGGTTTCAAAGCAAGACCTCACAGAACACAAGGAACATTTAGTAAATATAGTGGTATTGATGATAAAATAGATGATTTGCACTTCTATACTACTTTTATTAAATTTGGTATAGGTAGAGCTACTTATGATGCCGCACAAGAAATAAGAAATAGACATATTACAAGACAAGAAGGTCAGGCCTTAGTAAATCGTTTTGACGGGGAATTTCCAGATCGCTACTTTGAAGAAATCATGGAATATATTGATATGAAACCAGAATATTTCCATGATTTATGTGATAAATTCAGATCTCCACATTTATGGGGTAAAGATGAAGAAGGAAACTGGAAATTAAGACACAATGTCGCTGGTAAAGGTTTAGAAGATTAAATAAACTTATATTAATATAGCATGGCTGAAACACAAACTCCATGCTATATTATAACAATTAAATATGTTAAATAGTAAAAGTTTTTTGTCTAGTACTATCCTGTATTCTATTGGTGAAATTATCCCCAGAATTTTATCTTTTGCTTTACTACCAGTTCTGACAGTTTATCTTACAACACAAGAATATGGTATAAACAGTTACACTACTTCAGTAATGATGTTCGTATCTGTATTAGCATCTTTATCTCTTAATACTTACTTATTAAGTCAATTTTATAAGGAGGAAGGTGTAAAAAATCGAAAAAAATTAGTGGGTACGATTTTTTGCTCCATCATGTTTTTTAATATATTGCTATTTGTTTTACAACTACTTTTTTTCCCCACATTAATAAAGGCTTTTGATATAAATGTTCCTTTTTATCCATTTTTTATTTTAGCTATCTTAAATAACTTTTTTGATGTTATGGGGATTATTCCTTTAGCCCTCTATAGAGTTAATCAAGATGTAAAAGGCTTTTTAGCTGTCAGTTTATCTAGAACGTTATTACAATATTTATTAGTTGTAATTTTTGTTGTTTACTTTAAATGGGGTTTAGAAGGAAGTTACTATGGTAGGTTATATGTGAATATTCCATATGTTTTTATTTATCTCTATTATATTTACAAAAACGGATATTTTAAAATTGATTACTCTATCTTAAAAAAAGCACTAAAGTTTTGCTTGCCACTTCTTCCAGGAAGCATATCTTATATACTAATTTCGTTAAGCGATAGAATTATTTTAGAGAGGTATATTTCATTAGATGAATTGGGAATTTATTCTGTTGCATTTACACTTGCTTTAGCTTTAAATATCATAATTCAAGCTTTTTATAAAACTATTGAACCTATTTTGTTTAAGGAATATGCAGGTTCCAATTTTATTGCTGTAAATTCTTTATTGTATAAAAGTTATCTTTCAGTTATTATTATGGGGGCTTTTGGAGTTGCTATTTTTAGTAAAGAAATATTTATGATTGCGGCATCAAAAAACTTTTTGGTAGGCTATAAAATCGTTCCATTGTTAGTAATTTCAGTGGCAATATCAGGTATTAATATATATTTAGACATGCTTTTAATAACAGAAAACAAACAAAAAATTGTTTCTTATACTACTATTCTATCAGGTATAATTTCTATAATTATTAATCTAATACTTATTCCCATTTTTGGTTATTATGGAGCAATTATTGCGTCAATTTCTTCTTTTTTAACGGTGAATGTGATATGCCAATTTAGGTTAAAAATTGAAAAGAGATTTATTTTTCCTCAAGTTGTATTAATCATACTAATAGCTTTAATTCCCTACCTATATGATACATTAGTCCCTTTAAAGGGCATAATTTCTAATATAATGTTAAAACTACTATTATTCATCGTATTTGCTATATTTACAGCTAAATGGTTTTATATAAATCTTAACCAGTTAAAGAATAAATTGATAAATCCAAGTCGTTAATGTATATACAATAGATATCACTTATTAATTTTAAAATAGTCATATAAATTGATAATCTTCTAGTTTTAACGACCTTATTGGCGAAAGCTAAAATCATTAAATATAAAACATTCTAATTTTTATCCAAGATTTTTTTAATGAATATAATCGAGTTTACTGATAAATTTCAAAAAATTGAAATCGAAAATAAATTTTTTGAAGAGCAAAACAGCAAAGGGATATTTTATTGGGATCTTGTAAGGCATGATGTATTTTATTTGTTGTATTATAAGGTTTGCGATACTAAGCTTTTACCTGTTGTACATGAGGAAAAATCAAAATTGACTATGCTATCAACTTTGTTTGGCAACGTTAGGGGATATATCAATTTTAATATAAAAACTACCCGTAACTATAAGTACATCTGCTTTGTGACTTCAAGAAATAAAGATGCTGATAAAAAAGATGTAGATTATATATCTGATGATATCTTACGTGTTATTCAGGCTGACTCTTTTGTGATTGAAAGTTTCAATAAAGATATAATCAATCGCTATAAGTCTATTTTTGATTTTGGGCTACTTATGACTACATATAAAGCGAGGTTAAAGGAAAAATTTGTCAAAAAGACACCCGAAACATATAAAATATCGGAAATCCTAAAGCATGAATTTAATGTTTCCATCGATCTAACCAATGATATAAATGCTTTGATAATTAACTATAAGATTTCGACTGAATATTATTCTAGTTTATTTAAAAAAACAAGGCCTAAAGCTATATTTATGGTTCAGAACGGTATCCAGAAAGGATTATTTGAAGCGGCGAATAAACTTAATATTCCTGTTATAGAACTCCAGCACGGACTCATAGGGTATGTACATCCTGCGTATTCATATCCAGATACTTTACAGCCAGGAAATTTGAAAACTCTTCCAAATACTTTTTTCTCTTTTTCAGATTTTTGGATCAGCAATTTAAATTATCCCGTTAAAAAAATTATTCCTTTGGGAAATAATTTTTATTCAAAGACCATAGTTACTCAATTAAAAAAATACGATCTGACTTTTATATTTGCGAATATATACAGCGAGGACTTGATCAAGTTTATAGATGTTTTATTGCAGGAACGCTATAAAGGTAAAATATGCATAAAGCTGCATCCCAACCAGTTTAATGAATTTCATACCATAACATCACTGTATGCGGCACATGACACCATTGAAGTAATAGCATCACAGAGATCCATGGCTGAAATACTTTCTGTATCAAAAGCAATTTTTGCTATACAGTCTACAGCAGTATATGAAGCACTGCATTATAAGGTTAAGGTATACCTTTATAAAATTAAAGATTACCTGACACATCAGGATGTTATTGGTAATCCTAATGTATATTTGGTGGAAAATGTTAGAGATGTGATTGATTTTGACGCAAATAGTTTTATTGATTCGGAAGTATATACAATGTTTGAGCCGTTTAATGAAAAAGTGTTTAACGATTTTATACACAATCTATAATATGCTTAAAAGAATTTGTTTATCTCTGCAAAGGCGTACTTGGCATGTTTTGAATAAACGTGCATTTAAATATTTGGGGCAAAAAGTGGTCGTTAAAAAGCCTTTAATTATTACACGTGCTTTTGTTTCTATCCATGATCATGCATATATATATTATAATGCAAGGATAGAAGCAATAACAACCTATGAAGGTGTGTCCTTTACACCACATATAATATTAGATGATTATTGTACTGTACAGCAAAACTTACACTTAACTTGTGCCGATAGGGTTTATATAGGTAAACATACAGCAATCGCTGCAAATGTAACTATAACCGACGTTCATCATCCTTACGAAGATATTAACCTTCCTATTGAAAGACAGAAAATAAAAGTGAATCCTGTTCATATTGGAGATGACTGCAAAATTTATAACAATTCTGTAATTTTGCCGGGAACTATTATAGGTAAACATTGTACGGTAGGAGCTAATAGTATTGTTTCCGGAAGTATTCCCGATTTTTGTGTTGTTGCGGGAGCTCCGGCTAAAATTATAAAAAGGTATTCATTTGAAAAAAATGAGTGGCTTAGAACGGACGACAAAGGTGATTTTTTAAAATAAATTAATAAATAAAAATAGAATGAAAAATATTCTGATTACCGGCGGAGCTGGTTTTATAGGTTCTAATTTGTCTTTACAGTTAATTGCAAAAGGTTATAATGTAACTGTTTTGGATAATTTATCAACTCAGATTCACGGTGATAATCCTGAAGAGAACTCATTTTTATTCTTAAATGTAAAAGATAAAGTAAAATTTATCAAAGGTACTGTAACTTCAAAAGAAGATTGGGAACAAGCCATTGCAGGACAAGATGCTATAGTACATTTTGCTGCAGAAACTGGCACAGGCCAGTCGATGTATGAAATTGAGAAATATACCGATGTCAATATTGGTGGTACTGCATTAATGCTAGACTTGCTTGCTAATGGAGAGCATTCGGTTAAAAAAGTTGTTATTGCGTCTTCAAGATCTATTTATGGAGAGGGAAGGTATTGGTCAGATGACCTAAATACCTATGTATATCCAAAACACAGGACTGATGATTATATGTCTTCCGGCGATTTTGAAGTCAAATATAAGGGGGTATCTAAGCCACTTAAGCTGGTCGCTACAGATGAGGATTCTAAAATTCACCCTTCATCTGTATATGGTATTACAAAGCAAAACCAGGAACAGATGATTATGACGGTATGTCCTACAATAGGCATTGCTCCAGTAGCGTTCAGGTATCAGAATGTTTACGGGCCGGGTCAGTCATTGTCAAATCCTTACACAGGAATCCTGTCTATTTTCTCGACACTTATCAAGAATGGCAAAGACATCAATATTTTTGAGGACGGTAAAGAAACACGTGATTTTGTATATATAGATGATGTTGTTGCCGCTACAATTCTTGGACTTGAAAAAGAAGAAGCAAACGGTGAAGTATTTAATGTAGGTACTGGTGAAGCTACCGATGTTATAACTGTTGCTGATAAGCTTATAGAGAACTATGGTGGCAATACAAATGTTACTATTTCAGGCAACTACAGGCTGGGTGACATTCGCCACAACTATGCCGATCTTACTAAGATAAAAGCCCTGCTTGGATTTGAGCCTAAGTACAATTTTGAAAATGGCATTAAGAAATTTACTGAATGGGTACTTACACAAGAAATTAAAGAAAGCAAATACGAAGCGAGTATTGCTGAAATGAAAGAAAAAGGATTGTTTAAATAATGGATAGGAAAAAAGCTTTATTTATAGGAATCGGTTTTTACGATTATGATCAGGCGATAATCAGCGAATTCAATTCGTTTGGTTATGATGTGGATTATTTTACCGAATTTCCGGGAGGAATCCCTTACAGGTATTATTTAAGGACAAATAATATGGATAAGGTAATATCATTAAGAGAAAGGACAAGCATGCGTATAGCAAATGCCTGCAAATCCGGCTATGATCTTATTTTTGTAATAAAAGGTGAATGCCTTTCACAGGCCGCCATAGATAAAATCAAAAGCAAGAACCCTAACAGCAAATGGGTTTTATACTTATGGGATTCTATTGTAAGGATACCGGAAAGTAAAAGAACGGCTAAAAACTTTGACAAAGTCTATTCGTTTGATAAGGCAGATTGTCTTGAAAATAAAGAATTTATTTTTAATCCTCTTTTTTTCAGAAGAGAGTACGATAGAAAGCAATATGGAGAGATGGAGTTCAAATATGATCTTTATTTCTTAGGTTGGTATCATTCAGACAGGCTAAAACTGGCAAAGAAGATTGTGAGTTTTTGCAAAAGGGAAGGATTGCACTCTAAGGTAATTCTCTATACTGGCTACATGAATTATCTTTTACATAAGGTTATAGGTAAAGAATTAAAAGGTAACAAAGAGTATCTTGTCTTTAAAACTATTACTGCAAAAATGAATTTGGACTTAATTATGAAGTCTAAAGCTACTCTGGATATAGCTCATCCACAGCAGACTGGCTTGACAATGAGGACTATAGAGCTTTTGGGAGCGCAAAAAAAAATAATTACCACAAATAGCGATATTGTAAATTATGATTTTTATGATCCACAAAATGTATTGGTGATAGATAGGGAAAATCCGGATTTTGATACTGACTTTTTTAAAACTGAATTTAATCCTACTCCTGATCAAATACTGTTTAAGTATTCTATAAACGAATGGCTTAAGCGAATGTTGTAATTTATTATATGACTAGTTGTATTCTAGGGTGATGCTTGTTCCTTTTTAATTTACAAAAAGGATAATATTGTAACTTGATGTGTATTAATTGGATATTTCTACAACTCATAATTTAAATATCAATCATTTTTTTGAATATTCTAACACTATAATACATGATTTTTCGGGGTATTAAATTTTTATTGTCACTTCTTGTATTAATTCTATTGATAGATCCGACTGACCGAATTTTTCATTTAAAAATACCTTTATTTATAATGGTAATATTTGGATGGTTGATTTTAAGGTCAAGATCGAAAATAAAATATTATAAAGAATATCTAATAATTATATTTTTTTTGATTTTTATTACTGTTTTTGGAATTATTACTGCAGTTGTTCAGGGTGGTGATACCGACTATGCATTTGCATTTGGATTTTTAAAATCTATTCTTATTTTATTTTTATTGGTAATTGTAGTAGATTTGGATATCGATATTGGAAAATATGTAACTAAATATTCAATTTTTATACCATTAGCTACATTTGTAATCTATTATCTTCCGCTTTATAATGCAGCCCTTTTTGGACAGGTATACAATTATCTTAATATGGAGACAGAAACCATAATGATAGCCAGCAGGAACTTTTATGGATATAAGGTTTTTATGGTATATTATAAAACAAGCCCAGTACTTGTTTTTCCTTTATCTTATTATTGTTCAGTGGTTGTTAGACGTGGTTTTACAGTAAAAAAGATGATTTTAATATCAATATTTTTTGTTTGTTTGCTTGTATCTGGTACGAGGGCAAACATGCTTTCTGCCGTTTGTGTTATTATTTATTGGATTTATATTTCTTTGAAAGAAAGGAAAAATGCTTTTTATTCTTTAGTGGTTGTTATATCAATGTTTACTGCTATATTAATGTTTGCTTTGAGTTTATCATTTAAAGAAAAGGAAGCATCCGCGAAGACTAAATATGGTCACTATGTATCTTTAATGGATAATTTTGAAGAGCACCCAGAATATTTATTATGGGGTCAAGGGCTGGGGAGTAAATTTTATTCAATAGGTAAAAATGGATTTACTTCACAAGTTGAACTTACCTATATTGAGCTAATACGTTATTTTGGGGTTCCTTTGGGATTGTTTTTTATAATATTGATTATTTACCCATTGATTAACCTTCTAATTAATAAAAAAATTAGTGCTTATAATCAATATATTATTCCTGCTTTTGTGACTTATCTATTCATTTGCGGAACCAATCCATTGTTAGTTAGTTCAACAGGGATGCTTGTAATGATTATAATGTATTCCTACATTAATAAGGATTTTATAGTAGGATATAATAGAAAATTAGAATAATTTATTATGATTTCAGTTTGCATAGCAACATATAACGGGGAAAAATATATTAAGGAACAATTAGATTCGATACTTTGCCAATTAAGTTTAGTTGATGAAGTAATAGTATCAGATGATAATTCATCTGATAGTACTATTGATATTATTCAAAATTATAATGATAGTAGAATTAAAATTTTCAAAAATAAAGGACATGGTCTAATTGAAAATTTTGAAAACGCATTGTTGAATTCTTCTGGAGATTATATTTTTCTCTCAGATCAAGATGATATTTGGGAAGAAAATAAGGTTGCAGAGTGCAGAAATGACTTTGAAAAAGGATATCAATTAATTCTCTCAGATTGTTCTGTTTTTGATTCAGAATCAGAAACAGTTATCCACGATTCTTTTTTTGAATTTAATAATTCCCAGAAAGGGATTGTTAGTAATTTAGTAAATAACAGCTATATCGGCTGCTGCATGGCATTCAAAAAGGAACTTAAAGATAAGATTCTACCTTTCCCTAAACATATTCCTATGCATGACAGTTGGATTGGGATTAATGCCGAACTATATTTTTCTGTAAAATTCAATCAGAAGAAGCTTATTAGTTATAGGAAGCACTCTGAAAATGTTTCAGACACTGGTTCAGGTATCAGTAAATATTCTTTTTTCAAAAAAGTATCATTTAGAATCCTATTAGTTTATTATATTTTTGTGAGATTTTTTTTAATTAATAAAACACTCTAACAGATGTACGATATAGTTTGTAGTTTAGTAATTTATAAAAACGACAGAAAGCAACTTTTGGATGCTATAAGAAGTTTTCTTAATACAGATTTAAAGGTAAGGCTAGTGCTAATTGATAATTCACCTACGGATGATTTAAAGGATATTATAAGTGATGCAAGAGCCGAATATATTCATAATCCATCCAATCCAGGTTATGGTTCCACGCATAATATAGCCATAAAAAAGTATTCAGATAAAACAAAGTACCATCTTGTTTTAAATCCAGATATATACTATTCCAAGGGAGTGATAGAAGACATTATAACTTTTATGGATAGTGATAATAAAATCGGATTAGTAATGCCTAAAGTATTATATCCTGATGGTAAAATACAGTATTTAGCAAAATTAATCCCAAGTCCTTTTGTGTTTTTTGCTAGGAGATTTTCACCAATTGAAATAATTAGGAGAAAAATTACAGAAAAGTTTGAATTACGATTTAGTGGATATGATACTATTATGGAGGCTCCATACCTATCAGGTTGTTTTATGGTTTTTAGAACTGAAGCTTTAAAACAAATAAAGGGTTTTGATGAAAATATTTTCATGCATATGGAAGATTTAGATATTACCAGACGATGCTATGATGCTGGTTATAAAACTTTATTTTATCCAAATCAAATTGTTTATCATGATCATTTATTTAAATCTTTTTTAACTTTTGCCAATTTAAAAATGTATTTTACTTCTGCCTTTTACTATTTTGATAAGTGGGGTTGGTTTTTTGATAGAAAGCGAAGATTGATAAATAGGAAGACAATTAATGACATAAAATTAAATAAATTAGCTTAAAATATATTAACAATGACAATTGAAAAAACATTTATAGAAGACTTAGTAGTAGTTAATCCAACAGTTTTTGAAGACTCAAGGGGTTATTTTTTTGAAGCGTATAATCAGGCTAAGTTCCATGAAAATGGGATTTCATATCCGTTTATCCAAGACAATCAGTCCTTCTCTACAAGAGGGGTGATTCGAGGGTTGCATTTGCAGATTAATCCTTATGCACAGGCCAAATTAGTACGGGTGTTAGAAGGAGAAATTCTTGATGTTGCCGTCGATTTACGTAAAAATTCGCCTACTTATGGCCAGCATTTCAGTGTTGTTCTGAGTGCTGCCAATAAAAAACAATTGATGGTGCCCCATGGCTTTGCTCATGGTTTTTCGGTTTTGAGTGAAACGGCTTCCGTCATGTATAAAGTAGATCAATTGTATGATAAGGAGAGCGAAAGAGGGATTCGGTATGATGATCCTACTTTAGCGATTGATTGGCAAATCAATCCAAAGGAAGTCATTGTTTCTGAAAAGGATTTAGTATTGCCTAGTTTTAACGAAATAGACTGGACATTTTAATGAGTACAATGAAGAAAATTTTAATAACAGGAGCAAAAGGACAGTTGGGTTCAGAATTAACGGTATTGTCAAAAAAATATGATCAATTCGATTGGGTTTTTACAGATAGGGAAGAGTTGGATTTATGTGATTTGGTGCATTTAAAAACCGAATTGTCAAAAATTAATCCTCAAATCATTATAAATTGTGCGGCACATACTGCTGTTGATAGAGCAGAGTCAGAGATCGAATTATCTGATATATTGAACCATCAATCTGTTGCTGTTCTTGCCCAATGGAGTAGTACTCATGCATGTCAATTGATACACGTTTCTACAGATTATGTTTTTGACGGAACAGCAGCAATAGCGCTAACTGAAACGGCGCCAACCAATCCAATAAATGTGTATGGAGTTACAAAATTAGCGGGAGAAAAGGCTTGTTTGCAACAAAATCCGGATTCAATTATCATCAGAACGTCTTGGGTTTATTCTACTTTTGGTAACAATTTTGTAAAAACGATGTCTCGATTAATGCAGGAAAGAGACAGCTTGAATGTAGTAGATGATCAAATGGGGAGTCCAACTTATGCGGCAGATTTGGCACAAGCTATTATGACAATACTTACTCATGCTACATGGCAGGCCGGTATTTATCATTTTTCTAATGAGGGAGAAATTAGTTGGTATGAATTTGCATTGGCCATTCAGGAGATAGGAAATTTTGATTGTAAAGTTAGTGGAATTCCATCGTCAGCTTATCCGACACCAGCGAAACGTCCGCAGTATTCTTTGTTGGACAAAACGAAAATACGAAATACTTTTGGAGTTGTAGTGCCAGAATATAAGGAGAGTTTGAGAGCGTGTTTAAAGTTAGAGAAAAAGTTTAAAGTTTAAAGTGAGAAGTGGTTCAAGGTTAAAAAAGAGACTTTGATTACTGATGATTTTGAGGCGTTGGTTAAACGGTTCTCGATACATTTTTATACAACCGCTGTCGCTATTTTATAAAAACACTCGAACTGACGAATAAATTAAAAATATAGAATACTAATGAAAAAAATATTAATCACAGGTGGTGCCGGTTTTATTGGGTCCCACGTAGTACGGCTTTTTGTGAAAAAGTATCCGCAGTATCAAATTTTTAATTTAGATGCGCTTACGTATGCCGGGAATCTCGAAAATATTGTTGATATAGAAGCAGCCCCGAATTATACTTTCATCAAGGGAGATATAGTTGATGCTTCATTTATTGATCAATTATTCGCTGAACATCAATTTGATAGTGTTTTGCATTTAGCGGCTGAGTCACATGTGGATCGTTCTATAACTGATCCGTTATCCTTTGTAAAAACAAATGTGATTGGAACCATGAATTTATTGAATGCCGCTAAGGCTATTTGGCAAGGAAATTATGAAGGGAAACGTTTTTACCACATCAGTACAGATGAGGTTTACGGGAGCTTAGGTGCTGAGGGTTTGTTTACGGAGACAACCGCTTATGACCCTAATTCTCCTTACTCGGCTTCAAAAGCCAGTTCGGATCATTTTGTTAGAGCGTATGGCGAAACCTACGCTTTGCCGTATGTGTTGACCAATTGTTCCAATAATTACGGGCCTTATCATTTTCCTGAAAAATTGATTCCATTGTTCATTAATAACATCATTCAAAACAAACCACTACCGGTTTATGGTGATGGGAAATACACCCGTGATTGGCTTTTTGTAGAAGATCATGCTGTAGCCATCGATTTAGTTTTCCATGAAGGAAAAAATCATGATACTTATAATATTGGGGGATTTAACGAATGGCAAAATATCGATTTGGTCAAATTATTATGCAAAATAATGGATGAGAAATTGGGAAGAGCTTCCGGTACATCTGAGCAATTGATAGCGTATGTAAAAGACCGTCCAGGACATGATTTGCGCTATGCCATTGATGCCTCTAAGATAAATAAAGAGTTGGGATGGAAGCCATCGGTAACTTTTGAGCAAGGATTGGAAAAAACTGTAAACTGGTATTTAGAAAATCAAACTTGGTTGAATAACATTACTTCTGGGGAATATGCTTCGTATTACGAGAAGCAATATTCTTAAAGATATCGTTTCAAACTAATTTCTTCTTAAGTGCTGTTTTTATACAATTAAAAGAAAAAATATTAATTAGATTTAATGTTTATCCTGATATTTATCTAAAGAATAAAATGGCACACGGATGACACGGATTAAACAGATTTACACGGATTTTTATAAAAGAACTAAAAAGGAATTCGTTTAAATTTGTGTGATTAGTGAAAAAATAATAATTATAGTCCGCTAAGCGGACAGTCCTATTAGCTTTTAAATTATCTGTAAAAAAAAACAATATAGACTTTTTTGATTGAGAAGTCTCTAAAAAAAATATAAATGAAAGGAATTATATTAGCCGGAGGTTCCGGAACCCGTTTGCATCCGTTAACGCTTGCTATGAGCAAACAAATGATGCCTGTGTATGACAAACCCATGATTTATTATCCGCTGTCTACTTTGATGATGGCGGGAATCAATGAAATATTGATTATTTCTACGTCTCATGATTTACCTAATTTCAAAAAATTATTAGGAGATGGAGCGTCAATAGGATGTCAATTCAGTTATGCGGAGCAGGCCATTCCTAATGGTTTGGCACAAGCTTTTGTTATTGGAGAAGAATTTATTGGAAAAGACAGCGTAGCTTTGGTTTTAGGAGATAATATTTTCTTTGGTTCCAATATGGATGAGTTGTTGCAATCCAATACAAATCCTGATGGAGGAGTTGTTTTTGCGTATCATGTTTCAGATCCGGAGCGATATGGTGTAGTTGAGTTTGATACCAATTTTAAAGCACTCTCTATCGAGGAAAAGCCGGTAGAGCCCAAATCGAATTATGCAGTACCTGGTTTGTATTTTTATGATAATTCAGTGGTCGATATTGCCAAGAATATTAAGCCAAGTGCTCGAGGGGAATATGAAATCACCGACGTGAATAAAGTATATTTAGAAAAAGGTCTTTTGAAAGTGGGGATTTTAAGCAGAGGCACCGCCTGGTTAGATACCGGAACTTTTAACAGTCTGATGCAGGCAGGACAATTTGTTCAGGTTTTAGAAGAAAGACAGGGGCTGAAAGTAGGTTGCATAGAAGAAATTGCCTGGAGACAAGGTTTCATTACGGAGCAACAACTAAAAGAACTGGCCGAGCCATTAAAAAAATCGGGCTACGGAGAATATCTTTTGGGATTATTGCAGCACAAGTTGTAGCGATATCAGATACTCAACGTTAAATATCCAATAATACTAAACATGGTATATGTAATACTGATCGTCCTTTTTGTAAGCATTTAAAATCTATATTTTGTTATTTAAGGAATTATTAGAAAATGCATCCATACCATCAGGTGTTTATCAAGTAGCAGATGACAAGCCATTATCTACGAATGAATTAATTCGTTTACTGGGAACGAGTTTAGCCAAAAAAAGTAGTATTTGGAATATTTCCTCTTCCTAGATCAGAGCAATAGCCAATCTTTGAGACCATTTGCATTTGCCATTGAATTCAGAGCGTCTGCAAAAACTAACCGAGAATTATGTGGTGAGCAATGCCAAAATTGTTGCGGCAATGGGAAAACCTTTGCCTGTAGCGGCGAAGGGTTGATTCGGACTTTTGAGTCGTTTAGAAAGTGATTATTGCCAAATTGCGCTACCGTTTCTTAAAAATAGCACACTTTAGGTGTCGCGTTTGTTAAAGAGAGGATTCCGACAGGCAGATTGCTTCGGTCGTTCCGATAGCCATCGAAACTCCCTCGCAATGACGGTTCAGAGGGAGATTGCCAATTTGCAAATTCAGGGGTTTCGAGAGAATAAATACTACGATAAAGTGATTTGTTACTTTAATTGGCTTAAAATCAAGGATATTTCATATCGCAATATGCGATATAAGTACATAAAGTGTTGTTTTTCATGATTTTATTAAGTAATATTGCATATCGAAATATGCAATATTATAAAATATGACACCATTAAAAAACAACCTAAAACCTCAAGATGTAGTAATCTTATTAAAGATTATTGCACTAGGAAATGACAATTGGTTTCATCACACACTCGCTTTGGATCTAGGGATGAGCCAGTCGGAAGTAACACAATCCCTAAACCGCTCGAAGTATGCGGGGCTAATAGATACTGCCCGGAAAAAAGTAAATAGACTAGCCTTTAATGAGTTTGTGCTGCATGGCTTAAGTTACGTTTTTCCGCAACAACCAGGTTCGATAGCAAGAGGTATTTTAACTGCTCATTCCGCAGAACCTCTAAATAAAATGATCCATTCAAATGAAAAATATGTTTGGCCTTATGCAAAAGGATTAGAAAGAGGTCAGTCCATTCAACCTTTATTCAATACTGTTGTTGAAGCATCTCTAAAAGACCATGAGCTCTATGAATTACTAACTTTAGTTGACGCATTAAGAGTGGGTAAAGTGAGAGAAAGGGAATTGGCAAAAAAAGAATTAGAAAAAAGAATTCTCCATGTATAACAAAGTGATCAATTTAGCATTAGTAGCTCAGGTTGCGCATGGTTTAAAAGAACTTCGAGAAAAAATGGTGTTTATTGGCGGTGCAGTAATCAGTTTATATACTGATGACCCTGCCGCTGATGAAATAAGACCCACAAAAGATATTGATATGACAATCAATTTAGCAAATTATGCAGCATGGGCAAAAATGCAAGAGCGGTTGGCGGAACTTAATTTTTATCCTGATCCGCAAGGACAATCTATCTGCTCTTATCAATTTGCAGATATAGCCATTGATATCATGCATGCTGAAGATAGCGGTATTGGAGTTTCTAATAAATGGTACAAACCTGGCTTTAAGTATTTGCAAGAAGTGATTTTACCAGACGGTATTAAAATAAATATATTACCATCAGCCCATTTCTTAGCAGCAAAATTAGAAGCTTTTAAAAACAGAGGTAAAAACGATTTCTATGGGAGTCACGATTTTGAGGACATTATATACCTACTCGATAACAGAACAACAATAGTGGAAGAAATAGTAAACGCTGATAAGGATGTTAATGAGTATATAAAATCAGCATTAACAGCATTCAAAAATCATCCTCAAGCTCATGAAATATTAGCCATGCACATACATCCTTTTATTAGAGAGGAAAGATTTTTCTTACTGATGGCTAAAATAAACCATATTATTGAACAATAATTAAATGGATGCCATTATCAATGCCTTTAAATTCAGAATGGTTACAAAAGCTAACAGAGAATTATGTGGTGAGTAATATGAAAATTGTTGCGGCTATGGGGAAACCGTTGCCTGTAACGGCAGAGAAGGGATTGATTCGGACTTTTGAGTCGTTTAGAAAGTGATTATTGCCAATTTGCGCTACCGTTTCTTAAAAATAGCACACTTTAGGTGTCGCGTTTGTTAAAGAGAGGATATAAGTATTAGGAGAGTTTAAAAACAATTGTAACTTTGCATAAAAACATGCTGATTATGACGACATTAACGGTTAGGCCAAGAAATAAGAAAGAACTTTCTGCGATTAAAAAAGTTTTAGAAGTTCTAAAAATGGATTTTGAATCCAATGACGAAAGCCCCTATGATCCTAAATTTGTACAAAGAGTTCTTTTGGCAAAAGAAGAGATTAAACAAGGAAAAGGAGTTAAAATCGCCGCGGAAGATTTATGGAAGTAATCTATTCTTTGAAAGCGCTTGAGGATATCAGTTACTGGAAAAAGACAGGTAATAAAGCGGTGCAGAAAAAAATATCAGCATTAATTGAGGATATTTTAAAGCATCCCTATACTGGAATAGGTAAACCTGAAGGATTGAAATATCAAATGTCGGGTTCTTGGTCTCGAAGATTAACACTTACTGACAGACTGGTTTATACCGTAAATATTGAAACGAATACAATAGAAATCGAAACGGCCCAAGGACATTATTAATTTTTTTTGAATTCAATATAATAAAGTAAATCACAACCTACGCTATTTTTTAATGTTTTATCAAACTTTATCAGGATAAAGCAGGTGGTTTCAACATAAGTATTAAGTCTTCGCTACAAAGACAATCAAAAAAATAAATCGGATACGGATGACATTATTACCCTAGCCGAAAAACTGGGAGATCCTCTGCATTTGCCGTTGAATTCATAACGGTTGCAAAAACTAACAGAGGATTATGTGGTGAGTAATATGAAAATTGTTGCGGCTATAGGGAAATCGTTGCCTGTTTCATCAAGGGAAGGGTTAATGAGAACATTTATGTCGTTTAAAAAATAAAAAAATAAAATTACAAATATGAAAATAGCCCTTATAACAGGAATTACAGGCCAGGATGGAGCGTATCTGGCCGAATTCTTATTAAAAAAAGGATACGAGGTACACGGTGTAAAACGCCGCAGTTCTTTGTTCAATACCGATCGAATCGATCATTTGTACCAAGATCCGCACGAGAAAAATGTGCGTTTCAAACTGCATTATGGTGATTTGAGTGATTCTACTAATTTAATTAGAATCATCCAGGAAGTGCAACCGGATGAGATTTATAATTTGGGCGCGATGAGCCATGTCAAAGTGAGTTTTGATATGCCGGAATATACTGCTAATGTAGATGGCATTGGCACCTTACGTTTGCTGGAGGCGATGCGTATCCTCAATTTGACGAAGAAAACAAAGATCTATCAGGCCTCCTCTTCAGAGTTGTACGGTTTGGTGCAACAGGTTCCCCAATCGGAAACAACCCCATTTTATCCGCGTTCCCCTTATGCGGTGGCCAAAATGTATGCCTATTGGATTACGGTCAATTACAGAGAAGCTTATGGTATGTTTGCCTGTAACGGGATTTTATTCAATCATGAGAGTCCGTTGCGCGGGGAAACTTTTGTCACCCGAAAAATTACCAGAGCAGTTTCTAAAATGGCTTTGGGTATGCAAGAATCGTTGTTTTTGGGCAATCTGGACGCCCGACGCGACTGGGGCCATGCCAAAGATTATGTGGAAGCGATGTGGCTGATCCTGCAACAAGAACAACCGGAAGATTATGTCATTGCCACCGGAGTGACTACTACCGTTCGTGATTTTGTACGTATGTCATTTGAGGAAGTTGGTATTGCAATTGAATTCAAGGGAGACGGAGTAAATGAAAAGGGGTATGTAGTTTCTTGCTCCAATCCTAATTATCAAATTGAAATAGGGAAAGAGGTAGTAGCGGTTGATGCGGCTTATTTCCGTCCAACTGAAGTAGATTTGTTAATTGGCGATCCAACGAAATCTAATACCAAATTGGGATGGAAACCTAAATATGATTTGCCTATGCTGGTCAAAGAAATGATGGCCTCAGATGTAGAACATTTTCAAAAAGAGAAGATGTTAAAAGAAGCGGGGTATTTTATTAAGAATCAGTTTGAGTAGTTCTCGATACGATTTGAAAAGCTGGCGCATTTCAAATTTACTCGAACTGACCCTTCGGTCCTTCGATAAAAACTCAGGATGAACTCAGGGCAAGCTAGTTCTCGATACGATTTGAAAAGCTGTCGCATTTCAAATTTACTCGAACTGACGGATTCTCGATATGATTTGAAAAGCTGTCGCATTTCAAATTTACTCGAACTGACCCTTCGGTCCTTCGATAAAAACTCAGGATGAACTCAGGGCAAGCTAGTTCTCGATACGATTTGAAAAGCTGTCGCATTTCAAATTTACTCGAACTGACCCTTCGGTCCTT
>Ga0208789_1000543_pt1 | contig 33531 bp, 29 predicted proteins | sample Methanotroph_Enr_FD_187368 | JGI IMG/M metagenome (GOLD analysis project Ga0208789, IMG submission 187368) | Enriched soil microbial communities from Old Woman Creek wetland in Ohio, USA - Methanotroph_Enrichment_5 (SPAdes) (version 2) | ecosystem: Environmental > Terrestrial > Soil > Wetlands...
GAGCTGGGCTTCCTGCAGAGGTCGCCGCCGAGGGGGAGCAGGTGAAAAGTCGGCAGATTCGAGGATACCACCCCCGGTGCCGAAAAGACTGGAGACCGGGGGGGCCCTGGAGGCAAGGTCCCCGAGGCCACCCTGCAACCCAATTCTTTGCAAAGGATCGATTCAGGGTCGGGCCGCTTCGACCGTTTGGGGGTGAAAGTGCCACCGTTCGGCGGTTTTCGGGCCCCTCCAGGCCGGATGGGCGTTGAATGGTCGGACGACGATTCGAGGTGCACGGTCCGAACCCCAAGGCATCGGCCCCGGCCCGGCGCGACCTTGGCATCAGGATCGCTTCTCCATCCAGACCCCACGCCCCAGGCCCCTGGCCAAGAGGTACCCGCTGGCAAGAACAGAATCGTCATGGAGATGACAACGTAATTTAACCTTGCTGTTCCTTGGTATTTATAGGATATTGTTAACCCCGGTTTGGCCGCCTGCCCTGGATCCATGCGGGGAAGTCGGCCGGACATCCAAGACTCTATTGAGGCTATTGTGCATTCGACCTGGACCCTGGCCGCCATCGGTTTTGCCGCGGGGATGCTGCTCTCCCTGGGGCTGATCGCGCTGGCGCCCCGGGTGGGCTGGGTGGATCACCCGGACGAGCACCGGAAGCACCACCGGCGGCCGACGGCCCGGACCGGCGGGATGGCCCTCTGGGGGGTGCTCATCCTGGCGCAGTGGATGGGCTGGCTGCCCTGGCCCATGCACCGCTTCGACTGGGTGGGGGTCCACGCCATGGCGCTGATCGGCGCCCTGGACGACCGGTTCAACCTGCGCGCCCGCTACAAGGCCGTGGTCGGGTTGGCCGTGGCCCTGGCCCTGGCCGCGCACGGGGCCTCGGGGTTGGCCCGGGCGGTGGACCACGTCGAGTTCTTCGAGTTCCAGATCCCCACCCACCCGGCGATGACCTTCCCGTTCCTGTTCTTCTGGTACTGGAGCATCCCCCAGGCCTACAACCTCATCGATGGGATCAACGGGCTGTCCATGGGCCTGGGCCTGCTGATCCTGGGGGCCCTGGGCTGGCACCTGGGCGTGCAGCCCGCGGTCCTCTGGGGGGCGCTGCTGGCCACCCTGCTGCTCAATTTCCCCAAGGCCAAGCACTTCCTGGGCGACTGCGGGGCCCTGATGCTGGGGACCCTGTTCGCGACCCTCAGCGTGAAGCTGATGGTGTCCTGGGACGCGGACCTGCCGGTCTGGATCTTCGCCTATCCCATCGTGGATGTGAGCCTCGTGGTGGCCATCCGCCGCTGGAAGGGCCAGCCCCTCAGCCAGGCGGACCGCAGCCACCTCCACCACTGGATGATGGACCGCTTCAACCAGCGGTCCTGGATGGCGACCCCCATCCTGCTGGCCTTCGCCTTCCTGCCCATGCTCCGGGCCACGGGGCTGCCCGGATCCCGGGCCATCTCGCTGGTGGGCCTCGCCGCCCTCCTGGCGCTGGGGTTCAAGGCCTTCCTGGATCGGATCCTGCCCCCCCAGGTCGAGGCTCCCGCGGCCCAGGTGCGTCGGGAGATCCCCTTCATGACCAGCGTGCCCTCCCGGGAGCCCTCGGGCACCCACCGCTCGATCTGAGCTCGGGCATACTCTTCAGAGGCGCGGCGGGCCCTCGGTTCGCAGGGCGCCGCGCGGCTTTGGATCGGAAAGGAATGTTTCGATGTGTGATGTCGTTCGCAAGCTGAGTCTGGCGGTCTCCCTCGCCACCGCCCTGGCCGCCCAGGTTCCCCAGGGGATGGATCTGCAGGCCCTGAAGCAGATGGCGACCTCGCAGGGGGTGACGGGGACGGCGGAGGCGGTGCCGGCCTCCCGGATGGCGCCGCCTTCGGCCACGCCGGCGACGGCGCGGGTGGACGAGGCCCAGCGTCGCGAGGAGGAGCGGCTGGACCAGGAGATCCGGGCCATGAAGCGCCGGGAGAAGGGGCCGCGCCGCTTCGCCGCCGACCTGTTCGAGGTGCGCCAGGCCGGCACCGCGGCCACGGAGGGCGGCATCGCCGAGGACTACGTGCTGGGCACCGGCGACCAGCTGGCCCTGAACGTCTTCGGCAGCGCCACCTTCGAGGTCCCGGCCCAGGTGGACGGCCGCGGCGAGATCGTCATCCCCAAGGTGGGCACCGTCAAGGTCGGCGGGCTGACCCTGGCCCAGGCCAAGCGGGCGGTGCAGGGCACCGTCAGCCGCAACTTCTCCCGGACGAGCGTGGATCTCCAGGTGACCAAGCTCCGCGAGGTGCGCGTCTTCGTCATGGGCGAGGTCTACAAGCCCGGCAGCTACCTGGTGTCGAGCCTCAGCTCCCTGATCAACGTCCTCGGCCTGGCCGGGGGCCCCACCGCCGCCGGCAGCTACCGGGACATCCGGGTGATGCGGGGCGGCCGGGCGGTGTACCACTTCGACCTCTATCCCTTCCGCGCGGAGGGCCTCGGCAATCCGAACGTGGCGATCCAGAGCGGCGATACGGTCTTCGTGCCCCTGGCCCAGAACCAGGTGACCCTCGAGGGGGCCTTCCAGCGGGTGGTGGCCCAGCCCCTGGACGCCGTGAAAAAGAATGAGGCCGCTGATGTGGACGCGGATCCCCTCAAGGCCCAGCGGGACCGGATCCAGCGGGAGATGAAGGCCCTCGAGGCCCAGCTCGCCCTGGCCCAGGCGGCGCCGACGGTGCCGGAGACGGAGGGCCTGGGGCGGGAGACCGCCCCCCAGCGGGTCCTCGCGCCGGCGCCGACCCCGGAGCTTTCGCTCACCGAGCGGGCCAACCTGGAGGATCGCCTGCTGTTCCTGAAGCGGCAGCTGGTGGCCCTGAAGGATGCCCCCCCGGAGGACCACCGCCTCCGCCTGGATCCCGAGACCGGACTGCCCTATCCCGCGAAGGATCCCCTCACGCCGGATTGGCTGCGTCGCTGGGATCAGCAGGGCGTGGCTCCCATGATGCAATTCGAGATGCGCACGGGCGAGACCGCCGCCGATGCGCTGCGCTTCGCGGGCGGGTTCGCGCCCGAGGCGGGGCCCGGCACGCTGACGCTGCGCCGCCGGACGGCCGCCGGGGTGATCGCCGGGGAGGATGTCCCGGTGGGCCAGGCCGCCGCCATCGCCCTCCAGCGGGGCGACGTCCTGTCGGCCCTCCCCCAGCGGGAGCGCACCGGCGCCGTGGTGCAGGTGGTCGGCTGGGCCCGGGTGCCGGGCTTCTACGCCCGCACCCAGGGCCTGAAGGTGGGCGATCTGCTCAAGCGCGAATCCCAGGTGCTGCCCGATACCTACCGGGCCCGTGGCGAGGTGGTGCGGACCCTGGTGGATGGCACCACGCAGTACTTCTCCTTCGACGTGGACAAGGCCCTGGCGGGGGATCCCGGCCAGGACCTCCTGCTGGAGGACCGGGACCGGGTGGAACTTTACCGCGTGGAGGACATGCGCCTGCCCAAGACGGTGAAGGTCCTCGGTCCGGTCACCCGCCCCGGCACCTTCGCCTTCCATGAGGGCATGCGGGCCTCGGACCTGATCTTCCGGGCCGGCGTGCCGCTCAAGTCCGCCGATCGCCTGGTGGCCGAACTGGCCCACAGCAAGGACGGCAAGCCCAGCGAGGTGATCCACCTGGACCTTGCGAAGCTCCTTTCCACCGCGACCACGAGCCCCGTGGCCCTGCTGGACGATGCCGTGAACCCCCGGCTCCAGCCGGACGACCAGATCAGCCTCTTCGAGAAGCCGGACTTCAAGGTGCATCGCACGGTCCGCATCAGCGGCCAGGTGGCGCGGCCCGGATCCTACGCCCTGGACACGGAGCATCCGACCCTCAGCGAGCTGCTGAAGCGGGCAGGGGGCCTGACGCCGGAGGCCATGCCCCAGGCGGGCATCTTCCTGCGCCGCCTGAATGCGGCGGACGCCAGCCTCCAGCGCGCGGCGGAGGAATCCGGCCTCTCCGGTTCCGATCCCACGGCCAAGGGCGTCAACGAGATCCTGGAGCGCCTCAACGAGACGAAGCGCCAGCCCACCACCGGCCAGCTGCTGAAGACCCCCGTGCTCCACGGGCTGCTGGCCGGCAACCTGAACCGCATGGTGGTGGACTTCCAGGCGGCCCTGAAGGGCGACGCCCAGGCGGACGTGGAACTCCAGGACGGGGACGAGGTCATCATCCCCCGGGCCACGGACGCGGCCTACGTGGTGGGCGAGACCGCCAGCCCCTTCGCCACCTACAAGGTGGCCAAGGGCATGAAGGTCTCCGACATGCTCAAGCTGGCCGGCGGGATCACCCGCAACGCGGACCGCTGGAACATCCGCCTGCTCAAGGCCGACGGCCGCATCATCGACAGCTGGGTGATGAGCAAGCGCGTGGGTCCCGGCGATACGGTGCTGGTGCCCCAGCGCTTCCGCCGCGACAGCAACTGGCAGGAGAACCTGCAGGCCCTGACGCCCATCGCCCTCATCCTGAACGCCATCAAGCTCTGAGGCCGGCCATGGACACCCTCCCCTGGAAGGCCCTGGATGCCCATCCGACCACCGGCTGGTGCCGGCCGGCCTCCCTGCCGCTGCCGGACCTGCGGGGCGCCTCGCGCCTGCTGTGGTGCGGCATCGGGGGGTCGCTCCTGCCCTCGGAGACCCTGGTCCGGGCCCTGGGGGATGCCGGGGCCCAGGCCCGCTGGGTGCCCCTGGCGTCGCCGGAACCGCATCCCGTCGAGCTGCGTCCCGAGGATCAGCTGGTGTTCGCCTCCAAGAGCGGCAAGACCCTGGAGCTCTGGACGTGGATCGGGCGCCTGCGGGCCATGCCCGCCTGGGCCCGCCTGGAGCGTCCTCCGGTGGTGATCACCCAGGACGACCAGAACCCCCTGGCCCGCTGGGCCCGGGCCGAGGGCTACCCCATCCTGCCGATCCCCCTGGACGTGGGCGGGCGCTTCTCGGCTTTCACGCCCGTGGGCACCCTCCCCCTGGCCTGGCTGGGCCGGGACCCCGAGGCCTTCCTGGCCGGGGGCCGGGCGGTGGCCGCGGCGGCCCGGGATCCCCGGAGCCCCTGGGGCGCCCGCATCGCGGAGATGGTGGGGACCCTGCACCAGGGCTACCTCCAGGGCACCTCCGAATGGGTGCTGATGCCCTACTGCCTGCCCCTGGAATCCCTCTCGGCCTGGTGGGTGCAGCTGGTGGCGGAAAGCCTCGGCAAGGTCGGGGCCGATGGCACGCCTCGCGGGTTCACGCCCCTCCGGTCCGTGGGTCCCATCGACCAGCACAGCCAGCTCCAGCGCTGGATGGCGGGGCCCCGGAACCTGGGGGTGATCGTCCTCACGGTGGAGGGCGCCCCCGCCGCCGAGCGGCTGGCGGTTCCCGGGGCCTGTCCCTATCCGGGCCTGGCCGGGCTCCAGGGCGCGCAGATCCTCGCCGCCCAGGCCGAAGGCACCATGGAGGCCCTGCGGGCCGCCGGGGCCCCGGTGGTCCACTGGACCCTGCCGGCCCTGGACGAACGCGCCCTGGGGGAGCTGATGATGGCCTGGCAGCTCATCGTGGGTCTCACGGGCTTCGCCCTGGAGGTGGATCCCTTCGACCAGCCGGCGGTGGAGGACGGGAAGATCCGGACGTTCCGCAAGCTCGGCCTGGCCTGAGCCGAGGCTGGAGTACACTGGAGGGCCCCGCGACGCGGGGCCTTTTCATACGGACGTCCCGATGATCCTGCGCAAGGAATACTGGTTCGAAGCGGCCCACTTCATCTACAACCACCCGGGGAAGTGCCGGAACCTGCACGGCCACAGCTACAAGCTCTTCGTGTCCGTGGAGGGGACGCCGGATCCGGCCACGGGCATGATCATCGATTTCGACGACCTCTCGAAGGTGGTGGTGGAGAAGGTCATCGGGCGCCTGGACCACCGCTTCCTCAACGACCTCATCCCCCTCTCCACCGCGGAGAACATCTCCGTCTGGATCTGGGAGCAGCTCAAGCCGGACCTGCCGCAGCTCTGCCAGGTGGAGGTCTTTGAAACCACCGACAACTGCGTGATCTACCGGGGGGCATGATGAAGCGCTGGCTGGCCCTGGTTCCGGTCGTCCTGCTGGCGGGCTGCGATGCCCTGAACCCGGCCCTGCAGTACCAGGAGGCCGCGCGCCAGCTGCGGTTCAGCCTGGACCGGGTGGAGCCGCGGATCGACCTGGCCTTCCCCCTCGAGCAGTCCCGCCTGCGGCTGAAGCTGGACCTGGGCGTGGACAACCCCACGGACGTGCGCCTGCGGACGCGGCGGGTGGCCGGGGACCTGCGGCTCCAGGCCCAGGGGGGCGACCATGCCCTGGGCACGGTGGCCTTCCCCGAGGGCATGGACCTCGCCCCGAAGGGCCGCAGCACCCTGAAGGCCGAGCTCAGCTTCGGCTACGGGGACCTGAAGACAGCCTGGGGACCCCTGTCCGGGGCCGTGCTCCGCCACGAGCCCGCGACCTGGACCCTGGTGGGCCAGGCCCGCTTCGAGATCATGGGCATCGAGTTCGGCGTGCCCTTCCAGACCCGAAGGCCGAGCGGGTCGTGATCCGGGCCGTCGTCTTCGATCTCTGGAACACCCTGGTCTACAGCCCTGGGGGGAGCCCCTTCCAGCGCCTGAAACCCCTCCTGCGGCCCGAGCAGGCGGCCCACCACGCCGAGCTGATGCGGGATGGCATGGTGCGGTCCTACGGTTCCGTGGCGGCCTTCCTGGCGGCCTGGCGGGACCGGATCGGCCTGGATCCGGACCAGGAGGCGGCCATGGCCCAGGCCTTCCTGGAGGCCGGCGACCAGGCCCTGTGCTTCCCCGGTGCCTCCGAGGCCGTGGAGGCCACGCGCGTCCTCGCCCGGGTGGCCCTCCTGTCCAACACCCAGGATTTCGGCCTGGAGCTGCTCGACCGCCTGGGCATCCACGCGCGCCTCCGCACCCGGATCCTCAGCGCCGACCTGGGCGCCCTCAAGCCCGAGCCGGCCGCTTTCGAGGCCGTGGAGCGCCGCCTGGGCCTCTTCCCGGGCAACCTGGCCATGGTGGGGGACAGCTGGACCGATGATGTGGAAGGCGCCCTGGAAGCCGGGTGGACGGCCATCTGGGTGAACCGGGAGGGAAAGCCCCGGCCCGGCCATGATCCCGAAGCCCCGGTCTATGAGGTCCGCAGCCTGGACGTCGTGCCGCGGCTCATCGAGGACCTCCAGGCCGGCATGCGCTGTCCCACCTGCCTGGGCTGAGGGCCGTCGGCCTCAGGCGGAGGCCCCGTCCTGGTCCGTCAGGTCGAGATCCAGCACCACGGCCTGCCGGGGGGCGTCGGCCCGTTCGATCCACTGGACCCGGGCGCCCAGGAGCCGGGCGAGCTGCAACAGGCCCTCGCGGGCCTCGCCGTTCAGGCCTGCCGCCAGTTCGGGATGGAGGGTGAGGCGCACCTCGGCGCCGCGGAGCCGCTCGCCCAGGCGCACGAGCTCGCGGTAGGCGCGGAGGAGCGCGGTCTCGGGGCTGACCAGGCGCCCGGTGCCCCCGCAGGCGGGGCAGGGCTGGGTGAGCTGGCGCTCCAGCGAGGGGCCCGTGCGCTTCCGGGTCAGCTCCACCAGCCCGAACTCGGAGATGCCGCCGGCCCGGGCATGGTTGCGGTCCCGCTTCAGCTCCTCCTGGAGCCGCGCCAGGACGGCCTCGCGGTGGGCGGGGTCCAGCATGTCGATGAAGTCGATGACGACGATGCCCCCCAGGTTGCGGAGCCTCAGGTGGCGGACGATCTCGGGGATGGCCTCCAGGTTGGCGAGGTACACCGTCTCCTCGAGATCCTTCTTCCCCACGAACTTGCCCGTGTTCACGTCCACGCTGACGAGGGCCTCGGTCTGATTGAGGACGATGGAGCCGCCGTGCTTGAGGAAGACCTTGGGCTGGCGGGCGGCCTCGATCTCGGCCTCGATGCCGAAGGCGTCGAAGATGGGCAGGTCGGAGGCGAAGTGCTTCACGCGGTTGGCCCATTCGGGATGCAGCTTCTCCACGAAGGCCACGACCTCGCCGTGGACGGCCGCGTCATCCACCCAGAAGCTGGCCACCTCCTCGCGGAAGATGTCGCGGAGCACCTTCTGGAGCAGGCGCAGGTCCTGCCAGACCAGGCGCGGCGCCTGGACCGGGGCGGCCTTCACCTGGATCTCCTCCCACATCTGGCGGAGGAAGGCCACATCGCCCACCAGGTCCTCGTCCTTCTCCCCGATGGCGGCGGTGCGGACGATGAAGCCCTCGCCGGGCTGGGCGTGGCTGCGGATCAGCTCCCGCAGGCGGTCGCGCTCCGCGGGATCGGTGATCTTGCGGGAGATGCCGATGTGCTCGATCCCCGGCATGAAGACCAGGAAGCGGCCGGGGAAGCTGAGGTGCCGGGACAGGCGGGGCCCCTTGGAGCTGATGGGATCCTTCACCACCTGGACCAGCGTCTCCTCGCCCTCCTTCAGGGGCGGCAGGGGCGCGGGGGCCGGCGGCAGGTCCTCCACGGCGCCCTCCTCGCTGGCCTCGCCCTCCTCCTCGGGCGCGAGGTCCGCGGCCAGGCGCTGGGAGACGGGATCGTCGAGGTAGAGGAAGCCGTCCTTGGCCCCCCCGATGTTGACGAAGGCGCTCTGCATGCCGGGCAGGAGCTTGGCCACCCGGCCCTTGTACACGTCGCCCACCTGGCTCTTGTTCATCGTCCGCTCGACGAACAGCTCGCAGAGCTGGCCGTTCTCAAGCAGGGCGATGCGCGTCTCCAGGGGGGTCGCATTGACCACCAGGGACTTCCGGACTTCCATGGAACCAACCTTTCAGAACTCGGCGGAGGGGAGTCCTACCCCGTCCCCAGGCCCCAGGGCCGTACCAGGCCGCAGGGAGATGCTTCTTTTCTACCATACCCCTTGGATGCCGCCCCAGGGGCCCAAGGTTCCGATTCCGGCGTCAATCCCAGGGCCAGGGGAGAAGCCTGGACAGGATCAACAAGATCAACTGATTGATTAACATGATTTTAAAAGCACAAATCTTGTTAATCCTATCTTTCAAGCCTGTTCATCCTGTCCTGCTTCTTCAGTCCGGGAAGGCGTGGGCGCACAACGGGGTGCGCTCCTGGGTGCGCTGCTCGGTGATGCGGTTGCGCTCGTCCACGAAGACCACCTTCGGGGCGTGGGCTTCGCTCTCCTCGGCGGTCATCCAGCCGTAGGCGGCGATGATCACCAGGTCGCCCTTCTGCACCAGGTGGGCGGCGGCGCCGTTGATGCCGACCTCGCCGGACCCCGGCGTCCCCGGGATGACGTAGGTGGCCAGACGCGACCCGTTGGTCACGTCGTAGATGTCCACCTTCTCGTTCTCCAGGAAGCCGGCGGCTTCGATGAGCAGCGGGTCCAGGGTGATGGACCCCACGTAGTCCAGATCGGCCCGGGTCACCGTGGCGCGATGGATCTTTCCGAGCAGGAAGTGACGCAGCATGCTCCCTCCGGTCCAGGCTCCCTCCGGAGTCCCGGCCAACGGACAAGCATGGCGCCAGGTGAACCCTGGGTCCAGCCTCGATTTTTTACGGGCGCTCGGATCTCAGTTGAACAGCACGACGTGGAGGTTGATGCCGAGTCCCACATGGGGCGGCGGCACCGGGGGGGGCGCCAGGGGAAGTCCGAAGGCCCCCTCGATGTCGATCCGGGCCTGGGGATCCGTGATCCGGCGCAGCACCCAGCGGCCCTCCACGAAGACGTAGCAGCGGGAGGGATCGCCGGGAATCAGGGCCACGTACCGCCGCTCGCGGGGGCGCCAGTAGCCGGCCATCCACGGCGGAGCCAGGTAGCGTCCGGGGTGGCGCCGGTCCTCGTACCGGTAGCGCTCCGGCCGCCGTCCTTCCCAGCCGTGCTCGCGCCGGTCGTCGCGCCGATCCTCGCGGCGATCCTCCCGCCGGTCCTCGCGGCGATCCTCACGCCGGTCCTCGCGGCGATCCTCACGCCGGTCTTCCCGGCGATCCTGGCGCCGGTCATGCCCGCCCCGGTGATCGTCGAACCGGGCCTGGGCGACCACTCCCTGGGCCAGCAGGGCGAGGAACAGCGTGGAACCGAAGAGGCGCTTCAGCATGGGGGTGACTCCGAAGGAAGGGACAGGTGCGGCCGGGCGCTAGTTGAACAGCACCACGTGGAGATCCACGCCCACATGGGGCAGGGGGATCGGCGGCGGGGCGGCGGGCAGCTGGAGGGAGTCCCGGACCTCCGCCTGGAGGCTGAGGTTGAAGCCCTTCCGCAGTTCCCAGCGGCCATCGATCAGGAAATAGGCCCGGTCCTGGTAGCGCGGGTCGATGGCGATGTAGGGCCGCTCGGGGGTCCGGGGGCCGAACTTCTTCGCGAGGCCCGGTGGCAATCCACCCTTCTTGGCCAACCCGGGCGGCACGCCCCCTTTCTTGGCGAGGCCCGGCGGCACGCCATGGCCATGGCCGCGACCCTGGGGCATCCCCAGGGCGGCGAGGGCGAGAAGGGCCGGCACGAGCATGGGACCTCCTGGAGGGTTCATGTCCAGACTAGGCCGGCCGAGTCCGGGCGTCCATGCGTCGAAAGAACTAGGGGGGCCGATCGTCGAGGGGGGACGCAGAGGCCCGGAGGGCCGGCCGGTCCCCCCTCGGGGAGATCAGGCCTTCTGGGGGCTCAGGCTGACGTTCAGGCCGGCCTCGTCGGGGGAGGGGGCCAGGATGACGTTGTCGATGAGCCGGGTGCTGCCCACGAAGACAGCCGCGCAGAGGGCGACCGTGCGGTTCACCGCGCCCTTGAAGGGCTCCAGGGTCTGGGCGTCCACCAGCTCGAGGTACTGGACCTTGTCCACCTGGGCCAGCGGGGCCTTGGCCAGCTCGATCAGCTTGGCGCTCTTGCGCTCGCCGGCGTCGAAGGCGGCCTTGGCGGCCAGGAGGCCCTGGCTGAGGGCCAGGGACCGCTTCCGGCCCTCCTCATCCAGGTAGGTGTTCCGGCTGCTGAGGGCCAGGCCGTCGGTCTCCCGCACCGTGGGGACCACCACCACGTCCACGGGCAGGTTCAGGTCGCGGACCATGCGGCGGATGACCACGGCCTGCTGGTAGTCCTTCTGGCCGAAGAAGGCCAGGTCGGGCTGGACGATGTTGAAGAGCTTCGCCACCACCGTGGCCACGCCGCGGAAGTGCCCGGGCCGGAACTTCCCGCAGAGGGGCTCGGCCAGGCGGCCGGGTTCCACGTGGGTCTGGAAGCCCGTGGGGTAGATCTCGGCGACTTCGGGCATGAACAGGACGGAGGCGCCGGTCTCCAGGCAGAGGCTCTGGTCCCGCTCCAGGTCCCGGGGGTAGCTGGCCAGGTCTTCGCCGGGGCCGAACTGGTTGGGATTCACGAAGATGGAGACCACGGTGGCATCGCACCGGGCCGCGCTCTGGCGGATGAGGGCCCCGTGGCCCTCGTGGAGGAAACCCATGGTGGGAACGAAGCCGACACGCTGGCCCTGCTCCCGAAGCGGTTTCAGGAGGGCCCTCAAATCAGCGATGGTACGCACAACGCGCATGGCCAAAAAACGACTCCCTTACGATGGCGCCGCTCAGAATACCAAGGCTGGGGTCAGGGATTCCACTGGGCCACGGCCGGACGGACGGCTTCTGGAAGGGTATAGGATTCCCGGGCATCCGGGAAGCCTCCCCCCCGCACATCCTCGGCCCAGGCGGCCAGCGCGGTGCGCAGGTCTTCGAATCCCTGGGCATAGCGCCGGACGAATTTCGGGCCGGGTTCCGGGGAAAGACCCAGGACATCGTGGAAGACCAGCACCTGGCCCGAGCAGCCCGGCCCGGCCCCGATGCCGATGGTGGGGATGGCCAGGGTCTCGGTGATGCGGGCCGCCAGGTCCGCCGGGATGCCCTCCAGCACCAGGCTGAAGCAGCCGGCCTCCTGCAGGCGCTGGGCGTCCTCCAGCAGGCGGATGGCATCGGCCTTGACCCGCCCCTGCACCTTGTAGCCGCCCATGGCGTTGAGGCTCTGGGGCGTGAGGCCGAGATGTCCCATGACCGGGATCTCGGCGTCGATGAGGGCGTGGATCATGGGCAGGCGCTTGGCGCCGCCCTCCAGCTTGACGCCGGCCGCCCCCCGCTGGAGGAAGCCCCCGGCGTTCCGCAGCGTGTCCTCCACGCTCAGGTGGAAGCTCAGGTAGGGCATGTCCGCCAGGAGCAGGGCCGTCGGGCGGGTGCGGGCCACGGCCTCCAGGTGGTGGTTCATCATGGCCATGCTGACGGGCAGGGTGTTCTCGAAGCCCAGGCAGACGTTCCCCACGCTGTCGCCCACCAGGAGCATGTCCACGCCTGCCGCGTCGGCGATGCGGGCCGTGGGGGCGTCGTAGGCCGTGGTCATCACCAGGCGCCGCCCGGAATGGGCCCAGGCCTGGATCTGGGGGATGGTGACGCGGGCGTGCGCGTCCGGGGACTGGTGGCTCATGGGGTCTCCGCTGGAAGGTCGAAGCCGTGGGCCCCTATGAGTACACAAAACGGCGGGAGGGGAGAAACAGGATTCCGAGAAGACGGAGACGACCGGGGTCACCCTCGACTTTGTTTTCAGGGTAAAAATGTATTAATTCTGTTAATCCAGCTTTTAATCATGTCAATCCTGTCAACGCCCTTCATTCCGGGTCGGGCAGCGCCGGCAGGTTCATCTGGGTGGGGGTGTAGTCCACCATGGGGTCCGCCCGCTCGGGCCGGACGAAGCGCAGGCCCACGGCGGCCACGGTCTGCTGGAACTGGTAGAGGTCGGCCCGGCCGAGGAAGCTGGTCTCGTGGCTCTCCGGCAGGCGCACCCAGAGCTGCTGGAGGCTGGGGAAGGCCTCCTGCATCCGGGCCCGGGCCCCCAGCTTCTCGCCCCGCTGCAGGAGCAGGGCCGCGCCCTCGGCGCTGGCCTCCATCACCTGGGCGGGGAAGTTCAGGGCCCGGGCCGCGGCCAGCACCTCGCTCCAGGCCTGGAGGGTCTGCTGGGCCACGGCCTCCGAGGGCGGGGCGGTGGAGAGCAGCAGGGCGTGGGCCCGGTGCCATTCCAGATCCAGGAGCCGCGAGTCGGACCCCTCCACGGGGCCCTTCAGGTTTTCGAGGATGGCCCAGCCCTGTTCGGGGGCCTCCTGGTGGACTCGCTGGGCCTCGCGGGCCTCGGCCTGGGCGAAGCGCAGCTGGGCGATGCGCTGGCGCCAGAGGAGGCCGGTGGACTCGTACTGCGCGGCGGCCTCGCGATAGAGGCGGGCGGCATCCCGCCAGGCCCCCCGGAAGCGGGCCACTTCGCCCTGGAGGAGCGTCTGGTCGCCCTTCTCCTCCGGTGAAAGGATGCCGGGCCGGGCGGCCAGGGCGGCGAGCTGCGCGTGGTCCGCGGCCACGGGGTCCCCCAGGGCGGCCAGGGTCCGGGCGCGCCAGATCTGGGCCATGGACACCAGGGCCGCGTCCCCCAGCCGCTGGGCGTGCTGGAGGGTCCGGTCCAGGTGGGAGAGGGAGGGGCCCAGGAACTGCTGCAGACCGCGGATGGCGCCCAGGGCGAAGTGGGCCTGGGCCTGGAGGGCCACGTCGGACTGCAGCCGCGCCGTCTGGAGGGCCTCCTGGAGGAGCTGGAGGCAGGGCTCCGGCTGGCCCTGGGCGAACAGGACCTGGGCCAGGGCTATCTGGACGGGGACGAGGCTGCGGTAGTCCTGGCCGTGCTCCAGCATCCGCTGGGCCGACTGGAGCAGCGAGGCGGCGCGGCGGAACTGGGACTGCCCCGCCAGGGCGCGCCCCAGGGCCAGGAGCAGGGCCGCCTGATCCTGGGGCGAGGCTTTGCCGCCGCCCACGTTCAGGAGCTGGAGCCCCTCCTCCAGGGCCCGGACGCCCTTGGTCAGATGCCCCTGGAGCAGGTGGAGGGAGCCCAGGGCCAGCCGGAGGCGGGGCTGCTCGGGATGGAGGGGGTGGTCGGACAGCCGCTCCGCGGCCCCGAGGATGGCCTCCTGGGCCTCCCCTGGGCGCCGGAGGAGGAGGTCGATCGTGGCCTGCTTGCGGAGGAGGCGGGCCTCGGCGAGGCCCTCGCCCCGGCGCGCGGCCGCGGGAATCCGGCCCAGGGCCTCCCGGGCCTTGCGGAGGGCCTCCAGGGCGAGGACCGCGGCCGGGCGAGGGGCGCTCTCCCCCTGGGGCGCCAGGGCGCCCTGGGAACCGGTGCTCCAGGCATCCGCGAGGTACTCGTAGAGCTGGGCCTCCTCGGCGGGGCCGGGCTGGAGTTCCAGGGCCTGGTCCACGATGCGCTGGGCCTCCTGGGGGGCGGTGGCCGGTTCCCGGCGGATGGCCGCCAGGACGGAGGCCAGGGCCGTGGCCTGGTCCGAGGCCAGGGCCTGGAGGGTGACGGAGAAGGCCAGGGCGCCGCCCTGCTCCTGGATGGCGGCCAGCAGGGCCCGGGCCAGCCGCTTCAGCTCCGGCTGGGGGGTGTGGGCCAGCACCAGCTCCCGCCAGCGGGGATCGGGAATGGCGGCGTCATTGCGCCGGAGCTGCACCAGGCGCGAACCCACGGCCCCCTGCAGGGCATCCTCCAGGGGATCCCCTGTGAGCCCCAGGAGGCGGCCCAGGGACCCGGTGGGCAGGGGCCGGTCCGCCAGGGCCAGCAGACGCACCAGGGTGGCGGAAGCGGGCGGAAGGCGCTGCAGCCGGCCGAGGAAGATCTGGCGCATGAGATCCTCCTCGGCCCGGGGCGCCGGGGGGTGCTCCGTGGCCAGGGACCAGCAAGCGTCCTCGCAGACCAGGGTGCCGTCCTGCAGGGCCAGTTCGAGGAAGTTGCGGAGGAGGCCCGGATTGCCCAGGCTCCGGTCGAGCAGGTCGTTCACGTAGTCCGGGGGCAGGGTGTGGCAGGCGAGCAGATCCTCCAGCACCTGCCGCAGGTCCGCGTCCTCCAGGCGGTTCAGTCCGATGAGGGCCGCGGCGGGCTCGGCCCGGAGCTGGGCCACGAGGGGCTTGAGGCCCGCGCCGGAGGCGCCGGTGGAGAGGGAGAGGAGCCAGGGGGTCCGGGAACCGTGCACCAGCTCCCGGACCAGGGCCAGCACCTCCGGCGTGGCGCGATCCAGGCCCGAGAGGTGGAGGAGCCGGGGGTGCATCAGGGAGGCGAAGTCGAGGGCCTCCAGGGTGGCCTTCAGCTCCTCGGCCTCCGGTCCCGATTCCTGGCGGTTGAGGGCCCGTCCGCCCGTGAGGAAGGCGAAGGCCTGCACCCGCAGGGCCAGGGCCTTGGCCGCGCCGGGGTTCCTGGCGTAGAAGTCCACCTCGCTGCCCTGGAGCACGGCCTCGACAAGGCGGCCCAGGAGGCGGCCGGAGGATTCGTCCGGGGAGGCCGCCAGGTGGTGGACCCAGATGCCCTCGCTCTCGGCCACGGCGCAGGCCCAGGCGGCCATCTGCTCCTTGCCCACACCCTCCTCGCCCTGGAGCAGGATGATGCGTTCCATGGGGATGGGGGCGCTGAGGCCCAGGACCAGCGACTTGAGGTAGGTCAGCTCCTGGCCGCGCCCGCGGATGGGCCGCGACACCTGGTCCGACAGGTCCAGGGGGTGCGTCCAGGGAAGGTCCTCCGACAGCGGAGGCTCGGGGACCGGGGCCGGCAGCAGGTCCGGGAGGCGCTCCAGGCCCCAGGGCGCCCGCCCCAGGACGCGGGGCGCGAGGATCAGGCCCGGGCGGCAGGTGAGGGCCTCGGGGTGAAGGAACCGCGGATGGGGGCTGGCGGCCACCGCCTCGCCCAGGCGGCGGAGGAAGGCCTCGCGGGGAGCCGGTCCCCACTCGCTCCAGAGGCGGGCGAGGGGGGTGCCCTGGATCGCCTGCAGGTGCCAGGCCTGCTCGTCGTCGTAGCCGAAGTGGCCGTGGACCGGATCCAGGGGACCGGCATCGAGGAAGCGCCCCAGGAAGGCCTCTCGGAGCTGGTCCAGCTCCCGGTCCGGGGGCCGCGGGGTCCAGAGCTGGAGCAGGAACCGCGCGCCGTCGTGCTCCCGCCGCATGAGGTGCCAGGCGCAGTCCTCGCCCTGCGCCAGCTCCGCCAGCCAGGCGAACCGGTGGGCGCCCAGGAAGCGGGTCACGTCCATGGCGGCGGCTTTCTCGCAGGCTCAGCTTGGCGGTGGGGCATGGCGGGAAGTGTACCCGCCGGGGCCGGCCCGGGCTATCGCGCCAGGAACGGATCCAGGATCACGGCGGCGGTGAGCAGCAGGGCGAAGAGGTTGATGTTCATGAACACGCGGCGGAACATGCGCGCGTCCAGCTCGGCCTTCCCCAGCAGCGGCAGGGAGCCCACGACCAGCCAGCCCGCGGCCCCCGCCAGGAGGAGGAGGGCCGGCAGGGTGTCGAGCACCCGGAACACGGGCAGCAGGCCGCAGGCGGCGGCGGTGCCGCAGATCCAGGTGAAGGTGAGGCGGGCCAGGCGGCGGCGGCCGAAGACCGTCACCAGGGTGGGGAAGCCGGCCTCCTCGTAGCCCTCGGCGTGGAGGGCCACCAGCAGCCAGAAGTGGGGCACCTGCCAGATGAAGAACACGAAGGCCAGGGCGAGGATGGTGGGATCCTTCACCGCGCCGCCGGCTGCGGCCCAGCCGATGGCGGGGGGCAGGGCGCCGATGAGGGAGCCGGGCACCACGGCGAAGGCGCTCACCCGCTTCAGGGGCGTGTAGAAGCCGTTGTACCAGGCCAGGGCCAGGGCCCCGAGCCAGGCCGAGGCGGGGCCGTGGACGAGGAACAGCAGGAGGAAGCCCGCCAGGGCCAGGCCCACGGCGATGCCGGTCGCGACCGCGGGGGTGTAGTCGCCCCGGGGCAGGGGCCGTTGGGCCGTGCGGGGCATCCGGGCATCCAGGTCCCGCTCCTGCACTTCGTTCAGCGCGCTGGAGCCCATGGCCAGGAGGAGGATGCCCAGGAGCGTGGTGATCAGGCCCGCGTCCACCCCCCGCCGGAAGGCGATGTAGCCCGCCGCGGCGGTGAAGGTGGAGGCCCCGGAGATGCGGAGCTTGGTCAGTTCCAGGAAGGAGGCCGCGGGGCCGGGTTTCCGGATGGGGATGGCTGCGGCAGTCACGGGGGCTCCGGGATCGGGGGCCTACTTGAGGGTCTTCAGGTAGCCGATGACGTCGTCGAGTTCCTTGGGCGCCAGGGGCGTGGGCGGCATGGAGGGCGGGTAGCCGCGGGCCACGTCCTTCATCGGATCCAGGATGGCCTGCCGCAGGTAGGCCTCGTCCACCGTGACGGTGCGGGCGGCCTTGCCGGTCATCACCACCTCCTGCTTGCCGAAGAGGCCCTTGAGGGTGGGGCCGACCATGGGCTTGCCGTCCACGGAATGGCAGTCCAGGCAGCCCTTGGCGGTCATCACGGCCAGGCCGGGATGCGCGAACTCGGCCACCGGCTTCGGCGCCTCCGGGACCGGCTTGGGCTCGGGCGCGTCATCGCCGCCGAAGTACCAGGCCTTGAAGGCGTCCTCGGGCACCACCACCACCTTGCTGAGCATGAGGCTGTGGTCCACGCCGCAGATCACCGTGCACTCGATGTCGAAGCTGCCGAGCTTGGTGGCCTCGAACCAGGTGGTGTTGGTGTGGCTGGGGACCGCGTCCACCTTCAGACGGAAGGCGGGCACGAAGAAGCCGTGGATCACGTCCAGGCTGCGGACCTCGACCTTCATGGGCTTGCCCAGGGGCGCGTAGAGGATCTTGCTCTGCTTGCCGTTGGGGTATTCGAAGGACCAGCTCCACTGGCGGGCGTTGACCTTCACGGCCATGGAATCCCTGGGGGCCTGGCGCATGTACTCGTAGTTGGTCCAGCCGTAGTAGAAGATCGTGAGGAAGAGGACCAGGGGGACGGTGGTCCAGAGGATCTCAAGGCCGGTGTGGCCCTCGATCTGCTCGGCCCTGGGGTGGCGCTTCCGGCTGTAGCGGATGACGAAGTAGATCATCAGCGCCGTGATGAAGATCAGGAACACCACAGACAGCGCGAACACGTAGAAGAAGACCGCATCCGACTTCTGGGCCGAGGTGGAGGCTTGCGTGATCCAATCCATGGCGGGACCTCAGCGGAAGGCGACGTCGGAGAACAGCAGGGCGAAGAAGATCAGGAGCGTGCCCAGGGTGACCAGGACCACGCCCTTGAGGAGGGCGCCCTCGTACTTCAGGTGCATGAAGAAGTAGAAGACCAGGCCGGCCTTGATGGGGGTGAGGATGAGCAGGCCCCAGACGGCGAAGCTCTGGCCGAAGTGGCTCATGAGGACCAGGAGGCCCGTGAGGACCACCAGGGCCAGCCAGACCTTCACGAAGGTGCCGTAGCCGGGATGCTCGACGCCGTGCTCGCCGGCGTGCTCGGAGGATGCGAGGGAATGTTCGCTCATGAGTCGGTCCTTACGCCGCGAGGTAGAACAGCGGGAGGAGGAAGATCCAGATCACGTCCACCAGGTGCCAGTAGAGGCCACCGTTCTCCAGGTGCACGTAGCGGTCCTGGGTGATCTCGCCCTTCGCCACCATGCGGAGCATGTAGCCCAGCACGGAGAGGCCGGCGATGACGTGCAGCCCGTGCAGGCCCGTCATGGTGAAGTAGAGCCCGAAGAAGACCTGCTCCCCGTGGGGCAGCGTGGCCAGGTGCGCCGAGTTCGGGTAGAGGCCGTGGTGGAACTTGGTGGCCCACTCGAAGGACTTGATGACCAGGAAGACCAGGCCCAGCCCCAGGGTGGTGGCGAGGAAGGCCATGGTCTTGCGCCGGTCGCCCCGCTGGATGGCCACGATGGCCAGCACCACCGTGAGGCTGCTGGTGAGCAGCACCAGGGTGTTGGTGATGCCGAGGGTGGCGTTCAGCTCGGCCCCGGCGTGGTGGAATTCGGCCGGGTACTTCGAGCGCATGTAGGAGTAGGCGATGAAGAGGCCCCCGAAGAGGACCATCTCGGTCACGAGGAAGAGCCACATGCCGAGCCGGGCGCCGAAGTCGTCCCGATGGACCGCGTGGGCGTGGGTCGCGTCGCTCATCCTTGGCTCTCCTGCGGGAAGTGGTAGGGACCGGTGGTGATGGTCGGGATCTCCTCGAAGTTCTCCACGGGGGGCGGGCTGGGGATGGTCCATTCCAGCGTCACGCCGCCCCAGGGGTTGTCCTCGGCCTTCTCGCCCTTGAGGGAGGCGTAGACCAGGGCGCCGAAGAACATGAAGAGGCCGAGCACCAGGAACCAGCTGCCGACGGTCGCGATCTCATGACCCGTGTTGAACTGGGGCAGGTGGTGGAAGTAGCGGCGGGGCATGCCCATCACCCCCAGCACGAGCATGGTGAAGTAGAGCATGTTGAAGCCGATGAAGAGCGGGACCCACGAGGCGTAGACGGCCTTCTTGGAGTACATCCTCCCGAACATCTTGGGGAACCAGTAGAGCAGCGCCGCGAAGAAGGCGAAGCCGGTGCCGCCGAACATCACGTAGTGGAAATGCCCCACGATGAAGTAGGTGTCGTGGATGTGGACGTTGATGGCCAGGGCCCCCTGCATGACGCCCGTCAACCCGCCGATGCAGAACAGGAAGATGAAGGTCATGGCGAAGAGGAGCGGGGGCTGGAAGTCGATGGAGCCCTTGTAGAGGGTGCTCACCCAGTTGAACACCTTGATGGCGCTGGGCACGGCCACGATCATCGTCAGCAGCGAGAAGAGCATCACGGAGAAGGAGCTGAGGCCGCTGGTGAACATGTGGTGGGCCCACACCAGGCTGCCCACGCCGGCGATGCTCATGCTGGAGAAGGCGATGGCCTTGTAGCCGAAGATGGGCCGGCGGGCGAAGGTGGGCAGGATCTCGGAGATGGCGCCCATGGCCGGCAGGATCATGATGTAGACGGCCGGATGGCTGTAGATCCAGAAGAGGTGCTGGTAGAGCAGGGGATCGCCGCCCTTGGCGGGATCGAAGATGCCGATGCCGAAGGCGCGCTCCAGGATCACCAGCACCAGGGTGATGGCGAGGATGGGTGTGGCCAGGAGCTGGATCCAGCTGGTGGCGTACAGGGACCAGCTGAAGAGGGGCATGCGGAACCACTGCATCCCCGGGGCCCGCAGGCGGTGGATGGTGGTGATGAAGTTGATGCCCGTGAGCATCGAGGAGAAGCCCAGGATGAAGGCCGCGAACACGGCCAGGGACACGTTGGTGCCCGTGTGCATGCTGAAGGGCACGTAGAAGGTCCACCCCGTGTCCGGGGCGCCGCCGCCGGTGAAGAGCGACAGGACGGCCAGGATGGCGCCGGACATGTAGAAGTACCAGGAGGCCAGGTTCAACCTCGGGAAGGCGACGTCCTTCGCCCCGATCATGATGGGCAGGAAGAAGTTGCCGAAGACCGCGGGCAGGCCCGGCACCACGAACAGGAAGATCATGATGACGCCGTGGACCGTGAACAGGGCGTTGTAGGTCTCGGCGGTGATCAGGTTCTGGAAGCGGGTGAGCTGGACGAGGCGCATGACGAAGCCGATCCCCACGCCGACGAAGAAGAAGCTGATCATCGAATAGAGGTAGAGCATGCCGACGCGCTTGTGGTCGGTGGAGGTCAGCCAGGCCATGAGGCCCTTGCGGGCGCCGGTGTCCTCGAGGTAGCTGGGCTGGACGGTGGTGGCGTGGGTGCTCATTCGCCCTCCTCAGACTTGGCCTTCCCGCGGCCCTTGAAGACCAGGACGAGCACGAAGATCGCCGCCGCGAGAAGGGTGATGGCCGCGGCCACCTTGGTGAAATCAAGGACGTACTTGCGTCCGTGGGGGTCGTAGCTGAAGCAGAAGCTCAGCAGCTTGTTGATGGACGGGTGCGCCTCGCCGCGGGCGGCCTCCTGCAGGGCCATCTGGAGGTCGGCCGGCAGGTAGGTGATGCCGTACATGTAGCGGGTGACCTTGCCCTTGGGGCTGAGGATCATGAGGGCGCCGGCATGGACGAAGTCGTCGCCCACGCGCTTGTACTTGAATCCGACGGAGTCGGCCAGGGCCTTGGTGGTGGCCGCGTCCCCGGTGAGGAAGCGCCATCCCCCGGAGGGGAAGGGCCGGGTCATCTCGCCCAGGTAGTTGGTGCGCTTCTGGGCCGCCATCTCCGGGGTGTCGCGGTCGTCGAAGCTGACCGTGATCACCTGGAAGTCCTTGCCGGGCTGGGCGCCCACCTTGTTCAGCACCTCGACCAGGCCGTTGAGCTGGGGCGTGCAGATGCCCGCGCAGCGGAAGTAGTTCATGGTGAGGATGGTGGGCTTGTCGATCAGGCTGCGCAGGGTGACGGGCTGGCCGTCCTCGCCCTTCAGCACGAGGTCGAGGGGCACGGTCTGGCCCAGCTTCTCGTCCACGCCGACTTCCTGGGGCGAGAAGGTGGGGGCCGCGGGCGCGGCCGGGGCCGCGGGAGCCTGGGCCCGGAGGCCGGGGCCGGCCAGGAGCAGGAGCCCCAGGGCGAAGGTGAAGCGTCGGGTCATTCCGGCTGGCATCGGTGCCTCCTCAGCGGCCCGTCAGGGCGGACTGGAGTTCCTTCCACTGCGCCGGGGCGTAGGTCACCACCGCGGGGGCGAACCCGTTGCCGGGGACGCCGGCGGCCACGGCCACGGCGAAGGCCCTGTCGTCCTCGCGCCAGCGGGGGATCCCCGCCAGGGTCTGGGCGGCGCGGGCGGGATCCACCACGGCCTCCCGCAGGGCGGGGCTCTTCGCGACGTCCGGGAGGGGCGGGGCGGCCTGGAACTCCGCCTCGATCCGCTTCTCCGCGAAAGCCACGGGCACCTTGTTGGGGATGGTCTCCCCGGCGCTGGCGAAGAGCTTCGAGAGGGCTTCCAGGGCCTTGGGGTCCTCCTGGCCGTGATCGAAGGTGCCGAGAGACTGCACCACATGCACCAGGGCCATGCGGTCCTTCTTGCTGAGGTAGTTGTAGGACACCATGCCCGTGCCCTTCACGCCTTCCTCGAGCGTCTTGTAGATGTTCTCGATGCGGTAGCCGTTGGTCCAGCCCGCCTGCTGGGTGAAGTTGCGGGGCTTGGGGTTGAGGCCCGCGCCGCCGGGGCCGTTGCCCTTGCCGTCCGGCCCGTGGCAGGTGGCGCAGGTCTGGGCGAAGATCGCCTTCCCGCGGGCCATCAGCTCGGGGTTGGGCGTCATCACCGTCTTGGGGTCAATGGGGGGCAGGACCACCCGGGCCGTGGCGGGGTAGTCCGTGGGATCCAGCCACCCGGTCTCGCCCTGGGGGGCCTCCACGGCGGCGGCCTCCTCGGGCACGTTGACGTTGCGGGTGCCCGGCACCACCAGGAACCCGAAGAGGGCCATGATGGCGATGAATCCCGCCACCACGAGCAGGGCCGAGATCAGGCGCTTGAGTTCGGAGGGGGAGACGTACTTGTCGATCATAGACGGAACTCCAGCCCTTCCTTGAGGAAGGGATCACCGACCGGCATGTCCTCGCCCTTCTGCAGGGCCCCGCGCACCCAGAGGATGGCGCCGCTCAGGAAGAGGAGGGCGAAGCTGGCCTCGGGCCAGGAGAAGTGCGGACCGCCGGGGAGGATGGGGAAGATCAGCCAGTAGATGTCCAGGATGTGGGCCGCCAGCATCAGGTAGGCCACGCGGCGGAGCCGGGAGCCGTCGCCCTTGGCGTCCCGGGTGACCAGGGCGAAGAAGGGCATCACGAAATGCAGGAAGGCCAGCATGACCGTCACCACGTGCCAGCCGCCCGTCAGCCGGGTCTGGAAGTAGATGACCTCGTCGGGCAGGTTGGCGTACCACATCAGCATGTACTGGGCGAACCCGATGTAGGACCAGAACACCGTGAAGGCGAAGAGGAAGCCGCCCAGGTTGTAGAGGTGGTCCTTGCGGACGCCTTCGAGGCGGTCCTGGTCCTTGAGGTGCAGCACGGCCAGGGAGGTGGCCGCGAGGCCGCCCAGGAAGGCGCCGGCGAAGAGGTAGACGCCGAAGATGTCGCTGTACCACTCGGGGGTGAGGCCGGAGATCCAGTCGAAGGCCACGAGGGTGATGGCGAGGGCGAAGATGGCCATGAAGGCCGGCGCGAACTTGCGGGCCCGGATGTTGAAGGCGGGATCCTTGGTCTGGTCCTGCTTAAGCGAGCCGCCCACCAGCACCACCAGCCCCAGGATCAGCAGGGCCAGCACGATCACGGTGCGGACGGAGACGAAGGGCAGGCTCAGCCAGAAGGCCTTGCCGGCCAGGATCTTGTTGTGGAGGGCCTCGGGCCGGGTGCCGGGGAAGAGCACCGGCAGGGCGCCGATGGCCAGGAGGCCGATGGGCACCACGGGGATGAGCAGGGTGGCGATGCGCTCGGGGATGCGGCGGATGGGCACGCTCCACTTGGCGTTCACCAGGTGCTCCAGGGCCACGATGAAGAGCGAGCCCACGCCCACGGTGAAGAGGAGGACGAACCAGAGCAGCCAGTTGGCCCAGAAGCGCTCGGGGCCGGCCTTCAGGAAGGCCGCCACGACGCCCACGGCGCCGATGGCCAGGGTCCCCCGCAGGAGGTTGGTGGTCGATCGATTCTGCTGGCTCATCGGGCGCCCGCCTCCTTCACGTCCTCGTCGGTGGCGTTCTGGGCGCGCTGCAGGGCGCGCACGTAGTGCACGACCTCCCAGCGCTGGGTCTCGGTGAGGTCCGCAGCGTGGGAGGGCATGGCGTTCTTGCCCATGGTGATGACCCAGAAGATCTTGCCGTCAGGGTAGTCCCGGAACTGCTGGGCCTGGAGGTTCGCGGGCTTGGCCCCGTAGGCCGCCGTGAGCGTCGGCACGCCGTTGCCGAGGGCGCCGTGGCAGAGCTCGCAGCGGTTGTGGAAGATCTTCTTGCCGGCGGCCAGCACCTGGGGGCTGCTGGGCAGGGGGTTCACCAGGCTGGCGGCCTCGTCCTGGGAGGCCACGCCCAGGGGCAGGTAGCCCCGGGCGACGGTGCCGGCCACGGGCATCCGCATGCCGAAGCCGTCCTTGAAGAAGGGATCGGCCTTCTGGGCGTTCAGGCGGGGCTGGTCCTCCATGTGCGACATGGGAGGCAGCACCGGGAAGAGCTTCACGGCGCCGTACATCGCCAGCCCGGCCACCACGCAGGCGGCGAAGATGCCGCCCGCCACGCGGAGGATGTAGTCGCTGGTGAGGAAGGGGCCGCGGTCCGGCTCGGGCAGCACCTCGATCTGCGTGGCGCCGGCCGCCAGCAGGGCCGCCTTGGCCGCCTCGGTGTCGAAGCCTTCGCCCTCGGACTCGATGGCCAGGGCGAAGCGGTCGCGGGTGATGGCCTTGATGGCGTCCGAGGAGAGGACGGGATGGCCGAAGAAGGGCAGCTTGTTCAGGAGGAGCAGCATCCCGAGGCCGGCGGTGAAGGTGGCGAAGAGCACCGTCACCTCGAACATGATCGGGACGAAGGCCTCCCAGGAGGAGGGCGCCTTGCCGCCGGTCACGATGGGGTAGTCGATGGCGCTGATCCAGTATTCGAAGCCGAAGGCGGTGATGGCCCCCAGGATGCCCATGACCAGCACCATGCCGCCCAGGGGCGACCGGCGGCGCTCCAGGGCGTCGTCGATGCCGTGGAGGGGGTAGGGCGTGTAGGCCTCGAGCGCGCCGAGCTTCTTCGCGCCCACCTGGGGGATGGCCCCCATGAGGGCGTCGGGAGTGTCGAAGAGGCCGAGAACGGCGAAGGACTTCCCGCTACTCATGGTCGTCTCCGTGGTGGGACGGCTGGGCGCCCGGCAGGATCGCCTTCACCTCGGTGGTGGCGATGACGGGGAGCACCCGCGCGAACAGGAGGACCAGGGTGAAGAACAGGCCGAAGGAGCCCAGCAGTACCCCGAAATCCACCATCGTGGGCTTGTAGATGCGCCAGGCGGAGGGCAGGTAGTCCTGGTGCAGGGAGATGACGATGATGACGAAGCGCTCGAACCACATGCCGACGGTCACGGCCAGCGCCACGAAGATCATCCAGAAGTAGCTGGTGCGGCACTTCTTGAACCAGAGCAGCTGGGGGATGAAGATGTTGCAGCTGATGGTGAGCCAGCCCGCCCAGCCGTAGGTGCCGGAGATGATGTTCATGAAGGTGTGGTGGAGGTACTCGTTCATGGAGTACCAGGCCGTGAAGCCCTCCATCATGTAGCTGTAGCCCATGAGGCAGCTCATGCCGAGGATCACCTTGTTCATCACGTCCAGGTGGCGCATGGTGATCAGGTTCTTGAGCTGCATGGTCTCGCGGACGACCACCAGCACGATCACCACCATGGAAAAGCCGGCGAAGATGGCGCCCGCCACGAAGTAGGGCGGGAAGATGGTCATGTGCCAGCCGGGCACCACGGAGGTGGCGAAGTCGAAGGACACCACCGAGTGCACGGAGAGCACCAGGCCCGTGGCCAGGCCGGCCAGCAGGAGGTAGGCCTTCTCGTAGTGCTGCCAGTGGGAGGCGGCGCCCCGCCAGCCGAGGCTCAGCACGGTGTAGATGGTCTTCCGCACCTTGCTGGTGGTCCGGTCGCGCATGGAGGCGATGTCGGGCACCAGGCCCAGGAACCAGAACATCAGGGAGACGGAGAAGTAGGTGCTGACGGCGAACACGTCCCAGAGCAGGGGCGACCTGAAGTTGGTCCAGACACCGCGCTGGTTCGGGTAGGGGAAGAGCCAGAAGGCCAGCCAGGGGCGGCCCACGTGGATCAGGGGGAAGATGCCGGCGCACATGACGGCGAAGATGGTCATGGCCTCGGCGAACCGGGCGATGGCGTTGCGCCAGCGCTTTCGGAAGAGGAAGAGGATGGCGGAGATCAGCGTCCCGGCGTGGCCGATGCCCACCCAGAACACGAAGTTGATGATGTCGAAGGCCCAGAAGACGGGGCTGTTGTTGCCCCAGACGCCGATGCCCGTGGCGATGGTGTAGCCGATGAACCCGAATCCGATGACCAGCGCGGTCAGCGTGATGGCCAGGCCGATGTACCACTGCTTCGGGGGCCGCCTGTCGGGGAAGGCCAGGACCTGGTCGTCCAGGCTGCCCGGGGTGACCACGCCCTCCGTGAGCGGGGGCTCGAGCAGGCGCTCCGGGATGGCCCCGGTGCGGATGGCGGCATCAGAGCTCATGCTGACCTCCCTCGATGGCGGGGTTCTTCAGGTCCGCCAGGTAGGTGATGGCGGGCTTGACGCCGAGCTCCTCGAGGACCTTGAAGCTGCGGTTGGCCTTCACGAGCTGGGACACCTTGCTGTTGGGATCCTTCAGGTCGCCGAAGACGATGGCGTCGGAGGGGCAGGAGACGGCGCAGGCCGGGGTGATCTCGCCGTCCTGCAGGGGCCGGTCCTCGCCCTTGGCGCGGATCTTCCCGTCCTCGATGCGCTGCACGCAGAAGGTGCACTTCTCCATGACGCCGCGGGGGCGGACCGTCACCTCGGGGTTGTAGATCAGGCTCTCGGGCTCGACCTTGTCCGCGGTGTACTCGAGGAAGTTGAAGCGGCGCACCTTGTAGGGGCAGTTGTTGGCGCAGTAGCGGGTGCCCACGCAGCGGTTGTAGACCATCTGGTTCAGCCCCTCGGGGCTGTGGTTGGTGGCGTTCACCGGGCAGACGTTCTCGCAGGGCGCGTCGTCGCAGTGCTGGCAGAGCATGGGCTGGTGGACCACCTTCGGGTTGTCCACATCGCCCTCGTAGTAGCTGTCGAGGCGGATCCAGTGCATCTCGCGGCCCCGGGTCACCTGCTCGGGACCCACCACGGCCACGTTGTTCTCGGACTGGCAGCCCACCATGCAGCCGCTGCAGCCCACGCAGGCGGCGAGGTCGATGACCATGCCCCACTTGTGCTGGGGGAATTCCTGGTCGGGGTAGAGGGTGACCAGCTCGGGGCCCTTCTTCCGGTCCTTGGCCTCCTGGGCGTATTCGGCCAGGCTCCAGGACTGGACGATCTCCCGGCCGTCCAGGCGGTGGTGGGCCTGGGTGCGGGAGAGGGGCTTGCTGCCGCCGGCGGCGGCGACCTGCACGCCGGGGCGCAGGTTCGGGGCGGCGGGGTCGAGGGCCATCAGGGGGAAGGCGTTGACGCCCTTCCCGGCGGCCATCTCACCGGTGGTGCGGCCGTAGCCCAGGGCCAGGGTGACGACGCCGTTGGCCTGGCCGGGCTGGAGCACCACGGGCACGCGCAGGGTCGTCCCGTCCACGGCGAGGGTCGCCAGGTCGCCGTCGTTCAGCTTGAGGCGCTTGGCGTCGGCCACGGAGAGGAGCAGCGGGTTGTCCCAGGTCATCTTGGTGACGGGGTCCGGCGTCTCCATGAGCCAGCCGTTGTTGGCGTAGCGTCCATCAAGGGTGGCGAAGCCGGGGACGAGGACCAGCTCCAGGTCGCCGCCCTGGGAGGCGAGGGCCTGCTTGGCGGCGGCGGCGATGGACGCGCCCTTGAAGGCGGGGGCGGGGGCGGCCTTGCCGTCCTTCACCAGGCCATCGTGGAGGGCCACCTCGAAGTAGCGCTCGAAGGCCACGGGGCTGCCGGCGGGGTAGACCTCCTTCTGCCAGCGGGCCTTCAGGTAGGCGTGGTAGTCGTCCGGCGCCGCGGCGCCCAGGCCCTTCAGGGCGCCCAGGAGGACGTCCTCGCCCTGGCGGGTGTCGTAGAGGGCGCCGATGGCGGGCTGCTGGAGGATGAAGAGGTCGCCGCTGCCGAAGTCGTTCCAGGATTCCAGCCAGTGGTTCACGGGCAGGAGCAGCTGGCACTGGGCGGCGGTCTCGTCCTCGGCCAGGCCCATCCAGGCCCGGAAGGGGACCTTGGCCAGGGCGTCCTTCCAGGCCTGGGCCCTGGGGAAGGCGTAGGCCGGGTTCACGTCCCAGAGGAGGACGGCGGCGTAGCGTCCGGCGGCCATGCCCTGCACGGCGGTGTCCAGGTCCTTGGCCGTGGCCAGGGGGTCGGCGGCCCGCAGCTCGAGGGCCTGGGAGCCCAGCATGGCGTTCAGCAGGTGGGCGGCCTGGTGGGCCTCGGCGGACATCTCCCCGCCGCAGAGCACCAGGGCCTCGCGGCCGGCGGAGGCCAGATCCTTCACGAGGCCCTTCCAGGCCTCGGCGGGGATCTCCACGCCCTGGGGGACGCCCGCGGGCACGGCGGACAGGTCGGCGCCGGCGGGCAGGGCCAGGCCGCGGCCGTGCAGTTCCTTCGCCAGAGCGAAGGCCACGGCGGCGATCCGGGAGGGGCGCACGGGGAAGCGCTGATCGGCGTTCGAGCCGGTGAGGCTCAGGGGGCCCTCGAGCACCCACAGGCGATTGGTGGCCTGGCCGGGCTGGCTCAGGCGGCGCTGGGCACCCCAGGCCGCCAGGGCCTCCGGATCCTCGCCGTTGAGGAAGTCGGCACCCAGGGAGAGGACGACCTTGGCCTTCCCGATGCGGGGGGCCACCTCGACATCCGTGCCGAAGACGGCGCGGGCGCCCTCGGCGGCGCCGTCGCCGCGGACGGGCTCCCAGGCCAGGTGCTCCAGGGGGGGCAGGGCGGCCTTCAGGTCGGCCAGGAGGGCCTTCCGGCTGGGGGACGCCACGGCCCCGGTCACCAGGAGGACCGGCTTGCCGGCGGCCCTGGCGCCCACCAGGGCGAGGTTCAGCTTGCCCTGGGCCTCGGCCCAGGACAGGGGCTGGCCTGCGGCCTTCGGGGCCCGGAGGCGGTCGGGATCGTAGAGGCCCATGATGTCGGCGATGGTGCGCGGGCTGGTCTTGCCCTTGAAGCCCGGGTGTTCATCGTTGCCGGTGATGTGGATGGGCCGGCCCTCGCGGGTCTTCACCAGCACCGAGTAGGCGCGGCGGCCCTCCTGGAAGGCGCTGGCGTAGTAGTTGGCCACGCCGGGGATGACCTCCACGGGCCGGCGGGTGTAGGGGACGATGGTCCCCTCGCCCTTCCGGTCGCAGGCCACGCTGGCGGCCAGGACGGCGGCGCCGCCCATGAGGCCGAGGAAGCCGCGGCGGGAGAACTCGGAGGGGGCCGGCAGGTCGGCCACGTCCACGGCGCCCGGGAGGAACTCGTCGTGGGCCGCCTTGCGGGCCTCGGGGGTCTCCTCGCGCTCGCCGAGGGTGCGCCAGTAGCGCGGGTTCTCGACCGGAGGCTCGGGGGAGGGGGGGATCTGGGTCTTCATCGGGTCATCCACGGCGCTTGACGGAATGGGTGGGCGGGGTGAGGGCGATGCGGGCGGGCGCCTCCGCAGGCGGCGCCTCGGGGGGCGTCTCCTTGCCGGCCTTGAAGGCCACGTTCAGGGCCTGCCGCCCCAGCAGCAGGGGGCCGGCCACGAGGGCCGCCATCCGGCCCAGGATCTCGCGTCGGTTCGAGGTGCCCATCATCTACTCCCGTCGTGTCGGATCGTGCTAGCGGTGGCAGGCGGAACAGTTCTCGGGACCCCGGGTGATCTTGGAGTCCTTGGGCAGGGCCGCATGGGGGTCCCGGTGGCAGCCCAGGCAGTTCGCCATGCGCATGCCCATCTCCCGGGTGACCACCGTCATGTTCTGTACCTCGCCGTGGCAGGTCTGGCAGGCGATGCCGGCGTTCACATGGGGCCGGTGGTCGAAGAAGACGTGGTCGGGCAGGGTGTGCACCCGCTTCCACGCGATGGGCTTCCCCTCGTTGTAGAGCCGGGTCAGCTTCTGGATGGCGGGGCGGTCCGTGCGGGTCACCTTGTGGCAGCCCATGCAGACCTCGGCGCTGGGCACGCCGGCCGACCGGGAGCGCTCCGCCCCCGAGTGGCAGTAGAGGCACTGCATCTTCATGGTCCCGGCGTGCAGCTGGTGGGAGAAGGGGATGGGCTGCTCGGGGGCGTAGCCCTTGGCGAACCGGTCCGGCTGGGTGAACCAGCCGACAGCCAGGACGGTGGAGAGGACGGCCACGGCGCCCACCGGCAGGACGAAGCGGAACGCTCGGTCGAAGGGATGCATGCACTACCTCACGGAAGGTGCGTTGGGGCCTGGACCCGGGCTGGGGCCCGGGACCGGATGCGGGGGCCCCAGGGGGGCACTGACCACACCCGGAGCCGCGGCGGGAACGGGTGTCCCCTGGGCGGCGGTCCGGTTCGTTCGACTGTTGGGTAAAACGGGAAGATCCAGCAGTTTCCCATGGCAGGGCCGCCCGGGAGAAGACCCCCGTTTCAGGGCACGCAGCGTGAGAAGACGCTGCCACGATCATAGAGCATACGAACTAGATTGTTTATCCGTTTTTTCTGGATCGCTACCAGCATATAAAAGGATTCTGGGGTGATTTATAAAACACTCCATCGGGGAGCGATTTCATCCATGCGTGACATTGGTCACACGGGATTTTTCGGCAGAGTCCCTCCCCGGGAGATGTCCCGGTCCGGTTGTTTCCCCTTCCGTCCGGTATTTCTAGCCGGGGAACCGGACCCAGGCCTTGAGGACACCCAGTTCCAGGAAGAGGGTCCCCATCCGCTCCACCGGGAGGCCCATCACCGTGGAGAAGCTGCCCTCGACCCCCTCGATGAAGAGGGCGCCGATGCCCTGGATGGCGTACGATCCGGCCTTGTCCATGGGTTCGCGGGTGGCCACGTACCAGCGGATCTGGTCCTCGGTCATGGGGCGGAACCGGACCTGGGCCGTGTCCACGAAGCTGTGCACCTCGTCGTTCTTCCGCAGGCAGAAGCCCGTGTGGACCTGGTGGGCCCGGCCCTGGATCAGCGTGAGCATCCGGACCGCGTCCTCCACGTCCACCGGCTTGTTCAGGGTGTGGTGGTCCACGGCCACCGTGGTGTCCGCGGCCATGACCCAGCGGCCGGGGTTCTTCCGGGCGATCACCTCGGCCTTCAGCTCCGCCAGGCGGAGCACCAGGTCCATGGGGTCCTCGTCCAGCAGGGGGGTCTCGTCCACCGCGGGGGCCTGGAGTTCGAAGGGGATGCGCATGGCCTCCATCCAGTGCCGCCGGCGGGGGCTGCCGCTGGCGAGGATGAGGGGCAGGAGGGAGGCCATCGGGGTGCCCGGGAAGGTGTCGGTCATCGGAGCCCCCTGCGCTTGAGTTCGTCCACCCGCACCCGCATGTGGACGCTGTCCATCTCCTCGCCCCGGGCGAAGCCGAAGCGGGGGTAGAAGGGCGCGGCATCGCGGGTCTCCAGCACGAAGCGCTGCACGTCCCCCACCCAGGGATGGCGCAGGGCCCACTGCACGAGGACCGTGGCGATGCCGAGGCCCATCATGTCCCGGGCGGTGACCACGTCGTAGAGCTTGGCCTCGTAGGCGTGGTCGGACCAGACCCGGGTGGCGCCCACCAGGCGGCCGCCCTTGGACCCCTCGGGCACCAGCCGGGCCGTCAGCATCCGGGAACAGGCCAGCAGGCGCCGCCACTGCTCGATGGTGCGGTGCGAGGTCCAGTACACGTCCTCGGCCTGGAAGAAGATCTGCAGCTCCTTCGGCTCCACGGTCCAGGACTCGTCGAAGAAGGCCACGGTCCCATGGGGGGTCGAAAGGGGCTCTGGGACGAGGAAATCGCGATCCATCAGGCTTTCCGGGAAAGGGGCCTCCATGCTACCAGCAGGGCGCCCAGGGCGAGGCCGCCCGCCAGGATCCGCTGCAGCCACGGGGATCGGGCCGGCGTGTGGACGGGCCGCCAGTCCAGGGCCAGGGTGTGGGCCCCCTCGGTCAGGGGGCGCCCCCACAGTTCGAAGCGCCCATCCTCGTGGAAGATCCCGGACTTGCCCGTGAGGGTGGCGCGCACCAGGGGCACGCCCAGCTCCACGGGCCGGAGCCGGATCTGGGCGGCGTGCAGGTCCGTGGCGATGCTGCGGTCGAACCAGCCGTCGTTGGTGTGGTTGGAGAGGAGGTTGGCCCCGCCCAGGTCCAGGCCCTGCCGGGCCCGTTCGGGATCCAGGGCCTCGCTGCAGATCAGGGGCGCCACCCGCACCCCGCCGGAGCCCGGCACGGCGAAGGCGCAGCCCGGGGACAGGTGGCCGGGCTCCTGGGAGATGAAGTCGAGCTTCGCGTCCATCCAGGTGCGGAACCAGGCCGGTCCCGGGATGCGCTCCCCGAAGGGCATGGGTTCGGTCTTGGCGAAGATGAAATCCGGCTGTCCCGCGGCCTCGCCCCGCACCAGGTTGTAGGGCCCGCCTTCGGTCCCGTAGAGCCAGGCCACGCCCCGCCGGGCCGCCTCGGCCTGGAGCCGGGGGTCGGGCTGGCGGTCGTCCCGGCCCAGGACGGAGCTCTCGGGCCAGAGCAGCAGGGTGGGTTGGCCCGCGCGGGGGAGGTGGGCCGAGGCCAGCAGGGCATCGCTGCGGCGCCACATCTCCGCCTCCATGCCCGGCCAGCGCAGGCCCGCCGGGAAGTTGGGCTGGACGAGGGCCACGTCCAGGCGGTGCTCGGCGCCCCGGGGCAGGGCGGACCAGGCCAGGCCCAGGACCCCCATCGTTCCGGTGGCCACCGCCAGGGGGGCGAGCACCCGACGGGGGCTGGCCCCCTGGACCCGCGCCGCAGCGGCCCAGGCGCCGGCGCCCCAGGCCAGCGCCGAGAGGCCGCGGGTGGTGAGGAAGGCCGCGCTGCGGGCCGTCCAGGGGAGGGCGCCGAAGGCCGCGCCCCAGCTCCAGGGATAGATGTGGAAGCCCCAGGCTTCCCAGGCCAGGACCCCCAGGGCCGCGCCGAAGGCCGCGCCGACCGCGCCGGACCGCCGGAACAGCCAGCGGGAGAGCAGCACCGCCAGCAGGAACCCCAGGCCCTCCCAGGCATAGAAGAGGGCGCTGCCCACCAGGGCCAGGGACCAGGGCAGGCCACCCTTGCTCTCTAGGGTGGCCGGCACCCAGTAGAAGAGGAGGATGAGGCCCGTCAGGAGGGCGGCGCCGAGCCAGAGGGCGTGGCGGCCCCGGAAGGCCGTCTCCAGCAGCAGCAGGGGGAACAGCAGGGCCGCCGCGGGCTCCAGCCAGCCGCCCAGGGCACCGGGGAAGCGGAAGGCCAGGACGAAGACGAGGCCGAGGAGGAGGGCCTCGAGGGGGCGGAGGAGCCAGGGTTTCAAGGGCGGAGCCTCCGGTCGGTCTCGTAGCAGGCGATGCCCGCGGCCACGGCGGCGTTGAGGCTCTCCACCCCGCGGATGGGGATGGCGAGCCGCTGCACGGCCGGGGGCAGGTCCACGCCGGCCCAGCCGTGGCCCTCGTTGCCCACCCACAGGCGCAGGGGTTCCGAAAGGTCGGCCTCCGCCAGGGGCAGGGCGCGGGGCCCGCCATCCAGGGCGTACCAGCGGCCCGCGTCCGGTACCAGGGCCGGCACGCGGCGCAGGGGCAGGAGGAAGGCCGCGCCCATGCTGCCGCGCAGGGCTTTGGGGGCGAAGGGGTCGGCGCAGCCGGGCCCCAGGAGGGCCTCCTGGAAGCCGAAGGCGGCGGCGCTGCGGAGGAGGGCCCCCAGGTTGCCGGGATCCTGGATGCCCCAGGCGCCGATGACGCGGCCCGGGAGCGGCCCGGCGGGATCGGCGCCCAGCTCCGCCAGGAGGGCGTGCGCCGGCGGGCTGCCGGCGTCCGCCAGCTCGCGCATGAGGGCCTCGCCCAGGACGAGGGTCTCCACGCCCAGCTCCGCTTCCAGCGGGTGGGGGGCCGCCTGCTCCAGCCGCAGCCAGAGGGCGGGCTGGAACCGCTGTCCGGCCGGCCTGCGGCGCACCTCGGCCCAGGCCTCGATCAGCTTCTCCCCCAGGAGCAGCGTGGCCTCCCGGCGACCGCCCCCCGCCCGGAGGCGGTCGCGCAGGTCCCTGAAGCGGGGGTT